>ERZ795053.5936-NODE-5936-length-12383-cov-34.775795_pt1 | contig 12383 bp, 9 predicted proteins | sample MGYA00375137_ERZ795053 | MGnify/ENA primary metagenome ERZ795053 (study PRJEB30182, sample SAMN05720284) | activated sludge metagenome | isolation source: Anaerobic digester | place: Hong Kong | collected 2014-12-17 ... | reverse complement strand
AATTGAGCACGCCGGACGAGATTCGCCTGCCATTGCTGTGGATCGCCATTCTGCATGGGCGGTTGCGTGCCTCGTTGGGCGCCACCCGCGGCGTGCACAGCGCAACCGAGGTGGTCAAGTATCTGATGGCGGGCGCTGACGTGGTGATGACCACTTCGGCCCTGCTCAAGAACGGCATCGATTATCTCGGCACCCTGCACAACGGTTTGCGGACCTGGATGGAGCTGCATCACTATACGTCGGTGCAGCAGATGAAAGGTTCGATGAGCCAACGCAAGGTCGCCGATCCGACCGCGTTCGAGCGCGCCAACTACATCAAGACACTGGAAAGCTACAAGGGCGACTATCTGTGAGGGTGCCTGCCGTCTGATTGACCTCGACTATCGCTTGGAGGTCTTACGGGGGTTGCGAGGACGCAATCCCCTTTTTTCTGGTCACCGTTTCAGGATGGCCCGCGATACTGGCGCGGGACTTCAAGCAAGCGAATTTGCGGGTCCTGCGGGTCCACATGTCCTTTTCGAAGCGCGATGCCATTCAGTGAATTGGCCTCGACATCCTCATTGCCCCACTGATCCCAACCAGGCCGGCGGAAGCGGGCGAACAGTTCTAGATAGGGGCCGGGCGAGCAGGATTCGATGGTAGGGTAAATCTGATCGGGTTTGCGGGAGTGCTCGCGTTTTTGCGAGATCAACACGTTGGTTTGGGTCCGGCCGGGTTGCAGCGTGCGTAGGTGGCCGCGCACGCCGAACAGGATGAGTTCGGTGACGTTACGGAAGTAGAAGCCGACCCCCCGGCCGTCCGGTCCGCCATCCTTGCGCACCTTGTACCAGACCAGGTTGGATTTATAGCTGAAGCCCCAGCAACGCATGACTTCCAGCCCCTCGGCCAGCAGGGCGTTGGGAACCCACAAGTACAGATGCGCGTTGGGGGCAAGAAGGGGTTTTACCGGGAGCGCGCATACGTCCTCCAGAGTCATCGTCGGATAGCGCAGCAATCGTTGATGCTCCGGCGCCATCTTGCCGGTGCGATTCTGGAAACGCCAGGGCGGATCGGCCAGGACGGTCGCATAGGTTCCGGCGACCTTGGCGGCCAAGTCCTGGGCAGCGGTTGTCTGGATGCTGTCAGCAGTCTTCTTCATGTTGTGTGAGCGCGACCCGGACCTCGTTTCTCGTGGAAAACCTCCACGAACCGCGCCAGTTGTCGTTCGGCGATGGCCGCTCGCAGCTCGCGCATCAGATCCAGGTAGTAATACAGATTATGAATCGTGTTGAGCCGGGCACCGAGAATTTCGTTGCATCGGTCCAGGTGGCGCAGATAGGCGCGGCTGTAGTGCCGGCAGGTGTAGCAGCCGCAGGTTTCGTCCAGCGGTCGGGTGTCGGTTCGATACTGGCCGTTGCGGATGCGGATGTCGCCGTGATGCGTAAATAGATGGCCATTGCGGGCGTTACGGGTCGGCATCACGCAATCGAACAGATCCACGCCACGACGCACGGCCTCGACGATGTCTTCCGGCTTGCCGACCCCCATCAGGTAGCGCGGCGCGATCTCCGGCAGTAGCGGCACGGTGCAGTCGAGCATCGCCAAGCGCTCCGCCAACGGCTCGCCGACCGCCAGCCCGCCGATGGCATAGCCGTCGAAGCCGATGTCGCGCAACCCTTCGGCCGAGATGCGGCGCAGGTCCGGGTACATGCCGCCCTGGACGATACCGAACAAGGCGGCGGGATTGTCGCCATGGGCGATCTTGCTGCGTCGCGCCCAGCGCAGCGACAGTTCCATGGAGGTTCGCGCTTCGGTTTCGGTGGCCGGGTAGGGGGTGCATTCATCGAAGATCATGACGATGTCCGCGCCCAGCGCCCGTTGCACCGCCATCGACTCCTCCGGCCCCAGAAACACGATTCCGCCGTCCACCGGCGACCGGAATTTCACGCCAGCTTCGGTGATCTTGCGGATCGCCGCCAAGCTGAACACCTGGAAGCCGCCGGAATCGGTCAGAATCGGTCCATCCCAGTGCATGAAACCGTGCAGATCGCCATGCTGTTCGACGATCGCGGTGCCGGGGCGCAGCATGAGATGGAAGGTGTTGCCGAGGATGATTTCGGCGCCGACGGCGCGCAGCTCCTCCGGGGTCATGGCCTTGACCGTTCCATAGGTGCCGACCGGCATGAAGGCCGGGGTTTCCACGGTGCCCCGGTCGAAAGTCAGCCGGCCGCGGCGGGCGGCGCCATCGGTTTGCAGTCGCTGAAAGTGCATGGGTATAGGGCGGAACCGAGCGGTAGGATTAGGGGGTGCCTATCTTGGCGGCAAGGGGCTGGACTGGCAAGGCGTGTTGCGTCGGTTTACCGGAATCTCCAGAATCCGGGTTTACCGATGGCTCGGTCGAAACGGTCGCTTCAGCGCCGTGAGGCCGGGCTTTTGATCTTGTTCGAACCATGTAAGATGAGGTCCGCGATGCAGCCTTACCGCAGTTTCATGCTCTTGTCATGTTGGTTGGTCGCGCTGGCGACCGCGCCCGCTTTCGCCCTCGACTTGCGACGGGTCACGGTTGGCCCGACAACGTTTCAAGTCGAGATCGCGCAAACGCCGCAAGAGCGCGAGCGCGGCCTGATGTACCGTCGGGAGCTGCCGCGCGACCAAGGCATGTTGTTCTTGCAATCGCCGGGTCCGGCGGTGTTCTGGATGAAGAACACCTATATTCCCCTGGACTTGCTGTATTTCGACATTAATGGCTGGCTATCGCAGATCGAGGCCGGCGTGCCGCCCTGCGCGACGCCGACCTGTCCGCTGTATCCCAGCGATACCAGCGAGGTGCGCTATATTCTGGAGATCAACGCCGGCGAGGCGGCCCGGCGTGGCATCCGGGTCGGTGACCGCTTGCGCTTGGAATGAGCCGACGAGGACAGGGGATTGTTTTTCCTGTGCCGGGTCGGGAAATGACTTCGGAATGTTGTGATCTTAGCCAACCGACGAGTGATTCCATGAACGATGACATCCCGCGTTTCATTCGCTGCGGCCGGGCGCTGTGCGGCGATCTGCCGCAGGCCGAACGGCGCGAGTGGTGGCTGGCAAACGGTTTGGGTGGCTACGCCGCCGGCACCGTGGCCGGCACCCTGACCCGGCGTTATCACGGTCTGCTGGTGGCGCCGGTACGGCCACCGCTCGGCCGCTGGCTGGTATTCGCCAAGGCCGACGCCACCCTGGTGGACCGGGACCGGGAAATTCCGCTGTTCAGCAATCGTTGGGCCGGTATCGACGTGGTCAACCCCTGCGGCCACGTTCATCTCGAATCGTTCCATCTGGAAGGGCGGATGCCGGTTTGGCGTTTCGCGATCGGCGATCTCGTACTGGAGCAGCGCATCTGGCTGGAGCCAGGCGCCAACACCAGCTACGTCGCCTACCGACTGGCGCCGGAGAGCGCCGCCCGCGACCTGAAACTGAAGGTTCGGCTGCTGGTGAACGGCCGCGACCATCACGTCAAAACCCAGATGAACGAGTTCCAGCCGGTGCTGGAGGCGCCCGATCCCGCGTCGCGGCGGGTGCATACCCCGGATTTCACCCTGCGGCTGTGGGTTCGTGGCGGCGGCATGGTGGACGACGGCAACTGGTTCGAGAACTACGATCTGCCGATCGAGCACGAACGCGGCTTGGCGCACCGCGACCACCATTTCTGTTTGGGAGAGGCGGTGCTGACCCTGCGACCGGGCGTCTGGACCGGCGTTGTCGCCAGCCTGCACGAGGAGGCGGAACTCGATCTGGATGCGGCGCTGCGGCGGTTTCTGGCGCGTGAAGCCGGCTTGCTGGAGCAGGCCGCCACCCAAGTTCCCGAACTGCGACAGGCCCCGGACTGGATCCGGCAACTGGTGCTGGCGGCGGACAGTTTTCTGGTCGCCCGGCCGTTGCCGGATTTGCCCGAGGGCGAGACGGTAATCGCCGGTTATCCCTGGTTCGGCGATTGGGGGCGCGACACCATGATCGCGCTGCCGGGGCTGACGCTGGCGACCGGCCGTTGCGATATCGCCCGCCGCATCCTGCTGACCTTTGCCCGTTTTGCCGACCGTGGCATGTTGCCCAATCTGTTCTCCGCCGAGGGCGAGCCGTTAGCCTATAACACCGCCGATGCCGCACTGTGGTACATCGAAGCTTGGCGGGCCTATCTGGAGGCGAGCGCCGACACCCAAACCCTGACCGAGGTGTTTCCGGTCTTGCAGGAGATCATCGCCTGGCATGTGACCGGTACCCGTTACGGCATCGGTCAGGACGAGGCTGACGGCTTGTTGCGCTGCGGCGAGCCGGGGACACAGTTGACCTGGATGGATGCCAAGGTCGGTGACTGGGTGGTGACGCCGCGTATCGGCAAGCCGGTGGAGATCAATGCGCTTTGGTATAACGCCTTGCTGTGTCTGGCCGGTTTCGCCCGGCGCTTGCGGCAGTCACCGACACTTTATGACGATCTGGCGGCACAGGCACGGATGGGATTCCGTCGCTTCATCCGGCCCGACGGCGAAGGCTTGTTCGACGTGCTGGACGGACCCGACGGCAACGATTCCAGTATTCGCCCCAATCAGTTGCTGGCGGTGAGCCTGCCCCACAGCCCGCTCGATCCGGCGGTACGGCAGCGGGTGGTGCGGGTCTGCGGCCGGGAACTATTGACTTCCCATGGCCTGCGTTCCCTGGCACCGAGCCATGCCGAATTCCGGTCCCATTACCTGGGCGATCCGCTGGAGCGGGACGGCGGCTACCATCAGGGGCCGGTTTGGGGCTGGTTGTTGGGGCACTATGCCTTGGCCGAATACCGGGTACACGGCGACGCGGCGGTGGCGCAAGCCTGGCTGGAGCCAGTTCGCGATCACCTGTTCGATGCCGGCCTCGGCACGGTCAGCGAAATCTTCGACGGTGCGCCGCCGCACCATCCACGCGGTGCGCCGGCCCAAGCCTGGTCGGTGGCCTGCGTACTGGAGGCTTGGCAGCGCTTGGAGCGGTTGCGGCTACGAAAAGAAGTTTCTCGTTCGGAGCCGCCGGCCGCCGATTGATTCGAGGGAAGACCGATCGCCCGTCGCGTGGTTAAGCGGCCTTGCCTTGTCCTTGGTTCTTGTCCTTGCCGCCGCGGTTCGGTTCCGTGGGCGGCAACAGGCTGAGCACGGTCCAGCCGGCCGAGGGTTGCAGCGTTTCCCGAGTCGAGAATACCCGCAGCTTGCCCTTGGGATCGAGCGCGAACAAGGGAATGGTCTGTTCGCCCCATTTGTCGCGGAAGGCGGCAAAGTCGAAATTGGCGGTCAGCGGCGTGGCGCGAATGGTGTGACCCTGATCCAGACGATCTTGCAGCCGGGCGAAGGTGACTTGCTCGCCGAACAGTCGGGCGGTGCGATAGGACGGGGTCACTCGGTTGCGGTTGATGCTGTCCCGCTCCTCGTCCAGGCGCAGGGTGTAGACATGCTCGGCTCCAAATAGCGGCCGGAAATACAGGCCGGCGAGCGTATTGCGCTCCATCCACAGCGACATGGCCAGCAACTTGCCGATGCCGGTGAGATCCAGATAGGTGTCGGCATGTTCGGATAGGACATTGCCGTGGTAGACGGGGATGCCGGCCATGCGGGTGGGGCGAAGATTCTGCCAGACCGGATCGGCCAGGATCACCGGAATATCCCGCTCGTGCAGTGCCTTGGCTATCGCATGTCCGACCCGGGTGGCGCCCGTCATCAGCACCCCGCGCGGCGGCGGTGCCGCCAGTCCCAGCTTTTTCACCACGGCCTTGGCGGTAAGACTTTGCAGGATCACGGTGACCAGGATGACCAGGAAGGTCAGCGCCACCAGAGTGCGGGCCTCGGCATGGCCCAGCCGCTCCAGTTGCAGGGCGAACAACGCGGAGACCGCCGCCGCGACGATGCCGCGCGGGGCGATCCAGGCCAGTACCGTTTTTTGTCGCCAATCGAGTTTGGAACCGATGGCGGATAGCCATACCGTGACGGGGCGAGCAACGAAGAGAATCGCCAGCATCACGCCGAACGCGCCCCAGCCCATGCCGGCAAAAGCGTGAGGATCGAGTCGTGCCGCCAGCACGATGAACAGGATCGAGATCAACAGCAGGGTGAGGGTTTCCTTGAAGTTGAGAATGTCCTCGACGATCAGATTTTCGGTGTTGGCCAGCCGCATGCCCATGACCGTCACCGCCAGCAGGCCGGATTCGGCGGCGAAGGCGTTGGCAAAGGCGAACACGCCCAGCACCAGCGCCAGACTGCCGATGCGATGCAGGTATTCGGGTAGCAGTTGCCGGCGCATCAAATTGGCGAGCAACCAGGCGCCGGCTAGGCCGAGCAGAGTGCCGGCGACGACGGTGGTGCCGAACAGCAGCAGGGTGTTTTGGACCTGATCCTGCTCGGCAACGGTGAACTCGAACACCAGCACCGCCAGCAAGGCGCCGATGGGGTCGATCAGGATGCCTTCCCAGCGCAGAATGCTGGCGATTTCGCGCTGAGGGCGAACGCTGCGCAGCAGCGGGGCCACCACGGTAGGGCCGGTGACGGTGACCAGTGCGCCGAACAGCAGCGCCATGGACCAGGGCAAGTCCATGCACATGCGAGTGGCGAGTGCGATGAGCAGCCAGTTGATCAGCGCGCCGAACGAGACCAGGTTGCGGACCACCCGAGCTTGGCCACGAATTTCCGCGAAGCGCAGGGTTAGCGCGCCTTCGAACAGGATGACGGCGACGCCGAGCGAGACCATGGGGAACAGTAGCTCGCCAAGCAGACGGTCGGGGTTGAGCCAGCCGGTGATCGGGCCGGCGATGATACCGACGGCCAGCAGCGGCAGAATGGCGGGCAAGCCCAACCACCAGGCTAGCCATTGCGCGCCGACCCCGACCAGCAGGATGACGGCGATCGTCAGAGGAATGAAGTCGTGCATACGGTTTCACAAGTGGTGGATTGGGAGGGCATTGAGCGTAACCGGCTTGGTGCCAGCCGCGCGGAAAGTTGCATGGAGTTCGGAAGGAACATCCATGCGCGAAATCAGCAAGAAAGATGCCTGTTTTTGATGACCGGCCGATTTCGGGAGACAAGGAAGCTGTCGAGGGCAAGTCCGGTCTATTGTGGATTTTCTCTCATGGCAACAATGTCCTGAATTAGGATGGTGACATCGGAGAGGCAAGAGATTGGATCTGCTTCCGATATTCCGAAATTCGGCGTGTAATACATCGCCATTGGCGAATTGACCGGCCAAATCCTTCAACCTTCAACGGCTTTTGTTGTCGAGCCCGCTGGATATTGGCCGTCCCGTGTGTGGCCCTCTTCTTAACCTGAAGTGCCGGAGGGAGTTCTCATGCCTTGTGAACTTGAGCAGGATTCCGTCAAGACCTTTCCGGGGTTGACCCTGTTTTCGAAACAGGGCCGCGCCTGCCTGAAACCCACGGCGGTCTACCTGCCGCCGAAACATTTGGATACCCACCATGCCTTGAATGTCGTTCTGTGGCTGCACGGGTTTTATGTAAAAGACCATCGATATCTGTTTCACGGCGATGCGGCGCGGGTGCGGGAACAGGTGCTTGGGTCCGGCAAGGATGTCGTGCTCATCGCTCCCTTTCTGGGTTACGAGTATCTCAATGCCAAAAAAGAATTTGAGGGGGATTACAGTGTTGCCGCTCTGGAAGGCGAGAAATGGGGCGAGCGCTACCTGGACGAAGTGCTGGCGGCCCTGGCCCGATTTCAGAATCCGTCGGCCCCACCGGCCCTCGATATCAAGAACCTGGTGATTGCGTGTCATTCGGGGGGTGGAGGGGGCATGCGCAAGCTGGTTGGGACTCTGGGAAAATACCAATCGCGACTGAAGGAGTGTTGGGGATTCGATTGCTTGTATGGCAAGAAGATCGTTCCCGACGACGCCACTTTTTGGTACCAGTGGGTATCGGGTCAGGGTGGCCGTCCCCTTTATATCATCTACGGTCCGAGCACCCTCCCGCAATCGGTGAAGCTCTATTTGATGGGACGCGGCAAAGCGACATCACAGGGCAATAAGGCCGATCCGCCCAGGGCACCCCTCAACAACCTGCATGTGACCATCGGGCACTACGAGACCTATTCGACGCATGGACAGACGGTCAAGGTCGGTAGCTACATCGATTCCGTCGTCGATGACCTCATGACTCGACCCTCTCCCAAGGCCAGACCCTCCACCAAACCCGCGAAATCCTTTGTCGAGCAGGCGGCGGATAATCTAATGGCGAACTTCATCTTCGTGGAGCAGGACGACATTCACTATTTCATCGCCAGAGCGTTCTTTTTATCGAAACTGCGTAGTGCTCCTTTCTGAGTTCGACTTTCCCCATTAGGCGGCATGGCACGACACAGCCATCGGATGTTCTCGTGAAGGAGACAGTATTTGCCGAGTATCGATTTCTGACCATGACATCGTTTAGTTTTGTTCACAAGGCTTTATTTAGGGAGTCCAGCTTGTCATCAGTTGGTATTTCTGGTTCTGAATGGCAACGATACCCACGGGTACGATTGGGACACGGCTTGGTCGCGTGAATGAGATGTCGCCAGTGACCGCCTTGAATTCACGGGTTTCCGCCAGCGCCTTAGCAATCGCTTGGCTGTCGGTGCCGCCGGCGCGTTCGATGGCATTGGCCAGCAGGTTCACGGCGTCGTATCCCAGCGCGGCAAAGGAGTTTTCCGGGGCTTTCCCGTATTCTTCCCGATAGGCTTTCACGAAGCTAACCACTTCGGGCCTCTTGGACTGGAGATAGGCGTGCGTGGCGAAGTAGACACCATTGCCGTCTTCCTGTTTGGGAAGCAGGGTCAACAGGTCGATATCAAAGCCATCTCCGCTCAAGATGGGCAGTTGGATTCCGGCGTTTCGCAACTGTTGTACCGTGGGCACCGCGTCTTCGGGATTACCCGAGATGAACACGGCATCTGGTTGAGGAGAGAGATTTTTCAGTTTCTGGATGGGATCGGAGAAGTCTTGCTGTCCCGATTTAAAGAATTGCTCGTCGGCGATCCGTCCGCCCAGAGCGAGATAATGTTCCTCGAAAAATTTTGCCAGGACTCGCGTGAAGTCCGTGGATTCATTCGTCCATACCACGATGCTTCGCGCGTTGAGGGTCTTATAGGCGAAATCGGCCATGGCATCGGCCTGATCGTTGTCTCCAAACGGAGTCATGAACATGAATCGGCCGATTTTTCTTGGCAGTTCGGGATCGGTTGCGCCCGTGGTCAGGAAGAGGATATCGTGTTTTTCGAATAGGGGAGCCGCAGCAAGCACTGAATCGCTGTCGCCATATCCCAAGCCCGCGACGACGGGGGTTGAAACCAGTTTTGCGGCGCCGCTCTTCGCGGCCTGGAGATCGGTCTTGGTATCGATCACGACCAGTTCCAAGGTTTTCCCGGCTAATACGCCACCCTTCTTATTCAAGAGCTTTACCGCAAGTAGCGATCCTCGGCACGCGGGTGAATCAATGGAAGACATGCCTCCGGTCAAGTTGTAAAGCGCCCCCAGTTTGACGGTCGGTTCCTGTGCGCTATACCCGGTGGCGGGAACGAGAGTCACCATGATTAAAATAATCGTCAGCAAAGATTTCATATGCTTCTCCATCAATGAATCAATGGATAACGGTACCAAGGGTATTCACTAAAACCACGGCAACGTGACCGGTCGTGTCATAACATTCACCACACCAGCCGCTCCAGGCCGATGCACACCACTGCATGAGTACGCGGCTCGAACGTTGCACCTTCGGTGCGCTTCAGTGCCTCCCGATAGGCGGTCAACTGAATTTCGGCTTCCCGCAGTTGCGCCGTTACCGCCGGCAGGGCGCGCAACTCCTCCCGCGTCTTTGCCGCCAAATCGGCGCCGCTGAGTCCGGCTTCCTTCAGACTGACCGTCTTGAATTCCAACAGGTGATCGAGCAGGGCGTATTGGCGCATGTCGGGTCGCACCCGCAGCATGAGATCGCCGTAACCTCGACCCAGCGCCGGTTCCGAGTCCATGACGTAGAACGCATCATTGAACAGCACCACCAGAAACGCCGTTTTCACCACCAGCTCGTTACTCCAGCGCAAATCCCGGTTGTCGAAGACCTTGAAATAGGTCCGTTCGAGCAGGTCGCAGAGGGGGCCAAGGTCGCCGGTGGCGTAGAACCTTCGGCACAGCTCCTGCCGTTGCGCTTGGTCGTCATAGTCCGGTAGTAACTGTTCTTGCAAGCGCTCGACGTAGAGTTTACGGATCACCTGATTGGGAATGGTCAAGCTCAGTTCACCCCATTCGTTCCGTCCGGCCAGGGTGAGAACGCCGAAGTAATACAACAAGGTGGCGAGAAAATCGGGGTTCCTTGGGGCGGTGAGCATGTCCCGCACCCCGAAGCGGTTGACCAGTTGCGCGACGGCGAGCGGTTTGGCATCGTTCAGTGCCTGATTCACCAGCGTTTCACCATGCGGCAATCGGGCCACATACTGAATCCGGTTGCGGTCCATCGCCAGGTTGTCGTCGAGCATCTGGCGCGGGTAGCGGCCGTAGCGGCCGAAGTAATCCAGGAAATACAACGCCAGCGTCGGATTGTAGAGCAGCGGGTTGTCCCCTTCGCCGAACCGGTAGCCGTTGTAGAAGCGCTGCAGCAGATCCAGGATGCCGGGAGCCCGCTCGGCGGGAATCCCACGCTCGGCCAGCACCGCGCTCAGGGCGTCCGCTAACTCCCTAGCGGTGAACCCGCAGAGATCGTGATACTCGTCCAGGTGTGTTAGGTCCTTGGCGACGTTATAGCCGCTGGTGATGTCGCTCAACACCACCGGCGACACGCCGGTCAGGAACACCCGGTCGATCCCACGCCCTTCCGCTCCGGCTTTCACTGCCTTGAAGAAAGTCTTGATCGTGCCCTCGCTTTCCACCAGTTCCTGGTAGCGATCCGTGCCCTGCAATGGGCTGATCATGACTTCGTTGGCGAAATTGTCGTATTCGTCGATCAACAGATAGAGCCGGTGGGGCGTTTCGCTGATTATGGCCAGCAGATTCCGCAAGGAAGACAGGGCGTTTTCTTCGTGAAGCTTGACCGGTTGCGGCAGATGCGCCCGGTAGCGCTGATCGAAGGCGCTGATTTCGTCATTGAGATGCTGGTGCAAAGCCCGGTAAATCGCGTTATGGTCCCCCTTGGGGTCCACCACGGAAAAGTTGAGTTTGAGGATGAAATAGCGATTGCGCAGCGGTGTCGGATTCCGGCCGATTTTCAGCCCACCGAACAGTCGTTCGAAATCGTCCGCCCGTGCCAGGTCGTAGTAGTTCTCCAGCGTGGACAGCCACAGGCTTTTACCGAAGCGGCGCGGGCGCAGGAACAGCAGTTGACTACCGGCTTCTTCCAGCAGCGCGATGCGGTCGCTGCGATCCACATAGAAATAGCCTTCCTCCTGGATCTTGCGGAAGTCGGCGATGCCGTAGGGAAAACGCATGGCGATCTCCTTTGGAAAATACCTCGACATTCAAGAAGCTGCGGAGCCCTCGGCAATCCTTCGACTCCGCAGCCGGTCTTCCGTGGTAAGGCTATTTGGCGCTCCCGTCCCTGCGAGTCCCGGAAGCGGACTCATGATCACCCGCGTATCGCGCCCGCCGTATCCGTGGACATAGCGGTTCTGGACAAGCGGGCGGGCTGGCGAGGCGGAAACCCATGTTGTTGTTGCGGTCGGTCGGCGTGTTCCTGTTGCGGTTGGCGGAACGCACCCTCGCGGGTTTGTTGTTCCAGGAGCCACCCCGCACCGCCAGGGGGCCGCCTATCGGTCCGCTCCCCGGATAAAGGGTATCGCATCGAAAATGCTTTGGCACAAGCCGAGCGTGTCGGCATGGCGGGCGTGGCCGAGCCAGGCTTGGACGCTGGGGTCGATGGCGGCCAGCGTGAGGCGACCTTGGGCATAGGCGCGGGCGAAACGGCGTAGCCGCCGCCGGAAACGCAGGCCGTTGTCGTTGCGCAACCGCCGCCGATGAGGAAAGACGAGATAACCGAGCAGGTTGAGGCCGTCGCGGGTGCGGCTGACCTGCGCCTTACGCGGATGGAGATGCAGTCGTTCTCGCGTCAAGTAGTCGGCCAGCGCGGCGTGGTGGTCGTGCAAGACGGTTTTGGCGTCGGCGAGCAGGATCATATCGTCCACATAGCGTAGGTAGGCGGGAACCCGGCGCTGTTCCTTGAGCCAGTGGTCGAGGTCGTCGAGGTAGAGGTTGGCGAAGAATTGGCTGGTGAGGTTGCCGATGGGGATGCCGTGCCGCCGTTCCAGCGGGGCGAGCAGGTCGTCGCCGGGAAAATAGACCGGTTCGTCGGCCACCTCGACGGGGCTGCCATCGATGATCCGGTCCAGCAACGCTAGGTTCTGTTGACATTTTGTAGTACGAGTTGGAGAGTCGCGAACTTTTGCGGA
>ERZ795053.5934-NODE-5934-length-12384-cov-6.681320_pt1 | contig 12384 bp, 9 predicted proteins | sample MGYA00375137_ERZ795053 | MGnify/ENA primary metagenome ERZ795053 (study PRJEB30182, sample SAMN05720284) | activated sludge metagenome | isolation source: Anaerobic digester | place: Hong Kong | collected 2014-12-17 ... | reverse complement strand
AACAACAAAGAAGGCACTGTTCAGGACGCTCTTTTTCCCCCTCGAAGACGGGTTGGCCCGTCACCAAAGGATGTGGGTTGCCAGCGCCCGCAGAGGGAGAGGCCGCAGGTGAAGAATGAGATCGCATAGGCGAGCCACCCCCAGGAGAGGCCGGCCGCCGCCAGCGCGACCAGACCGATCGCCAGGTTCGCTCAACCCCACCTCCATCTGGAACTGCGGATGTTCCTGGCTCCAGCCCATCCGGGCCTGGTCGGATCGGTAATAGACGGTGTGCCGGAGCCAGCTCAATACTCCCACCACGCCGACCAGGAGCACCACCACTATCCGCACTGCAAGATCCGTGTCAAAGAAGAGGAAGAAGATACCGAGAAACACGCCCGCCATCGTGGCCAGTATCGTCGCTGCAAACAGGAGGGAGGCCACAGCCCGGGAGGCGGGATCTGCGAGGTGCATCAATCTGCTTTACTCCTCCGCACCCGGGAACGATTCCCCCCAGCCCTGCTCCACGTTCGGCATCGAGAAGTGGATCTGCTCGAAGAGCCATCTGCTGCCGGTGTTTTGCAGCAGTGCCGTCATCCGGCCCTGCATCGGCAGGTGCTCGCCGCCGATCACCACATCGAAGATGCAGAATGCGGTCACCCAGGCACACGGCATGGTTCCGTCTACATGGAAGACATAGAAGGTTATCTCGACACGCTCGGCCTGGGAGAGATCGCGGGCCACGCTCTCCTTGAAACCCGTGTAATCCGCGACTATCTCGTCCGGCCCGCTCCCGAACCCAGATATCCCCTTCGAGGTGATCGACAGGAGTTTCTCATAATTCTTCTCGCGGTAGTATTTCGCATAGAGATCGAGCATCTCAAAAACCTCGTCGGTCTGCTCGCCAGTCAGTGCCATAGTAATGGAAAAGTCTGCACGGGACTATTAAACGGTTGTGATTCTCTTGAAACCGGGCATTCCCGGGCACCGGGGACAGGCTACGGGATCCGGGTCACCAGCACTCCCCTGCAGGCACTCAGCAGTGAATCCCTCCGCAATACACCGCATCTGGACAATACCCGCGTTCTCCGGCAATCCTCATTCAGCGGTTCTTGTTCCAGAGCATACACTTTTATATCCACCGGAAAAATGAGAAGATATCTACCTGTCCGGTTCGTGACGGGAAATAATCGAGGAGAGAGATCAATGGTCCGGGTAAACGAGATACCAGAGGCTGACCGGTGGCACATGGCCACCAACGTGCTCACCAGGCTGGTGGTGGCTCTTGGCAGCGGAGATGAGAGCGGCAAAGATATCTCGTCCTTTCAGGAGAGGATATATTCGGAGATGGCGGATGCGATACGTGATATAGCCGGCCAGTTTGATATGCCGCGGGGTCACGCCGCCGATATCGTCCAGACTCTCGGTGCGGTCTCGGTCATCCTCTTCGGGCCCGAGTTCGAGACACGATACATCGAAGGGTTCCCCGAGGAGGCGGTGATCCGACTGGCAGAATGCCCGATGTTTTCAGAGGACGCCGCACGGGGGATCCCACCGGGAGCGGTGAACAGCGTCTGCCGGGAATATGTCACCAACGCTGTTGCGGCCTTAAACGATGATTTTACGATAAGGGTTACGAAGGCACGGTGCCTTGGCGACTCTTTCTGCGAGATGGTCATAGAGAGACGGAAGTCCTGATTGTTCCCTGCAGGACACGAATAACCGGGATTTGATGAGTGGACGCCATGAAGAGCGAGTTTGAACCGCGTGAGGCAGTCTCCTGGCACGCACTCCCGATAGACGAGGTCTACGAGAAACTGAGCTCAGGGCCTGGCGGTCTTTCATGCGAGGAAGCAGCCCACAGGCTGGAGCAGTTCGGCCCTAACGAGCTCCCTGCCAGGAGACCGCCGGGCATCATCACCATCTTCCTTCACCAGTTCAAGAGCCCGCTCATCTACATCCTGCTCGTCGCGGCAGTCATCTCGTTCGCACTGGGGGATTACAAGGACGCAGGCTTCATCCTGGCAGTCGTCTTCTTAAACGCGGTGATCGGGCTTGTGCAGGAATGGAAGGCGGAGAAGAGCGCAAGCCGCCTGCAGAGCCTGCTCCGGATAACCGCACACGTCAGGCGGGGCGGAAAGGACGAAGAGGTCGATTCGGCAACCATCGTCCCCGGAGACATCGTCCTCCTCGAGTCAGGGATTCGTGTCCCGGCAGACCTCCGCCTCATACACGCCGCTAATCTCACCGTCGACGAATCGCTGCTCACAGGTGAGTCGGTTGCCGTCAAGAAGAACCTTGCACTGGCCGATGCGGACGCATCGATCGGGGATCGGGGGAACGTGACCTTCGCCGGCACCACGGTCATGACCGGGCGGGGCATCGGCGTGGTGATCGCCACGGGCCAGAAGACCGAGGTCGGGACGATCGCAGAGGCGGTCGCGACGACCGGGTCCTCGAAGCCCCCGCTCCTTGTCAGGATGGAGAAATTTTCGCGAAACATCGGGTTCCTCGTCATCGGCGCATGCCTCCTGATGGCAGCCATCTCCCTCGCCCAGGGGACCCCATACACGGAGGTCTTCTTCCTCGCCGTCGCCCTCGCGGTCTCGGCCATACCCGAAGGGCTCCCGGTGGCGATCACCGTCGCACTCTCCATCGCGACGTCGCGGATGGGGAACCGGAATGTTATCGTCCGCCGCCTTGCCGCAGTCGAGAGCCTCGGCAGTTGCACGATGATCGCGACCGACAAGACCGGAACCCTCACGGTCAACCAGCAGACCGTAAAGCGGCTCACACTCCCCAGGGGCGAGTCATTCGAGGTCACCGGTGCCGGCTACGAGGGCAGCGGCGGGGTGCTGACCGGCGGGGGCAGTGTCCCGGACCCTGCATCACTCGAACGCCTCAAAGAGCTCGCCTACGCGGCAGTCGTCTGCAATGAAGGGAGCCTGTACCGGGAGGACGACGAATGGGTGCATCACGGCGATGCCATGGACGTGGCGCTGCTCGCACTCGGGATGAAGCTCGGAATCGATCCCGACCTGGAGAGGGGCGAGATCCATATCGACGGAACAGTCCCGTTCGAACCCGAGCTCCGGTACTCGGCGGTATATTACCATGACACGGACGGGACCATCCGGGTGGCGGCAAAAGGCGCCCTGGAAGCGCTTCTCCCCTTCTGCGGGACCATGCAGACCGCGGACGGGATCACGTCCATCGACAGGGCCATGGCGGAGGGGCATCTCCACGACCTCACCCGCAGCGGATTTCGCGTCCTCGCAATCGCCGGCGGGACGATCGATTCGCTTCCGAAAGGGTCGCCGACCCTGGAGAACGCCAGCCCCACACTCTCCCTCCTCGGCCTTGCCGGGTTCATCGATCCAATCCGGCCGGACGTCCCCGGCGCCATCGCGCTCTGCAGGGATGCCGGTGTCGAGGTGGCCATGATAACCGGGGATCATCCCGAGACAGCGCTTGCCATCGGTGAGCAGATCGGCCTTACAACAGACGAATCGGAGGTGGTGACCGGCGCAGATCTCGATTCCATAGGCTCGCCCGACCTCCCCGAATACTTCGACCGCGTCCGCAGCGGGCGGATATTTGCCCGTGTCAGCCCGGTCCAGAAGCTCGAGATCGTCGATGCCATGGTCCGCGACGGACACTTCGTCGCCGTGACGGGCGACGGGGTGAACGACGCCCCGGCGCTCCGGCGGGCAAACATCGGCGTCGCGATGGGGTCCGGGACCGACGTGGCCAAGGACACCTCCTCGATGATCATCACGGACGACGACTTCTCCTCGATCGTGGCAGGTATCGAGGAGGGACGGTACGCATACGACAACATCCGGAAGGTGACCTGGCTGCTCGTATCCACGGGCTTTGCCGAGATCATACTCTTCACCCTGGCGCTCGTCTTCGGCTTTCCCCTCCCCCTGCTCGCGGTGCAGCTGCTCTGGCTGAACCTCGTCACCAACGGAATCCAGGACGTCACGCTGGCCTTCGAGGCAGGCGAGCCCGAGGCGATGAAGCGGCGTCCCCGCGACCCGAAAGAGGGCGTCTTCAACCCGCTGATGGTCCAGGAGACGCTCATATCAGGCCTCCTGATGGGGCTCATCGCTTTTTCTGCGTACTTCTGGCTCAAGGGATCGGGCTGGGACGAGCTTGCGGCCCGGAACAGTATCGTGCTCCTCATGGTCCTCCTCGAGAACTTCCATGCCATAAACTGCCGGTCAGAGTACCGCTCCATATTCCGGGTCCCCCTGAAGAACAACTATTACCTGATATTCGGTATCCTGCTGGCCCAGGGGATCCACATCGCGGCGATGAACATTCCCTTCATGCAGGAGCTGCTCGGGATCGGTCCCGTGAGCCTGGAGACCTGGGCCGCACTCCTCGCACTGGCCTCCCTGGTCGTCGTCGGCATGGAGATCTTCAAGTGGGCCAGGTCCCGTGTCACGCATGACGAACTGGGACGCTACGGGAAGAGTGCATGACGAGAGAGAACGCAACCGTTTTTTAAGAGCGCAGCAGATGAGCATACCATAGAGAACAGGAGTGTATGGACAGCATGGAACAGTGGTCATCACGGAAAGGGTTCATCCTCGCGGCTGTCGGTTCAGCGGTCGGCATAGCCAACATCTGGCGTTTTTCGGCAGTGGTGGGGCAGAACGGCGGAGGAGCATACCTCATCCCGTACGTAATCTCCGTCTTCCTGTGCGGCCTGCCCCTCATGGTCCTCGAGCTGGCCGCCGGCAGGCACTTCCAGGGTACCGTCGTGAGCGCTTTCCGCTCAGTCAGGGAACGGTTCCGTGTCATCGGGTGGCTTCTCTGCGCGATCGTCTTCCTCATACTCTCCTACTACCTTGTGATCGCGGGATGGACGCTTGGATACACATTCTTCTCACTCGCCGGCAGCACCGTTCCCTTCTCCCTGTTCATCTCCGGATGGCTGCCGGTAGCCCTCTTCATCGTCACCGCCGTGATCACCGGGCTGGTGGTCTCCCGCGGTGTCCAGAAGGGGATCGAACGGATATCGATCAGCCTGATCCCGGTCTCAGTCGTGATCCTTGTCATACTCGCAGTATACGGCGTCACACTGCCAGGGTTTTCAGAGGCGATGGGATACTTCTTCACCCCTGACTTCTCGGTGCTTGGCGACCCCCTCCTGTGGGGTGCGGCCTTTGGACAGGCTTTCTTCTCCCTCTCGGTCGGGACCGGGATCCTGCTCACATATGGCGCGTACATGAGCCGCGACCAGGGGATCCCCTCGTCATCGCTGGTGATCACGGTTGCCGATCTCTCCATCGCCCTCCTGTCAGGCATCGTGATATTCCCGGTCGTCTTCTCATTCGGTCTCGTCCCGACAGTCGGCGCAGAGCTTGCGTTCACCACCCTCCCGACCGCCTTCGCCGCGATGCCGGGTGGCTTTATCTTTGCCACGGCGTTCTTCCTGGTCCTCTTCTTTGCCGCACTCACATCCTCCATCTCCATGCTCGAGGTGAGCGTTGCCGCCTTCCGCGAGTCGCTCGGCTGGACACGTGAACGCACGGTTGCCATACTCACCGGCGCGGTCCTCGTCGCCGGCCTTCCATCCGCCCTCTCCTACAGTGCAGCAGAATTGAATTTCGCCGGTATCAGGGTCCTTGATTTCATGGACGAGACCGTGGGGACCCTCGGCCTCCCGGTCACCGCGCTTCTCCTCGCGGTCGTCTTCACCTGGTTTTTGCCCCGCAGCGTTCTTGCCGACGAGATCGGGTCATCGCTTGCCAGGCTCATCCACCCCCTCTGCAGGTTTGTAATCCCGGGCGTCCTGCTCGTCACAACAGCCGCCCGACTGCTGTCCGGTCTCGACTTCCCTGGCATGCGCAACCTCCCGGGAAGCCGGTTTATCGGCACCCTCCTGCAGGTGGAGGGCTTCGCCGTGTTCGTCGGCATGGTCCTGCTGATCGCCATCTTCCTCTGCTGGTACCGGAGATGCCCGCTGGCAAAGCGGCTTCGGGAATGGAAGTAGGCAGGGTCCCTGACGGAAGACCATCCGGCGGCCGATACGCGCGAGCCATTCATTCCGGGGAAAGGGCCGGATCCTCCCAATACATTCATATTTTTTCCCGACTCCATTAGGAGGTAGATGGAGTCGGTATTTTTCCTGGAGATACTTGTCATCGTCACCCTCACCCTCTTTGTCCTCTTCATATGCAATTCTCTGAAGATCCCGCTCATCATCGGGTATATCCTGTCGGGAGTGCTTGCCGGCCCCTTCGTGTTGAGGATGGTTGGAAACACCGAGATAATCGACCTGTTTGCAGAGATCGGGGTGATCTTTCTCCTGTTCACCATCGGGATCCAGTTCTCATTAAAGAGCCTCTTCGAGGTGAAGAGACTGGTGGTGCTGGGCGGATCGCTCCAGCTGGTCTTTACGACCGCCTGTGTCCTGGCCGCGGGCCTCTTTCTTGGAATACCCCTCAACCAGGCAATATTCCTCGGGTTTATCGTCTCCTTAAGCAGCACTGCCATCGTGATGAAGGTGCTGCAGGAGCGGGGCGAGCTCGAGAGTCCCCATGGGAGGACCGCTCTTGCCATCCTCATCTTCCAGGACCTCATGCTCATCCCCCTCATGTTCATCACGCCGTTTCTCGCAGGCCCGGAGCACTACCAGGCCCCCTCGATCGTGCTCATCTTCATCACCGGTCTCTCTATAATCGGTGTGGTCATTGTTGCAACCAGGTACATCGTGCCGCGACTGCTCTACTACTCGGCGAGGATGAAGAGCCAGGAGATCTTTTTGCTCTCCGTCGTCGCGATCTGTTTTGCCATCGCCTGGATCATCAGCCAGACCGGGATATCGCTCGCGCTCGGCGCATTCGTGGCCGGCCTGATGATCTCGGAGTCAGATTTTTCCGTTGCGGCATTGAGCCACATCATGCCCTTCCGTGACGTCTTCGTGGGCTTCTTCTTCATCTCGATCGGAATGCTCCTCGATATCGGGGTCTTCCTCTCCCGGCCACTGCTCATCATCGGCCTTGCACTCGGGATCATCGTCCTCAAGTTCTTCACCGGGCTCATCACCGGCGTCTTTTTGAACCTCTCCCGGAGGACCGCGCTCCTCTCCGGGCTTGCACTCTGCCAGATCGGGGAATTCTCCTTCATACTCGCAAAGGCAGGAGAGAGCTTCGGGCTTATCGCAGGCAGCGTCTACCAGGTGATACTCGACGTGACGTTGATCACCATGCTCGCCACCCCGTTCGTCATCGGCGGATCCCACCGGATCGCCGGGCAGATCTCCGACAGGATCGGGGATATCATGGGGCCGTCATGCGAGTTCGACCTGACCCGGGCCGGGGAGATGGCCGACCACCTCATCATCGTCGGGTTCGGCTTAAACGGGAAAAATGTCGCCCGGGTGGCACACTATGCGGGAATTCCCTACCGGATCATCGATATGAACCCCGACATCGTCAGGGAGGGGTGCGATCTTGGAGAACCGATCTTCTATGGCGACGCCACCCAGCAGGCCGTGCTCGAACTCGCCGGGGTGAAGACTGCCAGAATCATCGTCATCGCGATCGCCGATCGGGTCGGGGCGCAGCAGATCGTGCAGAGTGTCCGGTCGCTGAACCCGGAGATCCAGATCCTTGTAAGGACCCGTTTTGTCAGCGAAGTCCCACACCTGGTCGAGCTTGGCGCGGACGAGGTGATACCGGAGGAGTTCGAGACCTCCGTCGAGATCTTCACCCGGGTCCTGGCAGAATATCTTGCCCCCGCCGAGGAGATCCAGCACCTCGTTGACGAGATTCGGGCTGAAAACTACGAGTTGCTTCGCGAGACTCCCAGTTCCCACCTTGCAGGGATACGGGTGCATCTCCCCGACCTCGATGTCGCATCGTTCTATATACCTCCAGAGAGCCCGCTTGCAGGAACGACGCTTGGCGAGACACGGTGGCGCAGCCAGATGGGGATCAGCGTGATCGCCATCCAGCGCGGCGACCACGCGCTGCTGAACCCCGAGGCCGGTGCAATCCTCCAGCCCGGAGACGTGGCCGTGATCGTCGGGAGCGTGGACTGTGTTCGCGAGTTCATGCACCGGTTCGGGTTCAGGAAAGAGTCCCATATTAAGAGGAAAAACCACATCCGGGAAGGACGAAGGGCCGGTTGAGGCAAGGATCCACTGCCTGTGCAGATCGTCTCCCTCACCGGGATCTTTGACCGGGCCGGCTGGGACACTGCACCGGTCTGATCACCTGTCATGGAGACGGCTCTTCCAGGCCAGGAGTGGAGAAGGAGCAGATCCCGTCCCCTTTGCCCGGGAGATCTCCGGGATTGGATACCTCCGGCAGCAATGGTGAAGGACACCACGCCGGTTCGTGTGGAAAGACTCCCTGCAACCGGTATTTCCCTCTGCGAAATGTCACTCCTGGCACCGCCGGAGGGTGTGGAACCCGTGGATGGACCTGGGAAAAAACCTTCACCATCACGCAGGGGAAGAAAAGGATTGCCCTGGGATTATATCCCGAGGACTTCGAAGGAGTAGAGGAGGCAGAGGATCAGGACTGCAACAACGGCCACGACTATCCCCCGCTTCATGCCGACCAGTTCAGGGATGGTCTCTGCGGGAAACTCTCCCCGTTTCAGGACTGTCCGGTCAAGAGCCGGGTAGAAGCGTGCGAATATCCCGGCACCGATCGCGATCCCGATCATCCCGATCGCGGCGTCGAGGGCACCGGAGCCGAACGCCCCGGCGGCGGTGCCCGGGCAGTACCCGAGGACGGCGAACCCTGCCCCGAATATGAGGCCTCCGATGACCGTGGCGCCGACCGATCCAGACTTGGTATGCAGGCTCACCATCCCTGCCCGGTTCATCAGGAACACCCCGATCATGCCGACGACGATCGCCGCGAGCATGACCTTGACCACGGTAAAATCGGTGAGGAGGAGCTGGCCAAGGATCACGCCGTACTCGGTGACACCCCCTTTCTGGAGAAGGAACCCGAAAGCGACCCCGAATACGAGGCCGAGAACGAGCTGGGCACGCGTGTTGGATCTCAGTTGTTTCAATGTCATCTTCTCCACCCTCACAGGATCGGGAACCCGTAGATCATGCCTGCGACCAGTATTCCTCCCGCAAAAAAACAGACCGCTGCAATCCAGCTCGCAACCGAGAGCTGGAGGGTCCCGGAGATCCCGTGACCCGAGGTGCACCCCCCTGCCCAGCGTGCCCCAAGACCCATCAGGACGCCGCCGACGAGCGCCACGGCGAACCGGAGGGCTGCACCCGTACCGAATGTATCGGCAAAGAGCGGAGGCACGGCCTGCAGCGAGAACGTGCCCGACAGGTACGCTGAGATGAACGCCCCGATGACCACCCCGAGTACGAGCATCCACTGCCACTCGACCTTCGGGGCAAATTTCCTGTAATAGGGCATCTTTCCCACGTTCTTCTGTGACAGGACAGACTCCACCATCCCTGCGGTCCTCGCGTAGGCGGTCGAGCACCCGAGCGGGTGGTCGGAGAGGAGAAACGTCAGCCAGGAGAGGACGCCGATTCCCGCACCGACGATATATGGCGACCAGGACGCCATCGTGAAGCATTCGAACATATTCATCCTCAAAGGATATACAGGAAAACGACGTCCCTGGATATAACCCTCCGCATCAGGGTGTGAATCCTGCCCGCTGGTAGGCAGTAAACCCGCCTCCCAGGTTGCTGACGTGGTCGATCCCGTTCATCTTCAGGATGCTCGCCGCGATGCTCGCCCTCTGGCTGCCACGGCACATCGCGATGTAGTGCCGGCCCGGATCAAGTTCCGCATGCCGTGTCCTCAAGTCATGCCAGGGGATATGGATCGAGTTCTTCACAACTGAAGCCTCTCTCTCCTCCGCGGACCGTACATCGATCAGGACCGCGTCGCCCGATCCGATACAATCGGCGGCCTCTGCAGGAGAGATCACCGGGACACGGCTGATCGGCAGGGCGGCTGTCCCCCAGGCGAGCATCCCCCCCTTCAGGTATGCCGCGACCTGGTCGAACCCGACCCGCCGGAGCTGGAGCGCCGCCACGTTCGCCTGCCTCACGTCCTCGGTGACGAGCAGGATCTCCTTTCCTGGCGGGAGTACCCACCCCGACTGGGTGGAAAAACTGCCGGAGATATCGATATGCCAGGTACCTGGTATATGCATCCCGGAGAATGCCTGGTAGCTCCGGACGTCAAGAAGGACGGTACCAGGTGACCCGGTCCGGTCTGCGAAAGGTTTCGGTTCCACCGGCTCCGGGTCCGGGAGGGTGCTCATCAGTGCCGGCCCGGCCCTGTTGATCTCCGAACACCGGGAGAAGTGATCAGGTGCGGCCGGCATGTCGGAGGTGAGTGCCCTGGTGAACTCGTCGCGGTCAGCGATCTGCAGGGCATAGTTGTACTTCTTCTCGTAGCCGACCGTGCTCGTCCTCTTCGCGGCCATCGCCCGCCCGCATAGCGATCCTGCCCCGTGGGCCGGATAGACCTCGCATTCGTCGGGGAGGGTCATGATCTTGGTGTGCAGGTTGTCATAGAGCGAAGACGCGAGCTCCTTTGCCCTGCCCGGAAAGAGATCGGGGCGACCGACGTCGCCCACGAAGAGCGTGTCTCCGGAGAAGAGGGCGACAGGCGTATCCCCCCTCGAGGTATCGGTCGCGATGTAGCAGATGTGCTCCGGGGTGTGGCCGGCAGTCTCGATGACCGAGAACCTGATATGCTCGAGCTGTATCCCGTCCCCCTCGGAGAGGGCGACATGGGGAAACGCACAGTTCCCCGATTTTGGCGCGTAAATCTCAGCCCCCGTCGATTCGGCAAGGTCGAGATGGCCCGATACGAAGTCTGCATGCAGGTGCGTCTCGAGGATATGGGTGATGGAGAGCCCCATCTGCTGTGCGGCATCCAGGTAGCGCCCAATGTCGCGCTCGGGGTCGATGACCGCACACCCCCTGTTCCCGGCAACGATGTAGGAACTGTGGGCGATGCCGGGGACGAAAAACTGCTGGATTATCATATGGTGTCTATCAGACGAGGAGGTAAATCAGCGTTGTGGCAATGACGATAAAGATGACCGTCAGGACTCCCCCGGGCTTTGCATAGTCCCGCGGAGAATACCCCCCCGGGCCCATGAGAAGGGCGTTGACCTGGTGTGTCGGGAGTATGAAGGAGTTCTGCGCCGAGACCGCGACGAGGAGGGCGGCGGCACGGGGATCGATCCCCATACCGGCACCGGTGAGCATCACGAGCGGGACGAGCAGCACCGTTGCCGCGACATTCGATATGACGAGCGAGAGCCCGGTTGCGAGGACGGCGAATGCGGCCAGTATGAAGATCGGGGGGGCGCCGGCAAGGGTTTCTGCCAGGAACCCCGCAATGAGCGCCGCCATCCCGCTCTTCTCCATCGCGATCCCGATCGGGATGAGACCGGCGATCAGGATGATCGTGCGCCAGTCGACGGCACGGTACGCCTCGTCGGCAGTCACGATGCCCGCAAGAACCATCAGCGCCGCGCCGGTCAGCAGTGCGAGCGAGATCGGCACGCCGGTGAAGGCGAGCGCAAGCGACCCGGCAAAGATAAGGACTGCTGCAAGCCCCATCCGGTCACGGACCCCCTCCCCTTCAGGGGATGTGAGCAGGAGGAGATCCGGGTGCCCTGAAAAGAGGGCAAACGTATCCCACGATCCGAAGGCGACGATGGTGTCGCCTGCCACGAGTGGTAGATCTGAGAAGTCTGCCCGTGACTCTGACTCCCCCCTCAAAAAGATGATCGGCTCGATGGAGAACCTCTGGCGGAACCGCACCTCCCGCAGGGTCTTTCCCGCGATGGACGCCCTTGGCCGGACGATGAGCTCTGCAAATCCGTACCCCTCGCTGTCGAGGATCCGGGCCAGGGCACTCTCCCTGCCCGTGGGAATGCACCCCGAATCCCTGATAAAGCGGTTGAAATCTTCCTCGGGGCCGAGGAACGCCAGTTCCTGTCCGGCTTCGAGGCGGGTGTACCGCGAGGGGGCAATCGTCATCTCGCCGCCATCCCGCATGGCGAGGAGATGGAGACCGTACAGGGCCTTGAATGACGTCTCGTCACGGGTTTTTCCAGCAAGCGGCGATGATGCAGGGAGCACGCAGGTCCTGACCGCGTTTTCGATACCCCATATCTCGGCGACTGTCGGCCCCGCCTCTTCCGTCTCTTTCCGGGGGAGGATCCGGTCACCGAAGAAGGCGAAGAGGAATACTCCTGCCAGGAGCAGGGGGATTCCTACAGGGGTTACCGCGAAGAGTGAAAACGGCTTCTCCCCTGCCTGGACAAGGAGATCATTGACCACGATCAGCGGCCCTGATGCGATCATCGTCACGGTCCCGCCAAGGATGGCGCGATCGTTGCCGGTGCCGCCGAAGACCACGTCGC
>ERZ795053.5933-NODE-5933-length-12384-cov-17.540271_pt1 | contig 12384 bp, 11 predicted proteins | sample MGYA00375137_ERZ795053 | MGnify/ENA primary metagenome ERZ795053 (study PRJEB30182, sample SAMN05720284) | activated sludge metagenome | isolation source: Anaerobic digester | place: Hong Kong | collected 2014-12-17 ... | reverse complement strand
ACGCCGCGGCAGCCGCGCTCCAGCCAGGCCAGGGCGCCGTCCTGCTCCACGCGCTCCAGGATGCAGGGCAGCAGGGGCTGCAGCGGGTGGTCGGGGGGCAGGCCTTCGTGGAGGCGGTCCAGCACCGCGGCGCCGTTGTCCAGGTCGGCCACGGCGAAGCGGGTGCGGGCCAGCTTGAGGAACGTGTCGTCGCCGGCGCTGCGGATGCGCACGGTGAGCTTGCCCTTGTCCTGGAGCAGGGCCAGGGAACCGCGGCGGCGGTCGCGGGGGCCGTGGTCGCGCACCTGGTCCAGGGCCGCGCTCAGGCGGGGGACGCGGCCGGGGGCGCGCCAGGTGAGGATGTCGGCCTCGGTCAGGCGGCGGTGCAGGAAGTCGGGCAGCAGGCGCCAGGCCCGGGACATGTCCGGGGCGCCGGCGCGCATGGCGCGGGCGTCGTCCAGGGGGAGCAGGCGGGCGCGGCGCATGACGTCGGCCACCACGGCCCAGCGCTCCCAGGGGCGCACCAGGCTCCCGGGGTCGCCCACCACGACGATGTCGGCGTCGGGACGCAGCACCGCCTCCAGGGCGGCGGCGGGCGGATGGGTGCCGTAGGGCAGGTGCACCAGGGCGGCGAAGCCGCCGGCGGGCGACGGCAGCGGATCGGCGTCGGCGCGGGAGAGGAGCACCACCGGGTCGGGCCAGAACAGGTCCAGGCCCAGGGGATGCGGACCGGCGCCCACCACCAGGCAGGGGCCGCGCAGGCCGGCGCTCAGCAGCCAGGTCACCGCGTCCAGCCGCTTGTCCGAGAGGATGGGGGCGGCGCCGGCGGCCAGGAAGGGCGCGGGGTCGGGGGGCGACGGCGCGGCGTGCCGGCGTCTCTCAGGCATCGGCGTCTCCGGCGGCCTTGCGCCGGTTGCCGATCACGCGGGCGGGGTTGCCCATGAGGATGCTGTAGGGCGGGTACTTCTTGGCGCCCACCACCGACCCGGCCGACACGATGCAGCCGTCGCCCAGCTCCGTGCCGGGCATGATGAAGGCGTTGGAGCCCAGCCAGCAGTCGCCGCCGATGACCACGGGCTTGTACTCCGCGCCCTGCTCGCGGATGGGCCGGTCCGGATCCTCGAACACGTGGTTCGTGCTCCACACCTTCACGCCGGGCCCCAGCAGGCTGGCGTCGCCGATGGTCACGCCGCCGGCGGCCTGGATGAAGTTGTCCACGCCCAGGGTCACGTTCTCGCCCAGCATCAGCGTGTGGTGGTTGCGGATGCGCACGCCCACGTGCACGCGCACGTGCTTGCCCACGCTGCCCAGGTGCGGGCGCAGGATGCGGGCGCGCAGGGCGAAGCCGTAGTCGCCGGGCAGGTTCCGCGCCAGCTCGTAGCGCAGGTGCATGCGGCCGGTGCGGTCGCGCATGGCCCACCAGAAGAGCTTGAGGATCTGCAGCACGGTGTCCCTCCTCCGTGAGGGGCGGCTCAGCGCACCAGCATCATGCGGTGGGCGTGGCGTTCCCCGCCGGCGTCCAATCGCAGCAGGTAGACGCCCGACGGGCTGGGGCGCCCGCCGTCGTCCGCGCCGTCCCACACCGCGGTGTGGGCGCCGGCGTCCAGCCACGTCGCAGGGAGGATCGTCCGAACCAGGCGTCCGCTCAAGTCGAAAACGCGGACGCCGGTCCACGCGCCGCGCTCCAGCTCCCAGCGCACCTGCGTGCGCGGGTTGAACGGGTTGGGGCTGTTGCCCGCCAGCACCGCCAGGGGGCGGGGGCCGGGGGCGGCCGGAGCGGCGCTGACGAAATCGGGGTCGTACAGGCTGATGATCAGCGTGGCGATGCGCGGCCCGATGGTCTGGTTGGCCAGCAGGTTGGGATGGCTGTCCGTGCTGCCCTCGGGGGGCAGGCGGTACTCGGCGCGCTGCATGTTGCGCTCCGGGTCCGCGGGGTCGTCCGGGTTGGCCAGGGCGTCGAAGAGGTCGAAGAACAGGATGTTGGGATGCCCGTTCATGAACTCCGGCGACTGCAGCCACTCGTAGAAGACGCGGGCGCGGTCCGCCATGGCGTTGGTGGTGGCCTCGGGCCGGCGCGGCGGGCCGCTCATCAGCACGAAGAGCTTGTCCGGGTACTGGTCCAGCACGTCGCGGATGGCCAGGTAGTCGGCGTAGTACTGCTCCAGCTGGGCGTCGCTCTCGATGTCGCCGGTGGAGTGGTCGTTCTTGAAGACGATGACCTCGTGGCGCGCGAAGAGCGAGTCGCGGAAGGCGCTGCCGTCGTAGATGTCGCGGTAGCCCGCGGGCGTGATGGTGTTGGCCTCGATGCCGTAGGACCAGTTGGGGTAGGCCGTGCTGTCCGGCAGGATGATGCCGGTGTAGCTGTTGCCGCTGTGGTAGTCGTGGTCCCAGAGGCGGATGTCCGTGCCGGCGGTGGCGTTGTGCCATTCCAGGAGGCTGCGCACGCCGCTGTCGCGCAGCATGTAGCGGCCGGTGCTGTGGTGCACGAACATCACGCTGCCGGTGGGCACGGCGCGCTGCGCCACGATCAGGTTCGGTCCGTCCAGGGTTGCGGCCTGGCCGCCGCTCCAGGCGGTCACCGACGGGCGGTAGGCCCCGGGCGTCTTGTACACGTGCCGGTAGGCGCGCACGGCTCCGTCCACGGTCACGGCCACGCCGTCGCCGGCGTCCACCACGATGGAGTCGGGACGCGCGCCCGCCACGGACCAGCTCAGGTCCACGCGGTCCTGGGCGTACACGTTCCGTTCGGGATTGCAGGCGATGGCCACGGGGCTCGCGGGGGCCGTCTGCGCCAGGGCCGGCGCGGCCCCCAGCAGAAGTCCCAGGCAGATCCATCCAAATCGGAGCATGGGCTCTCGTATCCTCGAGGTTCGCAGAAACCGGGTCGACGGGCGAAAGAGATGACGATTATAGCACAAATCGAGCCAAACGTCATGCTGAGAGGATGAAATCAGTAGAGCGGGCGGCGTAAGGCCCACTTGACCAAGCACTTCCAGCAGCGCCGGTCCAGGGGGCGGTGACCCAGGGCGCGCCCGAAATCGGCCCGGGCCTCGTCCGGGCGGCCTTCCTTGACGTGCCAGATGGCGCGGGTGACGTAGGTGTGGGCCCAGGCGCGGTCGGCCTCGGCCTTGCTCACGCTGTCCGGATACCGCTCCAGGAAGCTCTCCATCATGCGGAACGCGTTGTCCAGGCGCTCGCCGGTGCGGTGGGACATCTGGCCGCCCCAGATGCGGTAGTCCACCAGCACCTGGGGCACGTGGAGGAAGTCGTAGCGGGTGGACACGCGCAGCCACAGGTCGTAGTCGATGGCCATGGACAGGCGCTCGTCGAAGCCGCCGAACTCCTCCAGCACGGCCTTGCGCGTCAGCACCGTGGGGAAGTGCACGAAGTTGTCGGCCAGCAGGGGGCCGGTGATGCGGCCGCTGGGGCAGGTCCAGCGCGGCGTCTCCAGGTCCTCGCCCTTGGGGCCGATGCACTGGAAGTCGGCGTAGACCACGCCCACGCCGGGGGTCTCGCGCAGCAGCGGGAGCTGCACGGCCAGCTTCTCGGGGCGCCAGCGGTCGTCGGCGTCGCAGAAGCCGATGAACTCGCCGTCGGCGGCGGCCAGGCCCCGGTTCTTGCTCACGGTCTGGCCGGCGTTCTCCTGGTGGAGGACCTTCACGCGGGGGTCGTCGGCGTAGCGGGCCAGGACCTCGCGGGTGCGGTCCGTGGAGCCGTCGTCCACGACCACGCACTGCACGTCCGGCACGCTCTGGGCCAGGACCGAGTCGATCGCTTCACAGACGTAGTCCGCCATGTTATAGGTGGCGGTGATCACGCTGACCAGCGGCTTGACGGGCATGGGGACGGGCCTCCGGGGCTCAACTCGCGGCCTGGACGGCCGATGGCGTACGGATCGCTCTTCCGGAGGGTATCGGCCGCGGCCGGATCCGGTTGAGCCGGTTGTCCGGACCCGAGGTAACACATGGCCTTCGAGAACATCAAGGCGGATCTCGGGCGTCTGCGCCGGTACGGCTCGCACGGCTCCACCCTGCGGCTGGTCCTGGAGAACCAGGGCCTGTGGGCGGTGATCTGCTACCGGGCGGGCAAGTGGCTCAACACCCACCGCCTGCCGCCGGGCCTGCGCCACCTGGTCATGGCCTTCTACCACGCCTGGTGGAAGAGCGTGGAGATGAGCACCGGGATCTCCATCTCGCCGGACTGCACCATCGGGCCGGGGCTGTACATCGGGCATTTCGGCGGGATCGTGCTGCACACCGACGTGGTCATGGGCCGGGACTGCAACCTCTCCCAGGGCGTGACCCTGGGCCTGGGGCGCAAGGGCGAGGCCTGGGGCGTGCCCACCTGCGGCGATCGTGTGTACATTGCCCCCGGCGCCAAGGTGGTGGGACCCATCCATCTGGCCGACGGCACCGTGGTGGGGGCCAACGCCGTGGTCACCCGCAGCACCGAGCCCGACGACGTGGTGGCCGGCGTGCCCGCGCGCGTGATCGGCCGCCAGGGCAGCGGCGAGTACATCTCCTGAAAGGCCGCCATGCCCGTCCGCATCCTCTACTGCATCGACAGCATCGACCGCGGCGGCACCGAGACGCAGCTGGTGGGGCTGGTGAACCGCCTGGACAAGGAGCGGTTCCTGCCCCACATCTGCACGCTGCAGCCGTCGGGCACGCTGCTGGGCGAGGCGGGCGCGCCCCACGTGGAGATCGGCGGCGGCCGCGTGGTGGGACCGGCGGGCTACCGCCGCGTGCGGCGCCTGGCCGCCTGGATGCGCGAGCAGCGCATCGAGCTGGTGCAGACCTTCTTCCAGGACGCCACCGTGCTGGGCGTGGCCGCGGCGCGGCTGGCCGGGGTGCCGGTGCGGCTGATCTCGTTCCGCGATCTGGGCTTCTGGCGCACGCCGGCCACGGAGTTCCTCATGCGCCGCTCCTATCCGCTGGCCACGGGGTTCCTGGCCAACGCCCAGGCGGTCAAGGACGTGGTCTGCCGGCTGGACGGCCTGGACCCGGCGCGCGTCACCGTGATCCCCAACGGGGTGCCCGTGGGGGAGTACGCCTACCGGGAGCATCTGGAGACCCCGCTCCACGTGGGCGTGGTGGGCAACCTGAACCGGCGCGTGAAGCGTCACGACCTCTTCCTGAAGGCCGCGGCGCGGGTGGCGCGCGACCATCCGGACATCACCTGGCACCTGGTGGGCGACGGCGACCTGCGGCCGGAGTACGAGGCCCTGGCCGAGGACCTGGGCATCCGTGACCGCTGCGTGTTCCCCGGCCGCATCGTGGACGTGCGCGGATACCTGGACAAGCTGGCCGTGGGCGTGCTCTGCTCGGACTCGGAGGGCTTCAGCAACGCCCTGCTGGAATACATGCTGCGGGGCTGCGCCGTGGTGGCCACCGCCGTGGGGGGCAACCTGGAGGTGGTCCGCGACGGCGACACGGGGCTGCTGGTGCCGCCCGGCAACGAGGTGGCCCTGGCCAGCGCCATCCGCCGCCTGGCGGAGGAGCGCACCACGCGGCTGAAGCTGGCGGCGCGCGCCCGCGCCCTGGTGGAGGAGCGCTACGACTGGAGCGCCTGCGTGGCCGCCCATCAGGAATACTACGTGCACGCCCTGCGCCGGCGCGGCGTGAAGTGCTGAGAGGAGGAGCGTGGTGATCATCGCAGCCGCCGTGCTCCTGGTGCTCAGCCTGGCCATGCTGGTCTACGTGTACCTGGGCTATCCCCTGGCCGTGATGCTGCTGGCGGCGCTGCGCCGCCGCCGCGTGCGCGCCGAGGACCGGCCCGTGTCCGTGACCGTGCTGACCGCGGCGCGGAACGAGGCGGGCTGCATCGCTGAGACCGTGCGCAACAAGCTGGCCGCCGACTACCCGCCGGAGCTGCTGGAGGTCATCGTGGTCAGCGACGCGTCGGACGACGGCACCGACGCCATCCTCGCGGACCTGGCCGCCGCCGACCCGCGCGTGCGCTGGCTGCGCCAGGACCCGCGCGAGGGGAAGACCGCCGCCCTGAACCGGGCCTCCGCGCTGGCCAGGGGCGAGGTGCTGGTCTTCTCCGACGCCAACTCCCTCTACGCCCCCGAAGCCCTGCGCCGCCTTGTGGCGCCCTTCGCCGATCCCGAGGTGGGCTACGTGACGGGCCGCATGGTGTACCGCGCTCCCGACGGCTCGTTGAGCGGCGAGGGCTGCTCCGCCTACATGCGCTACGAGAACGCCCTGCGCCGCTGGGAGACCGGGGTGGGGTCCGTGGTGGGGGTGGACGGGGGCATCGACGCCGTGCGCCGGGAGTGCTACGTCAGCATGCGCCCCGACCAGCAGCCGGACTTCGTGCTGCCGCTGTCCGTGGTGGAGCAGGGCTTCCGCGTGGTCCACGCTCCGGACGCGCTGCTGTACGAGGACGCCCTGGCCGATTCCGGCGACGAGTTCCGCATGCGCGTGCGCGTGACCCTGCGCGCCTGGCACGCCCTGCGCGACATGTCCGCCCTGTTCAATCCCGCACGCTTCGGCCTCTACGCCTGGCAGCTCGCCTCGCACAAGGCCCTGCGCTACCTGGCGCCGGTCTTCCAGGTGGCGGCGCTGGTCGCCAACGCGCTTCTGGTGGGGCGCGCGCCGGTGTGGGACGTGCTGATGCTGCTGCAGGGCGTCTTCTACGCGGCCGCCCTGGCGGGCCTGGCCACCGGCGGGCGCGGCATGCCGCCCCTGGTGGTCTTCCCCTACTACCTCTGCCTGCTGAACTCGGCCGCGGGCCTGGCGCTGATCAAGTTCCTGCGCGGCGAGCGCCAGGTGGTCTGGAACCCGCGCACGTGACACGGAAGGATCCGTCATGAAGGTGCCCGACTGGCTGGTGGGCCACGTCTTCGAACCCCTGTGGGACCGCTACGAGGGCAGCGAGCGCCTGCGCACCATGCGGGAGCTGGCGGCCCGCCAGTTCGACGCTCCGGAGGCCCTGGCCCGCCGCCGCGGGCAGCGCCTGAACGCCATCTGCCGCGAGGCCGTGGCGAGCACCTCGTTCTGGGCGGAGCGCTTCCACGCGGCGGGCATCGACCCGGCCGGCGTGCGCACCATCGAAGACCTGCGGGACCTGCCGCTGCTGACCAAGGCCGACGTGCGCGGACGCCTGGACGACCTGCTCTCCACCCGCTTCGCCAAGGCGGACCTGGTGCCGGCCAAGACCGGCGGCTCCACCGGCACCGCCCTGCACGTGTACTGCGACGCCCGCGGCGTGCAGCGCCGCAACGGCGCCGCCCTGCTCACGGACACCTGGAGCGGCTGGCGCCTGGGCCAGCCCGTGGCCGCGGTCTGGGGCAATCCGCCGCGCGCGGTCACCTTCAAGAACAAGGTGCGCACCGCCCTCAAGGACCGCTGGATCTACCTGGACACCATGAAGCTGGACGAGGCCGCCGTGCGCCGCTTCGTGCAGCAGTGGCGCGCCATGGGTCCGGGGCTGCTCTACGGCCACGCCCACTCCATCTTCCTGGCCGCCGAGATGGTGCGCGACATGGGCGTGACGCTGCGGCCCCAGGGCATCGTGGCCACCAGCATGATGCTGCTGCAGCCCGAACGCGAGGTGATCGAGGCCGTGTTCGGCGTGCCGGTGACCAACCGCTACGGCTGCGAGGAGGTGAGCCTCATCGCCAGCGAGTGCGAGCGCCACGCGGGCATGCACGTCAACGCGGAGCACTGCTGGGTGGAGGTGCTGGACGACGACGGGAACGAGTGCGCGCCCGGCGTGGACGGCCGCCTGGTCATCACGGAGTTCATCAACGAGGGCATGCCCATGCTGCGCTACGAGGTGGGCGACCGCGGCGTGTGGCACGACGCTCCCTGCCCCTGCGGCCGGCCGCACCGGCTGCTGCGCGGCGTGACCGGCCGCGTGGCCGACTTCCTGGTGGCCCGCGACGGGAGCCGCGTGGCGGGAATCTCGCTCATCGAGAACACGCTCACGCGCTATCCGGGCGTGGCCCAGCTCCAGGTGGTGCAGGACGTGCCGGAGGCGCTCACGCTGAACTACGTGCCCGGTCCGGAGTGGAGCGAGGACACGCGCCGCGGCATGGAGGCCACCTTCCAGGAGGCCCTGGGCGGCGGGCTGGACGTGCGGTTCGTGGCGCTGGAGCGCATCCCGCGCGAGGCCAACGGCAAGTACCGCTTCTCCATCTGCAACGTGAAGCGGGAGGCGGGCCGGCCGTGACCCGCCGCCGCCTGATCCTGGGCGCCGCCCTGCTGCTGCTGCCCTTCGTGGTGCCCATCCCGGAGGAGCTGGAACGCATGCGGGCCCTGCGCTCGCTGGGGTCGCTGGCGCACTTCGGCCTGCCGGCGGCGCTGGCGCTGGTGCTGCACCGGCACGGACCGCTGCGCGGCTCGGTGCTCAAGGCCGGGGCCGCGGCCTTCGCCCTGGCGGCGTTCATGGAGATCCCCCAGGCCTTCGTGGGGCGGCATCCCCGCTGGCAGGACGCCGGCATCGACCTCTCCGGCGTGCTGGCGGCCTGCGGCTGGCTGCTGTGGCACGGCCGGCGCGCGGGCTACGGCCTGGCGCTGTGCGTCGCCGCCTGCGGCTTCATGGCCGTGAGGATGGCGCCGGTGCCGCTGTTCTTCCTGGCCGAGCGCGCCGCGGCGTCCGGCATGCCCGTGGTGGCGGACTTCGAGTCGCGGCTGGGGATGTTCCTCTGGGATCACAACGACGGCGGCCACGGCCGCTACGCGCGCATCGCGGATCCCGGGCAGCCTGGGAATCACGTGGTGCGCCTGGACGCCCGGCCCCATCACGTGTACCCCGGCATCCTGGCGCGCGGCCTGCCCCGGGACTGGAGCCCGTACCGCGCCCTGGTCTTCCGCGCGCGCCAGGTCGAAGGCGCGCCCTGCCGCCTCGCCGTCCGTCTGGACGACTTCACCTCCCGCAGCGACGGACGCGGCGTGCAGCGCGGCTACGACCTGGCTCCGGAGTGGCGGACCTTCCGCGTGGACCTGGCGGAGCTCGCGTCGCGCGCCGACCGCCCGTTCCGTCTGGACGACATCGACAGCCTGCTGCTATACCTCGGCGGGATCCAGGACGGCGTGGCCGTCCTCATCGACGACATCAGGCTGGAGTGACCCCCATGCGCCTTCGCATCGGACAGGGCTGGGACCGGCATCGGCTGGAGCCCGGCCTTCCCTGCATCCTGGGCGGCGTGCTCTTCGAGGACGCTCCGGCCGGGCCGGTGGCCCATTCCGACGGCGACGTGGCCGCCCATGCCGTGGCCGACGCCCTGCTGGGCGCCGCCTCCCTGGGCGACCTGGGCCGGCTCTTCCCGGACACGGACCCGGCCTACGCCGGCGCCGACAGCCTGACGCTGCTGGCGGACGTGGCGGCCCGGGTGCGCGCGGCGGGCTGGCGCCTGGTCAACGCGGACCTCACGGTCATCTGCGAGGCCCCGCGCATCGCGCCCCGCGCCGCGGCCATGGCCGCGCGCCTGGCCGCGGCGCTGGGCGTCCCGGCGGACGACGTATCCATCAAGGCCACCCGCGGCGAGGGCCTGGGCCCCGAGGGCCGCGGCGAGGCCATCACCGTGCAGGCGGTGGTCCTGCTGAGCGGGGAGGAGTCCGGATCATGAGCGGCGACGGATCCCTGGGCGTGGTGGTGCTGTGCGGCGGCGAGTCGCCGGAGCGATCGGTGAGCCTCAAGTCCGGCGAGGCGGTGGCCGCGGGGCTGAGGCAGGCCGGCCACCGGGTGGACCTGCGCGTGCTGGAGCGCGTGCGCGACGTGCTGGACATGCGCGACCTGAAGGACGCCGACGTGGTCTTCCCCGCCCTGCACGGCGGCGCGGGGGAGGACGGCCGCCTGCAGTCGGCCCTGGACCTCCTGGGCGTGACCTACGCCCTGAGCGGACCCATGGCGAGCGCCGTGGCCATGGACAAGGCCCTCACCAAGCGCCTCATGCGCGGCGCGGGGATCCCCACGCCGGACTGGCTGCACCTGAGCGGCGACCCCGACGCCGGCGGCCCCGTGGACCTGGCGGCGCGCGTGGACCGCGAGCTGGGCTGGCCCGTGGTGGTCAAGCCCAACCGCGACGGCTCCAGCGTGGGCGTCAGCATCCTGGACGGGCCCGAGGGCCTGGATGCGGCCTGCGACGCCATCCGCGCCCGCGGCGATTCCGTGCTGCTGGAGCGCTTCCTGCCCGGCCGCGAGCTCACGTCCACCATCCTGCTGGGCCGGCGCCTGCCCCTGATCGAGATCGTGCCGCGCGCGGGCTTCTACGACTTCGGCAACAAGTACACCCTGGGCGCCTGCGACTACCTCTGCCCGGCGCCCCTGGACGCCCCGCTGGCCGAGGCCGTCGCCGCCGACGCCCAGCGCGTCTACGACCTGGTGGGCTGCCGCGGCGTGGCCAGGGTTGACTTCCGGCTCGATGGGGATACCTATGGGTGCCTGGAGATCAACACCATCCCCGGCATGACCGCCACGAGCCTGGTGCCCAAGGCGGCGGCCGCGGTGGGCATCGGTTTCGCCGAGCTGCTCAGCGACCTCTGCCACGACGCCCTTGGCCGCGCCCGGGCCTGACCCGGCTGCGAGGAGTTCCCATGGCCCTGCACGTGTACGACCACATCTCGCGCACCCGCCGCAAGTTCGAGCCCATCCAGCCCGGCAAGGTGGGCATGTACGTGTGCGGCATGACCGTGCAGGACAAGCCCCACGTGGGCCACATGTTCGCCTACGTGGCCTGCGACATGGTGCGCCGCTACCTGGAGCACCTGGGCTACGCGGTGACCCACGTCCAGAACTTCACGGACATCGACGACAAGATCATCGCCAAGGCCAAGGAGGAGGGGATCGAGGCCGCGGCCGTGGCGGGGCGCAACATCGCCCTCTTCCACGAGTACGCCCGCGAGCTGAACATCCTGCCCGCCACCAGCTACCCCCTGGTCACGGAGCACATCCCGCAGATCGTCGGCTTCGTGGAGGGGCTCATCGCCAAGGGCCACGCCTACGCGTCGGAGGGGGACGTGTACTTCAAGGTGCGCTCCTACGACGCCTACGGCGAGATCTCCGGCCGCAACGTGGACGACATGCGCTCCGGCGTGCGCATCGAGGTGGGGGACAAGAAGACCGACCCCCTGGACTTCGCCCTCTGGAAGGCCTCGCCCGCCGACGAGCCCGGCTGGGACTCGCCCTGGGGCCGCGGCCGTCCGGGCTGGCACATCGAGTGCTCGGTCATGGCCACCGAGGCCCTGGGCAACCATTTCGACTTCCACGGCGGCGGGCGCGACCTGGTCTTCCCGCACCACGAGAACGAGTCGGCCCAGAGCTGCTGCCGCACCGGCGAGAAGTTCGTCAACTTCTGGATCCACAACGGGTTGCTGTATCTGGGCGACCGCAAGATGTCCAAGAGCGACGGCAACTTCTTCGCCATGGGCGACGTGCTGGCCAAGTTTCCGCCGGAGGTCATCCGCTTCTTCCTGCTCAACGCCCATTTCCGCAGCCAGCTGGACTACAGCGACGAGCGCCTGGCCGAGGCCCAGGCCGCCCTGGAGCGCCTGCGCCGCGGCCTGCGCCGCCTGCGCGAGCTGCGCGAGCGCGATGTGGCGCCCGTGCCGGACGGCCTGGTGAGCGAGGCGGGGGAGACCCTGGCCAAGGCCCTGCGCGACCAGAAGGGCCGGTTCTACGCCGCCATGGACGACGACTTCAACTCGGGCGGCGCCATGGGCGCCCTCTTCGCCGTGGTCAAGGAGATCAACCAGTACGATGCGGCCGTGGGCCCCGAGGTCCTGGACCGGGGCGTGCTGGACGAGGCCTGGGGCTTCCTGGGTCAGGCCGTGGGGATCCTGGGCCTGCACCGGGAGGGTCTGGAGGGCCTGGCGGCCGATCCCGCCGCCGCCGTGCCGGCCGAGGTCCAGGACCTGGTGGACCGCCGCCAGGCGGCCCGCGCCGCCCGGGATTGGGCCGCCGCGGACGCCCTGCGGGACGAGATCCAGGCCCGTGGCTGGGTGCTGGAGGACGGCCCGGACGGAGCCCGCGTCCGGCCGGTCTGAAACCGGTTCCCGGTCGCCAATTCGACCTTGACACTCCGCGGGGAGGCCATATAGATTGTTGGGCCCGCTCGAACAGGGGCGCCCCCGCGGAGGCCGAGCGCATCCGTCTCCGATAGGTGGGCGTTTGTCTGGATCTGGGCTGGCGTAGCTCAACTGGTAGAGCTCCTCACTTGTAATGAGGGGGTTGGGGGTTCGATTCCTCTCGCCAGCTCCAATCCAGTCGGGCCGACGGTTTCGTTTGTGTGGCGGGGTTCCCGAGCGGTCAAAGGGAACAGACTGTAAATCTGTCGGCGGACGCCTTCGATGGTTCGAATCCATCCCCCGCCACCACACATACATCGTGAATCGGGGCGGGAGTAGCTCAGTTGGCTAGAGCATCAGCCTTCCAAGCTGAGGGTCGCGGGTTCGAATC
>ERZ795053.5929-NODE-5929-length-12389-cov-7.389249_pt1 | contig 12389 bp, 10 predicted proteins | sample MGYA00375137_ERZ795053 | MGnify/ENA primary metagenome ERZ795053 (study PRJEB30182, sample SAMN05720284) | activated sludge metagenome | isolation source: Anaerobic digester | place: Hong Kong | collected 2014-12-17 ... | reverse complement strand
TAGATGATCCTGTCGTCGTCGGTCTCGTAGTCGCCGATGATCTGGTTGCTGAAGTGCGTGTGCCAGGCGGTGAGGTCAACCAGCGCGAAGAGTCGGTCGCTGTTCCAGGTGCGGGTGTAGGTGAGCGCACCGCCCACCGAGCGTTCTGGCAGCAGGTCCTCGGCGACCACCACCTCCCGCGAGCCGGTGAGGGCGGCGTGGTCCTCGGTGAATAGGTTCACCACCCGGAACCCCGTGCCGGCATTGAAGCGCAGGGTCTGCCGCTCGGCCAGCTGCCAGCGCCAGCCAAGCCGCGGACTGTGCACCGCGCCGTGCACCGGATGGTGGTCCAACCGGTAGCCCAGGAGCAGGGTCTGCGCCGGGGCGAAGCGCCATTCGTCCTGCACGAATACACCAGGCAGGGGTGTCACCTCGGGCGCGTTGGTACCGTTCACGCCCGCCGTGCCGGGGGTGTTGTCATCGTACCAGGTGTGGCGCAGGGCGGCCCCGGCCAGCAGTTCGTGCTGCGCGCCCAGCTTACGGTCCCAGTAGAGCTGCCCGAAGGCGATGCGCTGTTCCCCGGTGTAGCGGGTGGTGCCATACCAGCTGTCCTGGAAGTGGTCGGTGAAGGAGACCTGGGCGATCACCCGTTCCCGCCAGGGCAGCTGCCAGGTGCCGAAGAACTCGGTGCGCTGCGTCCGGATGGTCTCTCCATAGATGCTGTCGCCCCCGGCGAACTCGGGGGTCCAATCCAACTGCCCGCCCCAGCGGTCTTCCACCAGGTGGCGTGCCCCGATGCCCGCGAGGCGTCCTTCGGGGCGCTGCCAGTCCACCTTGCCGAAGACCGACAGCCGTTCCTGGAGCGTGAGGTCGGTGAAGCCGTCGCCGTTGTCGTCGCACGGGTCTTGGTACCGGAAGCCGTTCACCCCCAGGAGCATCCGGGCCTTCCCCAGCCCGACCGTACCACCCAGGTCCAGGTGCTGCTCGTTCCAGCCGGTCACGAAGCCCTCGGCGGTGAAGCGCGGGGCGTTGAAGGGCTTGCGGGTGACCACGTTGATGATGCCGCCCATGGCCTCGCTGCCGTACAGGGCGCCGCCCGGTCCCTTCACCACCTCCACCCGCTCCACCAGGCCGGTGGGGATGCCGCTGAGGCCGTAGACCGTGCCCAGGCTGCTGACCAGCGGCATGCCGTCGATCAGCACCAGCGTGTAGGGGCCCTCCATGCCGTTGATGTGGATGTCGCCGGTGTTGCACACGCTGCAGTTCAGCTGGGAACGCACCCCGTTCACCATGCCGATGGCGCCCAACAGCGAGGGTTCGGGGTTCTTGCGGAACAGCTTCGGGGTGATGAGCTCGACCGGCACGGGGCTGTCCATCCGCGAGATCTCCTTCATGGTGCCGGTCACCACCACCTCGTCCAGGTCGTGGGCGGAGGGTTCCAGGGCCAGGTCCCCGAGGTCGGTCGTGCGCCCGCTCGTGACCTTCACCTGGAGGTCCGAAGGCGAGTACCCCACCGCGCTGGTCCGGAGGGTGTAGGTCCCTGCCGGAACAGGTCCGATGGTGAAGCGGCCCGACCCGTCCGATGCCGCTCCGAAGGTGGTCCCGACCAATGCCAGATTGACATAAGGCACGGGTTCACCAGCACCCAACAGCCTTCCCCGCAGCCGCCCCTCCCCGTCCTGCGCTTCCAAGGAAAGACTCCCGCACACCAAGCTGATGAACAGAGGAATAGACTTCATGACTTGGAACAGAAGACAAAGCTACACTCTATTTTTAGACTTATCTAACTTTACACTTATACTTGCCGAACGAATGGCATCCATCCCGCGCATGCACACACGATCGGAGGAGAACACCCTGAAGGCCATCTTCACCCTGGGGCAGCGCACCGGAAAGGGTGCCAGTACGACAGCCATCGCCCGACGGCTCGAGACGAAGGCGAGCTCGGTGACCGACATGGTGAAGCGGCTCTCGGACAAGGGGCTGGTGGACCACCGCCCCTACCATGGGGTGTCGCTCACCGACGATGGACAGCGGGTGGCCACCCGCATCATCCGCCGGCACCGGTTGTGGGAGACCTTTTTGGTGAACCACCTGAACTACCGCTGGGACGAGGTGCATGACCTGGCCGAGCAGCTTGAGCACATCCGTTCGGACGACCTCCACGACCGGCTGGAGCGCTTCATGGACCATCCCCGCTTCGACCCGCATGGCGACCCCATCCCCGACCGCAACGGGAACATGGCCGATGTGGACGGAGCCCTGCCCCTGAGCAAGGTGGAACGCAACACCCTGGTGCACATCATCCGTGTGAAGGACAGCAGTCCGGAGTTCCTGAAGCTGTTGGACGGGTTGGGCCTTCGGATCGGCACCCAGCTGACCGTGAACCGGCGCTTTGACTTCGACAACAGCGTGGAGGTGAGCAGCCGCCTCCGGCAGGGCCTGCTGCTGAACGAGAAGGTCTGCGCGAACCTGCTGGTGAAAGCCCTGTGACCATGGAGACCATCCTTCGCTTCTTCGAGTCGATCGACCCGGTGTGGGGCGCCCTGCTGGCCACCACCTTCACCTGGCTGGTCACCGCCGCCGGGGCCGCCGTGGTCTTCTTCTTCAAGACCCTGAGCCGCACCTGGCTGGACGGCATGCTGGGCTTCACGGGGGGCGTGATGATCGCCGCCAGCTTCTGGAGCCTGCTGGCCCCCAGCATCGACATGAGCGCCCGCATGGGCATGATCGAATGGCTGCCACCGGCCATCGGTTTCGGTGCCGGGGCCCTGTTCATCTACGTGCTGGACCGCTTCGTGCCGCACCTGCACATCAACTTCGATCCCAGCGCAAAGGAGGGTTTGGAGACCAACTGGCGTCGCTCCACGCTCCTGATCCTGGCCATCACGCTGCACAACATCCCCGAGGGGCTGGCCGTGGGTGTGCTGTTCGGTGGGGTGGCGGCCGGGATCCCCGAGGCCAGCATCGGCGGCGCCGTGGCCCTGGCCCTGGGCATCGGGCTCCAGAACTTCCCCGAGGGGATCGCGGTGAGCATGCCTCTGCGTCGCCTGGGGGTGAGCCGCCGGCGCAGCTTCTTCTATGGCCAGCTGAGCGCCATCGTGGAACCCGTGGCCGGTGTGCTCGGGGCCGTCGCCGTGCTCTGGATGCAGCCGGTGCTCCCCTACGCCCTCGCCTTCGCGGCCGGTGCCATGATCTACGTGGTCGTGGAGGAGGTGATCCCGGAGACCCAGCTCGACCGCAACACGGACGTGGCCACCCTGGGCTTCGTCGGTGGCTTCATCGTGATGATGGTGCTGGACGTGGCCCTGGGCTGACCGCCGGGTGCTTGCCGGAACCACTCGCCCTGCCGAACTTGGCGGAGGCCCTTCTCCATGCCGCCTTTCCCCCTGCCCCGGATCCCGTCCGCGCTGGTCCCCGCGATCCTGCCCTTGCTGCTGGCTGCCCAGACCGGCGTGAACACCAACATCATTCCGTTGGGCGACAAGGAATCGCTGATGGGCAACACCGGTACCGGAGGGCTGGGCTCCACCGGCGCGGTGTACTACAATCCTGCGGCCATGACCCAGTTGGAAGGCACCTCCTTCTCGCTCTCGGGATCGGCCTACATGCGTTACGAGTTCGCCGGTGAACCGGCCGCGGTACTGGAAGGCAATGAATTGAACTACACCGGAACCGGCTACCAGACCGTGCCCACCAGCGTGATCATGATGCGCCGGGCCGGGGAATGGCACCTGGGCTTCTCCGTGCTCGTGCCCAGCCAGTTCGCCTTCGAGGGCGTGAACACCTGGGACCTGACCATCGCCGGTCGCGGCCTGGCCATCCGGTTGGAACAGAGCTACGAGGAGAGCCTCTTCCTGGCAGGGCTCAGCGCCGCCCGCAAACTGGATGAGCGCTGGAGCGTGGGCATTTCGCTGTACGGACAGAACTACAGCTACCTGGCCACCGTCGATTCACGCGTCCAATTCTCCGACTCGCCCGAACTGCTCAGCCAGTCGAGCCAACGGGTCAAATTCTCCCCCACCGGGCTCCTGCCCATCCTGGGCCTTCACCGGAAGGGTGAACGGGTGGACCTGGGCCTGCGGGTGAGCCTGCCCAGCCTGCGGCTCTGGGGCACAGGCAGCTACTACGACATGACCTACGGCAACCTGGCCGGGGCTGGCACGGGTACCACGGAAGTGGTGGACGTGACCGACACCGATGCGGACCACCGCACCCCGCTGGACGTCCGGATCGGGGCCACCTTCCACGCCTCGGAGCGCTGGCTGCTGGCCACCGACCTGAGCTATGGGCTCGGGCTCGACTACGATGTGCTGGCCGATCCCCGGGCGGACTTCTCCCGCAAGCTCGAGGATACGTACCGCCTGAGCCTGGGAGCCGAGTTCGCCTGGCGCCCGGACCGGGCCCTGCTGGGAGGGCTCTCCTACACACCAAGCACCTATTCGGAGTCCGGGATCACCAACTCGCTGGACTACCTGGCCTTCACGCTGGGCGGCAAGATCACCGGCGAGCACACCGAGACCTCGGCCGGCCTCTTCCATGCCTTCGGGAAAGGCGACCTGCCCCTGGACAACGGGGAAGCTGGCACCCAGCTCTTCAGCTACCTGGGGCTGTTCCTGGGCACGAACGTGAAGTTCTGAGGCGGCTATCTTCACCGGCATGAAGGTCCGTGCCGTGGTCGCGGGATGGCTGCTGGTCTCGCTGGCCGGGCTGTCCGCTCAGGATGCCCCGCCTGCCACGGACAGCCTGACCCTTTCCGGGTTCGACCTCCAGGTCCGATCGGACTCGCTGCACCGGGCCGACAGCCTGGAACGGGAACGCCTGCAGTCCCGGCTGGACGCGCTTTCTCCCGGCGAGGCCCGGCGGCGCGGCGAACTGGAGGCCCGGCTGGATTCGCTGGAACGGATCGAGGCGGCGCGGAACGACTCGGTGCGCGCCCAGGTGGAGGCGCTGCGCGCCGATCACGTGGGCAGCCCCGTGCTGCTCGATGACGACACGGTGCTGGTGGTGCATGCCCACCTGGGGCCCTTCGGTCCGGCGGAACGCGCGGCCAACACCAGCGGGCGCCTGGAGCTGCTGGTGGAGGAAGGCCGCTTCGATGCCGGCAAGCTCTTCGTGCGCCACGGCGTGGAAACGGACGATGTGATGCACGGGGAGGTGGTGCTGTTGAGCGTGACCCAGCGCGATGCCTTCTGGGAGCGAAAGGACCGCCGGGCCGTGGCCGAGGACTACCGGAACGCCATCGCCACCGTGGTGGAGGCGCGCCTGGCACGCACGGACCCGCTGCAGATGGTGAAGCGGATCGGACTGCTGCTCTTGGTCATCCTGCTGTTCGGCCTGCTGATCCGCTACCTGAACCGGGGCATGACCTGGGCCGGGGACCGCCTCTTCCGCTGGGGCCGCAGGATGCTCTCGCACACCGCACTCGGTGGCCGGTCCTTCGCCTTCTCCAGCGTGATCGACCGGATCGTGAACTGGCTGGTGGGCGTGATCAAGTGGGTGCTGATCCTGGTGATCGTGTACCTGGTGCTGCCCATCGCCTTCAGCATCTTCCCCGCCACCGAGGGCATCGCCCGCACGCTGATCGGCTACGTGCTGGACCCGTTGAAGGACTTCGGACACGCCCTGATCGCCTACGTTCCGGAGCTGATCACCGTGCTCGTGATCGGGCTCATTGCGCGCAGCTTCGTGCGGTTCCTGCGCTTCGTGGGCGGTGAGGTGGAGAGCGGACGGATCGAACTGCCCGGCTTCTACCGGGAGTGGGCCATGCCCACCTTCAACCTGCTGCGCGTGATCGTGTACGCGTTCGCCTTCATCCTGGTCTTCCCCTACCTGCCCGGCAGCGACTCGCCCGCGTTCCGGGGTGTCAGCGTCTTCTTCGGGTTGCTCATCTCCCTGGGTTCCTCCTCGGCCATCAGCAACCTGATCGCGGGCCTGGTGATCACCTACATGCGCGCCTTCTGGGTGGGCGACCGCGTGCGCATAGGCGATGCCACCGGGGATGTGATCGAGAAGAACCTGCTGGTGACCCGCCTGCGCACGGTGAAGAACGAGGACGTGACCATCCCCAATTCGGCGATCCTGAACGGCAGCACGGTGAACTACAGCTCCGGCGCCAAGGAGCGCGGGCTGATCCTGAACAGCACCGTCACCATCGGATACGACGTGCCCTGGCGGAAGGTGCACGAACTGCTGATCGCCGCCGCCGAAGGCACCACCGATGTGCTGAAGGACCCGAAACCCTTCGTGCTGCAGACGAGCCTGGACGATTTCTACGTGAGCTACCAGATCAACGCCTACACGCAGGAGGCGGGGAAGCAATCCGCCATGTACTCCGAGTTGCACGCGCGCATACTGGATGCCTTTCAGGCCGCCGGCGTGGAGATCATGAGCCCGCACTACCGGGCCGAACGCGATGGCAACGCACCGGCCATTCCGCAGGAAGCCCCCACACCCCACGCCCCATGAGACACTTCCCCTGTGTTGCCCTGGCCTTGATGGGCACCGTCCCCATCATGAACGCGCAGAACCTGGTGGCCGACGGCGGTCTGGAGGACACCTTGAAGTGCCCCCAGTTCATCGGTGCCTTCCACCACCCCACCAACACGAACAACCAGTACATCGCGCAGTGGCGGGCCACCACCCTGGCCTCGCCCGACCTGCACCACACCTGCGGGTACAACGATTTCCAGCCGCGGACCGGCGATGGGTACGCCGGCATCATCTTCTACGACCCCACGGGCTATCGGGAGTACATCACGGCCCTGCTGGCCCAGCCCATGGAGCCCGGCCAGTGCTACTACGTGGAGTTCTGGGTGGCCTTGAGCACCGGGAGCATCATGGCGATCGATGAGGTGCAGGTCCACTTCAGCAATGGCGTGCCCCTGGACCTCACGTTCCCGCCTCCCGGACCGCTGCCCCTGACCCCGCACCTGCAGCCCATGAGCGCGCCGACCAGCAACAACTACCAGCAGGTCTGCGGCTTCTACACCGCCAGCGGAGGCGAGAACGCCATGACGTTCGGGAACTTCCAGGACAACGCGGGCACCACCCTCACCCAGGTGGGTTCCGTGGGCGGGGTCCAGGCCTACTACTACATCGATGACGTGCGCGTGTCCCCGCTGGATCTGGGCCCGGACCCCGTGGTCTGCGGTGACGATACGGCCATGCTCGTGAGCAACATCCAATGCCCGCAACTCACCTACACCTGGAGCACGGGAGACACCGGCTACGGTACGCAGACCACGGTGAATGGACCGGTATCGTTGACCGTGTCGGGCAATGGCACCTGTGCCGCGAGCGACAGCGTGCTGGTGACCGTGCGCCCGGATGCCGACGCCGGGATCGGAGGCAGCGACACCCTCTGCACCAATGGGGGCGGCATCGACCTGTTCACCCTGCTCGGAGGCACTCCGGCACCGGGTGGTACCTGGACCGACCCGGGCCAGCAGGTGTTCAATGGCCTGGTGGACCCGGCCACGGCGATCAACGGCAGCTACACCTACGTGGTGCTCGGAGATGCCGTCTGCCCGAACGACACCGCCACGTTGGACCTGTTCTTTGAACCCTGTCTGGGGATCGGTGAGCACCCGACCAACGGCACCATGGCCTGGCTGGGTCAGGATGGTCCGGGGATCCATCACTTCCGGGTGTCGGGAACGGCGTCCTCCGCCCCTTCAACGATCATCATGGATGCAGCAGGAAGGACCGTCACCGCCCCGACCCGCGTGGCACCGACGGAGCTGTGGGTGGACCTGACCGCCCGGCCTTCCGGCATGTACGTCCTGCGTGTTCACGGTCCTGCGGGGGCCGCGGCGATCCGATTCCTGCATGAACGGCGATGACAAGGAACGGCCAGCCTCCTGGCGGTGGGGCCTGATCCTCGGGGCGGGGATCGGGGCGGCCTTGGGCGTGGCCTTGGACAACATCGCCGTGGGGATCGGTCTGGGAGCCGGCATCGGCATGGCGTTCGCGTTGCGGCGCCGCTGAGCGGGTCCTTCCCAGGGCCTTAGTTTCGCGGGCCGTGGGCGAGCACTACACCTTTGCGCTGAGCGTGTTCACCGGCTTCTTCGCCGTAATGAACCCGCTCGCCAATGCTCCCGTGTTCCTGAGCCTGGCCGGCGACCGTTCACCGCTGGAGCGCCAACGCATCGCCCGGAGCAGCTGCCTGGTCGCCTTCGGCATCGTGCTCGCGTTCATCCTGTTCGGCAAGCTCATCTTCGACCTCTTCGGCATCACGATCCCCGCCTTCAAGGTCACCGGAGGTATCCTGCTCTTCTTCACCGGGTTCGACATGCTGCGTTCGCAGGCACCCAAGGCCCACCGCCAGGAGGCCGTTGCCCCTGAGGCCGACGACATCGCCGTGTCGCCGCTGGGGATCCCGATCCTCGCAGGGCCGGGCACCATCGTCACAGCGATGAACGGCGTCACGGATGCCGGTCCGGTGCGGATCGCCATCGTGGTGCTCGTGCTGGGGCTCATGGTGGGCCTCACCTATCTGTCCTTCACCCTCAGCGATCGCCTGGTGGCGCGGGTGGGTGGCAACCTGATGAAGGTGTTCGAGAAGCTCCTCGGCCTCATCCTCGCGATCGTGGGCACGGGCATGTGCATGAGCGGGATCAAGCTCGCCTTCGCGCCCTGAAGGGCCCTTCATCGGCGCGGCACCTGTAGCTTCGCGGGCCATGGCCGCCCCCACGATCGACATCACCAACCGGCGCGCACGTTTCGAGTACGAGCTGCTCGAGACGTTCGAATGCGGCATGGTGCTCACCGGGTCGGAGATCAAGAGCATCCGGGCGGGCGGGGCACGGATCAGCGAGGCCTTCTGCGCCTTCACCGGCGACGAGCTCTTCGTGCGCAACATGGAGATCGCGCCCTACGACAAGGCCTCGCACTTCGGGCACGAACCCAAGCGCGACCGCAAGCTGCTGCTGAAACGCACCGAACTGAACAAGCTGCAGCGCAAGCTGAAGGACCAGGGCATGACCATGGTGGTGACCCGCCTGTTCATCGCCAGGAACAACTTCGCCAAGCTGGAGATCGCGCTGGCCAAGGGGAAGAAGACCTACGACAAACGCGCGGCGATCAAGGATCGCGACGTGAAGCGCGATATGGACCGGCATGAGTGAGCCCTGGCGGGAACGGCTGCGCAGCGGGGCCGCACACCGGCTGCCGGGTACCCGCCACGAACACCTCCTGCTCTTCGCCCTGCTCGCCCTGGCCCTGCTGCTGCGCGGCTGGCGGCTCTGGGACCTCCCCTTCATGCACGACGAGATCAGCGCGTTGCTGCGGCTGCGTTTCACCTCGTTCCGTGAGTTGATCGCCCAAGGCGTGGCCATCGACGCCCACCCGGCCGGGGTCCAGGTGTTCGAGTGGCTGTGGACCGGCCTGTTCGGGACCTCCGAGTTCGCCGTGAAGCTGCCCTTCGTGCTCCTGAGCGTGGCCGCCCTGTTGCTGCTCTACCGCTTTGCGGCCACCTGGACCAACCCCACGGTGGCCCTGCTGGGGCTGGCGTTCCTCGGTACGGTGCAGTACACGGTCCTTTATGGCCAGCTGGCCAGGCCCTACGCCGCAGGGCTGTTCACCACCGCGCTGCTCGCCGACCAGTTGACCCGCGCGCTGGGCGGCCGTCAACGCGCCTGGTGGGGCGTGGCCATCGCAGCGGCGGCCTGTGCCTACACCCACCACTTCGCCCTGCTGCTGGCCGGCATCATGGGGCTTTCCGCGCTGTCGCTGGCCACTCCAGCCCAGCGCAAACCACTGTTGCTCGCGGGGCTTGGCGGACTCCTGCTGTACGCGCCGCACCTTCCGATCTTCTTCCGCCAGCTGGGCTATGCCGGCGTGGGCCAATGGCTGGACCCACCGGGAACGTACTGGCTGCCCGACCACCTGGCCTGGGTGTTCCAGTTCAGTGTGCTGCTCGGGGCGCTCGTGGCCCTGGTCGCGGTCATCGGTTGGGCCCGGCATCGTGGAAAAGGTCATCGCGCGTTCGTGTGGATGTGCCTGGCCTGGTGGGCCCTGCCACTGGTGGTGGGCTGGACCTATTCGGTGTGGCGTGCACCGGTGCTGCAACACAGTGTCCTGCTCTTCGGGTTCCCCTACGCGGTGTTCGCGGTGTTCGCCGGATGGGCCCACCTGCCGGTAAAGCGCACCGTGCTCCTGACCTTGGGGATCGCGGGGGTGTCCGTGTGCGCGCTGGTGTTCGGCCGCAGGCATTTCGAGCTGGCCTACACGTCCAAGTACGAGGCCAGCGTGGAGCAGGGACTCGCGTTCCTGGAGCAGGAGCCTGAGGGCCTGGTGCTCACCAGTCATCCGGAGGAGATCATTCCCTTCTACCTGGGCCACCTCGGGATCGACCCCGCGACCTTTCCCCATGTGAACACGCGCGACCTGGATGCACCTGCCCTGCACCGCTTACTGGAAAGCACCTCCGCGGAACGGGTGTTCGTGGGTTGGAGCAACGGCGCCCGGGCCGAGCTACGGGCCCAGGTGCGGGAGCGCTTTCCGATGGAACTGGTCCGCACCGACCTGGCCGATGGCGGCTGGGCGGTCTTCGGCGACCAACGTCCCGGTGTGAAGGGCATCGCCCCGGTCCTCCTCAGCGAGGCGGCACCCGACCTTTCCCCGGCCGCGCACTGGCGCATCGACGAAGACCTGCCGCGTACGCGTGACACCACGTCCTCCGGCATCCCCGGGCCGGCCCGCTGGGACTTCACCGGCCGGGAGTTCGGGCTCTTGTTCGAGGCTCCCTTGGACAGCCTCCCCGCCCTGCACAATGACCGCATCGAGGTGGCGCTGCACCTGGCCGGCGAAGCGCCGGAAGGCCTGCTGGTGGCCGGTGAACTGCTGGACGGCGACAGCTCGGTGTTCTACCGGACCGGCGACGCCTTCCCCGGCACCGACGTGCTGATCACCGCGGTGGAACTGGCGACGGTGGAGCAGCGCGGCCGCGACCTGCGCTTCCGGGCCTACGTGTGGAACCGCGAGCTGGCCCCGGTCCGGGTGGCGCGCATGAGCGTCCGCGTGGAGGCCGGCAACCCCGTGCAGTACGGGCTGTTCGAGCGGGTGCCGACCGGGTTCCCTTGACATGGAAAGGGCCGCCCCGCAGGACAGCCCTACCACCAGAGGTCGACCCTCTCAGAACTTGGCCGTGAGGCCCAGCGAGAGCGTCTGCTTGAACTGCGTCGTCGGGCCCGCCTTGGGCACACCGTCCTCGGTGCGGATGATGTCGATCTCGTCGTCGTAGATCAGCACCGTGTTGATGGTGGCGGCGAACCACTCGTTCACCTTGAAGGTCCAGAGCGTCTCCCAGTTCACGTCGATGTTCTGCGGGTTGTCCAGGTAGTTGCTGAACAGCTCCAGGCGCGTGAGGAAGGTGATGTTCTCCGCGATCGGCGTGGTGTAGAACACGTTGGCGTAGGCACCGAACTGGAAGATGGTCTCCTCGCCGGCCTCCACCCCGTAGAGCACCAGCTCGTCGTTGCCGTAGTACAGGTCCTGGTCCTGCACGAAGGTGATCTTGGCCATGGCCGGGGAGAAGTAGGCGGACAGCTTGTCGCTGGGCTTGTAGTCCACGCCCAGACCGAAGAGCAGGTAGGCCGGGGCCATGAAGTTGGAGATCTTCAGACTATCGATGTCCGAATCGAAGCCTTCTGCGAACTGCGTGCGGAACTGGAACAGCGCACTGCCGTACCAGGGGCCCTTCAGTTCGTACCCCAGCCGGGAGTTCAACTCCAGGCGGTCGTCGGTCTTGCGGGCGTTCTTGCCTTCCTCCTGCAGCAGACCGTAGGCCAGGATCACGTTGTTGTCCCAGGCCCAACGACCCTTGCGCTTGTTGGCATAGGCGTTCAGCTGGGCGAGACCCGACACCGAGCTGAAACCACCCGCGGCCCAGTTCACCAGCTGCACCTGGCTGAAGTTCAGCTGGAACACACCGCCCTTGGTCCACACCTTGCCGGAGTCCAGTACGACGCCTTCCCCCTCCTTCAACTTCTTCAGCGCAGCGCGGTCGTCGTTGTTCAGGTCCTCCTCGTCCTGGGCCAGCAGCGGTGCCGCGAACAGCGCCAGTCCGGCCAGCAGTAGCAGTTTTTTCATCGGTTCTGGATTGTGGGTCAGGCTTGTTTTGAGCGGTCGAAAATATGCACATCCCGCTGAGGAAAGGGTATCGTGACCCCGGCGGCGTCCAGCGCCAGCTTGCCCTGCTCCAGGGTGGTGAAATAAACGTCCCAGTAGTGTTCCGGGCTGCAATGCGGGCGAACGGCCAGGTCCACGCTGCTGTCGTTCAGGTTGGAAACGGCCACCATCGGCGCGGGATCCGGCATCACGTTGGGCTGGTCGTTCATCACCTTCAGCAGCACCTCGCGCGCCTTGCGGATGTCACTGTCGTAGCTGATGCCGATGGTCAGGTCCAC
>ERZ795053.5928-NODE-5928-length-12390-cov-4.319660_pt1 | contig 12390 bp, 11 predicted proteins | sample MGYA00375137_ERZ795053 | MGnify/ENA primary metagenome ERZ795053 (study PRJEB30182, sample SAMN05720284) | activated sludge metagenome | isolation source: Anaerobic digester | place: Hong Kong | collected 2014-12-17 ... | reverse complement strand
TTTCAGAAAGCCAAAACTGATGGATAAATTTGAAGTTGAAGATGGGCCGGCAATAAAGTTACTCTCGGAAGCTATTGGAGAATTACGTAAGGAAAACCGCTGCGTTGTTGTTACCGAACGGAAAGAGAGGTGTTTTCATATTACAGTGAGATGAATGCATGAATGCGTGAATGATGGAATGATAGAATGTAAGAGATAATACACTTAATTTTGAACCGATACACGAAATCAGTATTCGATACTTTTTCTTAAACTTTAAACAGTGTGCTTTGAACTTTTAAAATGTTTCGAATCGCCCCACGAATTATAACCGATTTCATTTCCTGATTTTTTTAATCTATTTTCCAACTCGCTTATCGACTGATTTTTATCCTCCCCCTGAATTGGTTTGTTTTCATACAACAAATAGTTTTCGAGATATTGATGCGGTGTAATATTTGGCATAATAATATTTGCTCCGGCATTCAGGGCTTTTTCCCGCCCAAACGGGTCGATTGCTTCCAGGGCAGTTGCTGCGGCAATATTTATATCGGGCATCAGTAAACGTAAAACTGCAATCATGTTTAGCGCCAGACTAAACCTTTCCTGTTTTGTTTTCAAAAGGTGCTTAAATTGAAACAGCGGTGTATTTTCATGCTCGATATACGGACCCATTCCACACATATCAATATCCATTTTTTTGAAAAAGAGTAAATCTTCAGCCAAATCCTCCGCAGTTTGAAATGGTAAACCAATCATTACCCCGGTTCCCGTTTGATAACCTGTTTCCCTTAAATTGTACAGCGACTCAATTCTGTTCTCAAAAGAATGAATTTTATTTTCGGGGTGAATTTTGTAATACAATTCACGGTTTGAAGATTCAATGCGAAGTAAATAGCGGTGTGCGCCACTTTCGAACCAGCGTTTATATGTTCCCATGGTTTGCTCGCCACAACTTAACGTTATTCCGAGTTCGTTATTCGAAAGTTGTTTTATTTTTTGAAGTAATTTATCAACCCTTTTAACAAATTCTTTTGAAGAAACTTCACCCGATTGCAACACCACCGAACCAAAACCTTTTTCCCAGGCAAACCGGCAGGCATCCAGAATTTCATCATCAGAAACGTTGTAACGAACCACTTTTTCGTTGCTTTTTCTGATTCCGCAATACAAACAATCTTTTGAGCATCGGTTTGAAAATTCAATCAGACCTCGGAAAAAAACTTTATTACCAACATTTTCCTCTTTAATTTTCTGCGCTTTTTGCAGGAGTTGAAGTCGTTCATCTCCCTTTAATTTCAATAAAAAGATAATTTCCTCAGTTTTGAAATTCTTTAGGTTCAGTATTTTTTCAAAATGACTCATTGTACACAAAAATACAGGTTCAAAATGAATTCTTGTTATTAAAAAATAGGTTGTAAAACATAAAAACTATTTGACTTTTCTCATTCATTTCAACCCCTTTATCCTTAAATTTGAACTGGATGAATCCGGCATTTTAACCGGAAAACCTGAAAATATTTCATGCATTCCGACAGAATCATTTTTGGCAAAAAGAAACTTTAAATTTTAAACCAGAAACTTTAAACTAAATAAAATGTACAACATACCCGCCGGTTTTATCAACGAACAAAAAGTTTGGCAAATACTTGATGCCAACAAAACCGCCGATTTTGGAAGAACAAAAGAAGTACTTGCAAAAGCACGCGAAATGAAAGGACTTAATCTGGAAGATGTTGCTGTTTTAACCAATATCAGCGACCTTGAAATGCTTTCGGAATTGTTCAGCACAGCCAACGAAGTAAAAGAAACAATATACGGGAAACGGTTGGTTGTTTTTGCCCCGCTTTACATTTCAAATTTGTGTGCCAATGAGTGTTTATATTGTGCGTTCAGGGCAACAAATAAGGAAATTGTACGCTCTGTTCTGTCGCAGGAACACATTGCCGGAGAGGTAAAGGCACTTATTAATCAGGGACAGAAACGTATTTTACTTGTAGCCGGTGAGTCTTATCCAAATCAAGGATTTCAATATGTACTCGATTCAATAAAAACCATTTACAGCGTAAAAACAGATCATGGTGAAGTGCGCCGTGTAAACGTAAATGTAGCACCATTAAAAACCGAAGAATTTAAATTATTAAAAGAATCGGGGATTGGAACATACCAGATTTTTCAGGAAACCTACCATCGTGAAACCTACGAAAAAGTGCACGTTGCCGGGAAAAAACGCGATTACAACTGGCGCGCCTGGTCTTTACACCGCGCAATGGAAGCAGGAATTGATGATGTTGGAATTGGTGTTCTTTTTGGCCTGTTTGATTACCGGTTTGAAATTCTGGCAATGATGCAACATATAAACGAACTGGAAGAAAAATTTGGTGTCGGTCCTCACACAATCAGTGTTCCGCGGCTTGAACCTGCAACAAACAGCGATATTGCTTCTCATCCACCCTTTCCTGTTTCCGATATTGATTTCCGTAAAATAGTAGCCATTTTGCGTTTGGCTGTTCCTTATACCGGAATAATCATGTCAACCCGTGAAACGGCCAAAATGCGCCGCGAAACTTTTGCTTTGGGAGTGAGCCAGATTTCTGCCGGCAGCCGGACAAATCCCGGAGGTTACGAGGAGGAAAATGAAGACGACCCTTCAGGACAGTTTAGTCTCGGCGACCACCGTCCGTTAGACGAAGTTATTCGGGATGTGGCTTCGATGGGTTATATTCCATCGTTTTGTACAGCATGTTACAGACTGGGGCGAACCGGTCAGGATTTTATGGATTTGGCAAAACCGGGCGATATAAAAATGCATTGCGGCCCAAATGCATTGAGTTCGTTTAAAGAATACTTAATGAATTATGCCTCGCCACAAACTGCCGAAGTTGGTAACGCACTTATTCAGAAAACCATTTCTGAAATGACCGGAATTGCCCGCCAACGTGCCGAAAAATTGGTAAAGCGGGTGGAAGCAGGAAAAGATGACGTTTACTGTTAAAGAAATATTGAATGTTGATCACTTTTACATAGAAAAAAATCCTTTAAATAATGATAAAGACCAGAATAGAAACTGATTTGTTAGGCACAAAACAAATTCCTGCCCGTGCAATTTGGGGAATTCATACTGCCCGTGCAGTTGAAAACTTTCCGTTATCAGGAAGACCGGTTCATCCGGAATTGATTAAAGCATTTGGCGAAGTGAAACTTGCGTGTGCTCAAATCAACAAACAACTTGGTTTTTTGAACGAAAATAAAAAAGATAAAGCCATTGAATCTGCATGTTCCGAAATGTGTGCCGGTTTGCTGAATGAACATATTTTGGTCGATGCACTTCAAGGTGGAGCCGGTACTTCCACAAACATGAATGTAAACGAAGTTATTGCCAACCGCGCATTGCAACTACTTGGCGAAAAACCGGGGAGTTATGAAATAATTTCACCGCTTGATGATATTAATCTGCACCAATCAACAAATGATACTTACCCTACTGCGTTGAAGATTGCAGCAATTCGGTTATTGCGACAATTAGAACAAAACGTTTTGAACCTACAGGAAGCATTTCAGCAAAAAGAAAAGGAATTTGCCCACATTGTAAAAATTGGACGAACACAATTACAGGATGCAGTTCTTACCACACTTGGCCGTGAAATGAGCGCTTACGCGGAGGCTTTTAACCGCGACCGCTGGCGGATTTACAAATGCGAAGAACGTTTGCGTGTCGTTAATCTGGGAGGAACGGCAATCGGGACAGGCCTCGGTGCACCGAAACAATTTATATTCAGAGTGGTTGACCGGTTGCGGGAAAATACAAACATTGGCTTGTCGCGTGCTGAAAACCTCATCGATGGAACACAAAATGTTGATGTTTTAGTCGAAGTTTCAGGAATACTAAAAGCTCATGCAACAAATTTACTGAAAATCAGCAACGATTTACGCCTCCTTTCCAGTGGACCGGATGCCGGATTTGGAGAAATCAATCTTCCACAAAAACAAGCCGGATCTTCTATTATGCCGGGAAAAATAAATCCCGTAATTCCTGAAGCAGTAGCACAAATTGCAATTCGCGTAATGGGAAACGACCAGATTATTTCACAAGCCTGCAGTGCAGGAAATCTTGAGTTGAATCAGTTTTTACCATTAATTGCCGATGCATTACTTGAAAATCTGACGCTTCTAAATAATGCCTGTTTAGTTTTCAAAGAACTTTGTGTTATGGGTATTTCAGCAAATGAAGAAATTTGTAAAAGGAATGTCGAAAATTCAACAGCATCAATAACCGCATTAATACCAAAATTAGGCTACAAAAAGGCATGTGAGTTTATTAATATAGCAAAGAATGAATCCATTTCAATTAAACAGGCCGTTTTGAAATCAAAGCTGATTTCAGAGTCAGAATATGAAGATTTGATATCACCTGAATCAGTTTGCCGTTTAGGAAATTAGTGTTCATTCAGTTTTAGAATTCATTAACAATTTTTATCCTGCTCATTATCTGCATTTTAAAAACAATATTCATTAACAGATATAATTATCTTAATCTATTATTTGCTTTTTAATGATTAAGTTATTATTATTGAATCTAAATAAATATGAGATTTTATAACTTTAAATTTTGAAACCATGAAAAAAGTATTTTTAGTATTTGCATTAGTAGCGGCTTATGGAGTTTCCATGGCAATGTCGGGAACAAATGTTGTGACAGTTAACAACGACCAGGTAACTATTGTAGCCGATATGGATGACAACAACGTTACTGCACCTGAGGGAGAAAAAGAAAAGGCAAAAACAAAGGAAGCCAAAGCAACAAAATCTGATGGTTGTGCTACTGCCAAATCAGAGGGATGTGCAACTGCAAAAACAGCAGCAAAGAGTGACGGATGCGCAACAGCAAAAACTGCAGAATGCGGAGACAAAACAAAAACTGCAACCGCTGAGAAAAAATAACATTCAAATAATTTGGATGAGTCCATAAATTAAAAACCGTTTTTTAAAAGAGCGGTTTTTTTTTGTGCTTATTCCTTAAAAAATATCACGGTTTCGCAGAATTTCATATATTGCAACCGTTTGAATTTCAATAATTATCAAGATTCAAACAAAAGTTAATTAAAAACCAGGAATAATCTTTAAATTAAAAGAACATGAAAAAATTAATTCTCATTTTCGTATTGGCTGTTGCTTTCGGAATTTCATCTTCAAATGTTAACGCAAACGGTAAAGAAGACAAAAAGAAAGAAACAAAAAAAGAAGTAACCACAAAATCTTGTTGCAGTGAAAAAGCAAAAACTGCTGAAAAATCAACTGCTGCTGGTTGTACTGAATCGCAAAAGAAAAGTTGCGCAGCTTCAGGAGCAGCTTGTGGAAGTGAAACAAAAAAGAAATAAAAAATGTACTTTTTTTATAAATAATCAGGGCGCCAAAAGCGCCTTTTTTTATGTCTGCCATTGTTCAAATCGAAATGAAATAGTACTTTAAACCGATCAAAAAAGTACTCAAATGAGGGCACCAAAATCGTTTCGTTTGCACATTGGAATTTTCGGTAAACGAAACACTGGAAAATCAAGTATTCTGAATTTACTTACAAGCCAGGAGGTTTCAATCGTTTCGGAAATTGCCGGAACAACTACCGACCCCGTGGAAAAACCGATGGAATTGTTGCCACTCGGCCCGGTTTTGTTTATCGACACAGCTGGAATTGATGATTTGGGAGATTTAGGCGAAAAACGAATTGCAAAGACAATGGCAGTTTTCGACCGAACTGATTTGGGTGTAATTGTTACAAATTTTAAAGATTGGGATAATTTCGAGCAATTAATTATTGACGAATTTACACGTCGGTCAATTCCATTTATCGTCGTTTTTAATAAAACCGACTTGTATGAGGAAAACAGAGAATTAATATCATACCTAAACCTTTCAGAAATTCATTTTACAAAAACTTCAGCTTTAAAAAAGACCGGTTTAATTGAACTGCGTAAATTATTATTGGATACTGCCCCACCAGATTTTATTGACAGACCCAGCATTTTGGCCGATTTGGTTGGCCCGGGTGAAGCTGCAGTTTTAGTTGTGCCAATTGACAAGGAAGCTCCCAAAGGACGATTAATTTTACCGCAGGTACAAAGTATTCGTGATTTACTGGATAACGATTCATTTTCGGTAGTGGTAAAAGAACGCGAGTTGCGGGAAGTACTCTCACGTTTTAATAAGTCTCCAAAATTGGTTGTTACCGATTCTCAGGCATTTCTAAAAGTGGCGGCAGACACGCCTCCTGAAATTCCGATGACCTCATTTTCAATTCTTTTTGCAAGATTTCAGGGTGATTTGAATGAAATGGTACGCGGTGCTATGGCTATTGATACATTAAAAACCGGAGATAAAATTTTAATAGCAGAAGCCTGCACACATCACCCCATCGGTGAAGATATCGGGACTGTAAAAATTCCACGCTGGCTGACTCAATATGTAGGGGGAAAGCTCCAAATCGATAATTTGCGTGGACATGATTTTCCTGAAAATATTTCAGACTATAAAATAATTATACATTGCGGAGCTTGCATGTGGAACCGGCGCGAAATGCTGAGCCGCATTTTAAAAGCAAAACTGGCGGGGGTTCCGATTACAAATTATGGTTTAACGATTGCTTATTCGTTGGGTATTTTTGAACGTGCACTTCAGCCTTTTCCTGCTGCTCTGGAAATTTATAAAACCGAGATTCAAAACTGAATATAATTTTTCAGTCAATTATTTCCTTCTGAATTTTGCCACAACTTTATCAGGGGTTACGGGGTTTTGCAGAGTAATCACAAAAGCATCTCCAAGTGAAATAAATGAATAATTGAGTTTTCTCGTGAAATTGTCCGCCTTAATTTCTATAAATAAACTATCTGCTTCCAGCTTCCAGGTTCCATTTTCAGTCTCCATTTTCATTTCGGGCGGCTTCATATTGAACTCCTGTTTAAAATTTCCATCTTCGCTGAAATACATATTCCAAACCGAACCGGCATCGCGCAACGTTTTTTCGTCACTTTTGTGTTGAACTCCCTTTTGAGAAAATGTGAATTCTACAATTTCCCAAACTCCGATAACTTTTTTATTATTTACAGCTGAAACGCATAAAATGAATATTACAGATGCGACAAATAAATATTTATACTTCATTTTGTGGATTTTTGTGTTCAGCCAGCAAATCTATCAGATATTTTGAAAAAAGATTAAACCTTCCTGTTAAAAAACCCAAAGAATTCAATCCTCCCCAAAGCGTCTTTTTTCAGCAATTTCAGGGTTTCCTTTTCTATGGCAAACTGAAATTCGATATAATTCCTGACATTTTCGGAAGAAGTAATTGAAATGTAGTTTTTTGAGGTGCTCCAACTACCATTTTTTACTTTGTTTATTTGCCAAACCGGCAAATTATTCTCGTGCAAAAAGTTAAAATCTGTTTTAAATTCGATATGCCAAAATTCACTTCTTTCTTTAAGTTGCTTCTCTTTAATATTTAGCAATTCATTGCCTTTTTCAATGTAATATTCCACCAACTCCCACTTTCCTGGAATTTGTTTTGACGGCCTTGCAAACATTTCTGTTGATTTGAGCCAGTTAAGAATTACATTGTAAAATTTATTTGCCATAATTAAAAATGCAACTGCTGTTTGACTTCATTAATGAGTGATAGTTTAATTTCTACTTCAACCAAAAAAAACAGGCATTGAAATAATCAATACCTGCGCTTTTTTTCTGCTGTTTAGTTTGTTCTATTTTACAAACGAAGCGTTGTTTAAATAATCAAAACACTGTTTCACCCCTTCAAACTGTGTCATTCCATTTCTGATTCCTTCAATTTCAACATAATATTCATCCAGGCCGTTTTGATAGGCTTTATTGAAAATATTCTCAAAATTCATCATTCCCGATTTACCTAAAACCAGACGATCTTTTATATGCAGAATCGGGAATCTGCCGGCATATTTTTCAAAATATTCAAGCGGATCATTTTGCCCCATAACTGTCCAGTACACATCCATTTCAAAAAACACAAGTTTTGGATCAGTTCCTTTCAGCATTAAATCATATGCCACATCACCTACCGGAGCCCACCGGTTAGCGGTTTTGCCTTTATCTTCTTCCTTTACAATTCGCTTTTGAAATTCACCATTATGGTTATGATATCCCCAGCGAATGTTCGCCGATTTTGCAATTTCTCCGGCCTTATTAAATACTTCACAAATAATTGCTACATCTTCAGGGGTTTCCATTTCCGGCATTCCTGGCTGAACAATTGTTTTTACGCCAACTTTCAAATGGTCTTCAACTGTTTTTTTCCAGAAATCTGCAATTTCGCCCATATTTTCCTTTGTATATTTTCTCATCGGTGGATTCACATGCGTTCCGGTAATTTTTAAACCCGCATCCTCAGCCATTTTTCGAAATTCCGCCATTTCAACTCCATACAATTTCCGATTACCGTAACCGGCCGCTTCAGCAGTACTGTAGCCAATCTGAACAACTTTTTTTAATCCGTTCGCCAAATCATCAGTTAGTTCCTTTCCCAGTGAATAAAGTTGTAACCCAACGCTTTTACCCGGGGCAGGCAAATTACTTTTTGATTCAGACGCAATTGCCGGAGATACAGCACCTGCAACAACTCCGCCAACTGTTAGCAGACCGAGTTTTTTTAGAAATTCTCTTTTTGTTTCCATTTAATTGATATTAGGTATTTTATTTTAAAATCAAATTCAAAGGTATTTATTTTATGCATTGTTTTCGAAACGAGAACAATAGTATTTAATCAATTTTGTCTGATTTGAAGTTTAACCTCACTTAAATTCATTTTAAATTACAGTTCAAAATTTATAAAAGGATTTTTTGAAGAATGCAGTTGATTGTTTGATTTGCTTTATTTACAAGCTGTATAGAATACGTTAAATTCACAATTCTGGATTTGATACTGATTATGACGAAATCCGACCTTTAGCCGAGCCTGCCAACCAAAAAATTCGCTTGATTTCTTAGGGTTGATTATCTATATTTGCCAACTTTGAAAAAATTGACTGAGAATAATCTAATAGTAAATAAATCAATGAAAGGATACAAAATTATCGTTCTTGCCAAGCAGGTTCCTGATACACGGAATGTTGGCAAAGATGCAATGAAAGCCGACGGTACTGTGAACCGGGCTGCCCTTCCTGCCATTTTTAATCCTGAAGATTTGAATGCACTTGAACAGGCACTTCGAATAAAGGACAAATTTCCGGGAACAACCATTACTGTTTTAACAATGGGACCCGGTCGTGCTGCTGAAATAATCCGCGAAGGTTTGTTTCGTGGCGCCGATGACGGAATATTGCTAACCGACCGCGCTTTTGCAGGATCTGATACACTGGCTACTTCGTATGCAATTGCCCAAACCCTGAAAAAATATGGTAATTATGATATTATAATTGCAGGAAGACAGGCAATTGACGGTGATACTGCACAGGTTGGGCCACAGGTAGCCGAAAAACTTGGCATTCCGCAAATTACCTATGCCGAAGAAATTCAGTCAATAGAAAATGGAAAAGTTACTGTAAAACGCCGTCTTGAACGTGGTGTTGAAGTGGTGAAATGCCCGATGCCTCTGGTTATTACAGTTAATGGCTCAGCACCTGATTGCCGCGCGCGGAATGCCAAACTTATAATGAAATATAAACATGCAAAAACTGTTACCGAATTGCAGGTTGCAAATGACGATTATATACAACTCTACAACGATCGGCCTTATCTGAATATTAAAGAATGGACAGTTCGGGATATTGAAGTTGACATGAACGAACTTGGATTGAATGGTTCGCCAACCAAAGTAAAGAAAGTTGATAATGTGGTATTACAGGCAAAAGGAGCAAAAGTAATTTCTTCTTCTGACGAGGATATTAATCAACTGATGAGTGAATTAATTGAAAATCATACAATCGGATAACCGATAAAACATCATGCAAATATGAATAGTGTTTTTGTTTATTGCGAAATAGAAGACGGACAGGTTGCCGAGGTTAGCATGGAATTGCTTACCAAAGGACGCGCGCTTGCCACAGAACTGGAGGTAAAACTTGAAGCGATTGCCATTGGATATAAACTTGACGGCATAGAAAAAGACATTTTCCCCTATGGTGTTGATGTTTTACACATTGCCGATGATAAAAGACTTGCACCGTACACCACCTTGCCACACACTTCAGTTGTAGTAAAATTGTTTGAAGAAGAAAAACCGCAGATTGCCTTGATGGGAGCCAGTTCGATTGGCCGCGATTTGGGTCCGAGAGTTTCTTCAGCATTGCACAGCGGGTTAACTGCCGATTGTACATCGCTTGTTATCGGCAATCATGAAGATAAAAAACTGGATAAAGTCTATGAAAATCTACTCTACCAGATTCGTCCGGCCTTTGGTGGAAATATTATTGCAACCATTATTAACCCCGATTGCCGCCCACAAATGGCAACTGTTCGTGAGGGTGTAATGAAAAAGGAAATCCTTGATCCAAAATACAAAGGCAAAATCAATAAACTTGATGTATCAAAATATACAAGTGATACCGATTTTGTTGTTGAAATGATTGAACGCCACATGGAAAAAAGCAAAATCAACATTAAAGGAGCCGGAATTATTGTTGCCGGAGGTTATGGTGTTGGTTCGAAGGAAAATTTTAACCTGCTTTTCGAATTGGCTGAAGTACTGGGCGGTGAAGTAGGCGCTTCGCGTGCAGCTGTCGATTCAGGATACGTTGAACACGGCCGTCAGATTGGGCAAACCGGAACAACTGTTCGTCCAAAACTTTACATAGCTTGCGGAATTTCAGGACAGATACAACACCGTGCCGGAATGGAAGAATCGGCTCAGATTATTGCAATTAATACCGATCCGGAGGCTCCGATTAACTCAATTGCCGACTATGTAATAACAGGCGATGTTGCGGAAATTCTGCCAAAAATGATTAAGTTCTATAAAGCCAATACCAAGTAAAAAACCGAAAAAAACAAATAAAATGGCAAATTTTTATACTGATAACAAAGACCTGAAATTCCATTTGACCCATCCTTTAATGGAGAAAATTGTTCGGTTGAAAGAACGCAATTTCGAAGAAAAAAAGAAATTCGATTTTGCCCCCATGGATTATGAAGATGCACAGGACAGTTTTGATAAAGTGCTTGAAGTTGTTGGCGAAATATGTGGCGATATTGTATCGCCAAACGCTGAAAGCATTGATGCAGAAGGGCCGCAGGTTGTTGACAACCATGTGATTTATGCACGTGGCACCGAAGAAAATATTTATGCATTGCGTAAAGCCGGATTGATGGGAATGTCACTTCCCCGCCGGTTCAACGGGCTAAACTTCCCAATTGTGCCGTATATAATGGCTGCCGATATTGTTTCACGCGCTGACGCCGGATTTGTAAATATCTGGGGTCTTCAGGATTGCGCTGAAACTATTAACGAATTTGCATCTGAAGAACAAAAAGAGAAATATCTGCCACGTGTAAGCGCAGGCGAAACAATGGCTATGGATTTGACGGAACCTGATGCAGGTTCCGATTTGCAGGCTGTTCAGCTAAAAGCCACATGGGACGAGAAAAAAAATACCTGGATGCTGAACGGCGTGAAACGCTTTATTACAAATGGTGATGGCGATATCGCCCTTGTACTTGCACGCTCTGAAGCCGGAACCAAAGATGGACGCGGGTTATCCATGTTTATTTACGACAAACGTCAGGGTGGAGTAACCGTTCGCCGCATTGAACACAAAATGGGGATTATCGGTTCGCCAACCTGTGAACTTGTTTTTAAAGATGCTCCCGGAGAATTGGTGGGCGACCGAAAACTGGGTTTGATTAAATATGTAATGGCGCTGATGAATGGTGCTCGACTTGGAATTCATGCCCAATCTGTAGGGATTTCTGAATCAGCTTACCGCGAAGCGCTTGCTTACGCCAAAGAACGAGTTCAGTTTGGAAAAGCAATTATTCGTTTCCCCGCCGTTTACGAAATGATTACAACAATGAAGGCAAAACTGGATGCTTCACGTACTTTGCTGTACGAAACAGCCCGTTTTGTTGACATGTACAAAACTTATATGCACATTTCAGACGAACGCTCACTTGACAAAGATGAACGCGAAGAAATGAAGAAATACCAGAAACTGGCTGATATTTTTACACCGCTTGGCAAAGGTCTTGCCAGTGAAATTTGCAACCAGCTGGCGTACGATGCCGTGCAGATTCACGGTGGATCAGGGTTTATGAAAGATTATCCGGTTGAAAGGATTTACCGCGATGCACGTATTACTTCAATTTATGAAGGAACTACACAATTGCAGGTTGTGGCTGCTATTCGTGGTGTTACAACAGGTGGTTATCTTGCGCAAATCCGTGATTACGAATCACAAA
>ERZ795053.5924-NODE-5924-length-12395-cov-6.302269_pt1 | contig 12395 bp, 14 predicted proteins | sample MGYA00375137_ERZ795053 | MGnify/ENA primary metagenome ERZ795053 (study PRJEB30182, sample SAMN05720284) | activated sludge metagenome | isolation source: Anaerobic digester | place: Hong Kong | collected 2014-12-17 ... | reverse complement strand
CTACACGACGCTCTTCCGATCTTGATCGCGATGACGAACACCGCGACGGGCAGCACCCGAGCGAGCTCGTCGAACACCGGCGTGAGAGTCACGAGGGGACATCCTGGCCTGACCGGCCGCCAGCCGGTAAATCGGTCGTGACCGGTCGGCACGCCCGCCTAGGGTGGCCAAGTGACCGCCGCGATCCGCCTCATCGCCCCGGACGTCTCGTTGCACCGAGAGTTCCTCGACCTGGCATCGTCGTTCGACGGTGCTGACATCCCCGGGTCGAGCAGCAACCCCGAGCACCTCGCGACGCTCGCCGACCCGGAGGCATTCCGCTCCTGGGTGGAGCTCATGCTCGATCAAGAACACGGCCGACGGGTCCCGGACAACCGGGTGCCCTGCGCAAGCCGCTGGATCGTCCGCGACGATGAGGGCAGCACGGAGATCATCGGCACGATCAACCTGCGGATGCAGCTCGACGACCACCTGCTCAAGGTCGAGGGAGGCCACATCGGCTATGCCGTCGCCCCGCACGCCCGCCGCCAGGGAGTGGCCACCGAGGCGCTGCGGCTGATGATGGCCGAGGCCGCCGGGCTCGGCATCAACCCGCTGCTCATCACGTGCGACGACGACAACGCCGGCTCGGCGCGCACCATCGAGAACGCCGGTGGGGTGCTGGAGGACGTCCGGGACGGCACCCGGCGCTATTGGGTCACCATGCCGGACCTGCCGATGGGGTATGCCGCGTTCCCGCTCTCCGAGCGCCCGCTGTTCGGCGTGCACGTGCTGCTGCGCCTCATGACGACGGCCGAGCGGCAGGCGATGCACGCGGCCGGGCCGGACGGGCGGACCGACCCAGCCGCTCGGCTCGCCGACTGGGCCGAGGGCTTCCCGCGGCAGGACGACCTCGACGGCGCCTCGCTCGACGACCCGGACCGCCAGCCCGACCGGGCGTGGGGCAACCGGCTGATCGTGCGGCGCAGCGACGACCAGGTCGTCGGCACCCTCGGCTTCGTCGGGCCGCCCGACCCGGCCGACCCAGCACGGACGTTCGAGATCGGCTATGGGCTCGTCGAGTCCGCCCGCGGGCAGGGCCTCATCACCGACGCCCTCCGGTTGGCGGTGCCCGCTGCAGAGGCGAGCGGGGCGACGGTGACGGCGCACGCGGCATACGACAACGAGCCGAGCCGGAAGGCGTTGCTGCGGGCCGGTCTCCGCCCGACCGACGAGCGCAACGACGAGGGCGAGACGCGCTTCGTCAGACCTCGGCCCTAGGGTGCACCGGTGAGCATCCTCGAGGCGCGCGAGCTGCGCCGCACCTTCACGACGACGACCGGCGTGCTGCGGCGGCAGCGCAAGGAGGTCGAGGCGGTCCGCGGGGTGTCCTTCGACATCGCCGAGGGCGAGCTCTTCGGCCTGCTCGGCCCCAACGGCGCGGGCAAGACGACGACGATCAAGATGCTCATCACCCTGCTGCTGCCCACGGCCGGCTCGGCGAGCATCCTCGGCCTCGACGTCGTCGCCGATGCGCGCGAGGTGCGTCGCCGGATCGGCTATGTCTTCGGCGGCGATCGGGGGCTCTACGAGCGGCTCTCGGCCATCGACAACCTGCGCTACTTCGCCGAGCTCTACGGCGTGCCGCCGCGCGAGCAACGGGCCCGCATCGGCAGCCTGCTCGAGCTCGTCGGTCTCGCCGGCCGCGAGCGTGAGCGGGTCGAGGGCTTCAGCCGTGGCATGCGCCAGCGGCTGCACATCGCCCGCGGCCTGCTGCACGACCCGGCGCTGCTCTTCCTCGACGAGCCGAGCATCGGCATCGACCCGGTCGGCGCGCGCGAGCTGCGGCGGACCATCGCCGACCTGCGCAGCGAGGGCAAGACGATCCTGCTGACGACCCACTACATGTTCGAGGCCGACGAGCTGTGCGACCGGATCGCGGTGATCCGTCACGGCGAGCTGGTCGCCGAGGGCACGCCCGAGCAGCTCAAGGCCCGGGTGAGTGCGGGCTCGGTCCTCGAGGTCGAGCTGCTCGGCGTCGCCGGCGCCGCGGCCCAGGCGCACGCCGATGCCGTATGCCGCGTCGCCGGCGTCCGCTCGGGCACCGTCGACGAGCAGCCGCAGGGGGCGGTCCTGCTCGTGCAGGTCGAGCCGGGCGTCGACGCCACCGCCGGCGTGCTCGGGGCGCTCGCCGGCGCGGACACGCGGGTGGGCCGGGTGGTCACCCGCGCCCCCACGCTCGAGGACGCCTACGTCGAGCTGGTGTCCTCGTGACCGCCGGCGCGACCAGGGCGCTGCGGGTGCTGTGGGTCGGCTACCTGCTGCAGCTGAAGATCCTCGCCGTCAACGCCTTCGACGGCGTCCTCAACGTCATCTACCCGCTCTTCTTCGCCACCTGCGCGCTGCTCATGTTCAGCCAGTCCGGTGACCCGCAGGCCCTCGTGTATGCCGCGCTGGGCTCGGCGGTCATGGGCACCTGGTCGGCGATGGCCACCTCGGCCAGTGGCGCCCTGCAGGGGTTGCGCTGGCAGGGCGTCCTCGAGCTGCTCGTCTGCGCGCCGACCCGGGTCGGGCTGGCCATTCTGCCGATCACCGGGGCGCTGGCGACCGTCGCCCTCTACTCCTTCGTCGCGACCCTCGTCTGGTCGCGCGTCCTCTTCGGCATCGAGGTGAGCGTGGCCAGCCCGCTCGGGCTGATCGTCGCGATGCTCGTCACGCTCGCCTCGCTGGCGACCTTCGGCTTCCTGCTGTCGGTCACCGTCGTGCGCTATCGCACCGGATGGGCGCTCGGCAACGCGCTGGAGTACCCCGGCTGGCTGCTGTGCGGCTTCCTCGTGCCGCTGCAGCTGTTCCCCGAGTGGGTCCGCTGGATCGCCTACCTGCTGCCGCCGACCTGGGGCATGGACGCGATCCGCGCGGCTGCGGCCGGGGGCGATCCGTGGCGCGACATCGCGATCTGCGCTCTCGTCGGGCTCGGCTATGCCGTGCTGGCCACCGTGCTGTCCGAGCGGCTCATCGACTCGGCCCGCCGGCACGCAACCCTGGCCCTGACATGAGCGACACCGTGGGCGCGACGGCGACCCTGCGCGGCATACCGGCTGCCTGGCGACTGCTCACCGTCGGTGGCGTGCTGTCCTTCCGCGGGCTGTTCAACTGGCTCAACCCCTATATCTACATCCCGTCGTTGCTCATCGCGCCGATCTTCCAGATCCTGCTCTTCGCCTATGTCGGGCGCGCCGCCGGTGCCGAGTCGGACTCCTTCTACCTCGTCGGCAACGCCATCCAATACGCCTCCATCCCGTGCCTGTTCGCCATGGCGAACACGATCGCGGGGGAGCGCTGGACCCAGACGCTCGGCATCGTGCTGTCGACTCCGGCGAATCGGGTGGCGCTCTTCCTCGGCCGCTCGATCCCGGTCATCGCCAACGGCTGGTTCGTCGCGCTCTTCGGGCTCGTCGTGGGAGCCTGGGTGCTCGGCGTGCCCCTGCCACCGCAGACCTGGGCCGGCATCGTGCTGTGCGTCGCGATCGCCTCGATCTCGTGCACCGGCCTCGGGCTGCTGCAGGCGGCGGTCGGGCTGCGGGTGCGCAGCACGGCGGTGTTGGGCAACATCGTCTTCGGGGTGCTGCTCATCTTCACCGGCACCAACGTCGCGCTCGACGCGATGCCCGGCTGGATGGCCGCGGTCGGCCGGTGGATGCCACTCACCCATGGCATCGAGGCCTGCCGGGAGGTGCTCGCCGGCGCGAGCCTGGGTGCGGTGCTGCCCGTGCTCGCTCGCGAGCTCGCCATCGGACTCGGGTATGCCGCGCTCGGCCTGCTCGCGCTGCGCCGCGTCGAGCGGGTGAGCCGACTGCGGGCCACCCTCGAGCTGCAGTAGCCCCGCGCTCGTTCACCTGATCGTTCCGTGGCAGCGAGCGTCTCACTACGATGCCGTCGATGGACATCAAGGAGTCGCTCCGAGCACATCTTGAGGCCGAGGGGTGGTCCGCACCGAAACGGCGCGGGTGATGCGCCGCAAGCTCGAACACATCCACGCGACCGATGCGGTCGAGCGGACCATCGGCTTCGAACTCGAGCACATGCTGGTGTGGCTGGAGTCGGTGGGTGCTGAGGTCCACTTCAGCGTGCGTCCGATGGACGCCGAACAAGCGATCCGGATCGCAGATCTCGTCGGTCGGCTGACCTGGGCGAACCTGGGCGCGACGCTGGAGGATATCGGTCGGCTCAGCCCGGTGTTCCTCGACCAGGCCCACGCCGACGACTAGACGGTAGCACCACGCGACATACCCCTAGGGGTATACTGGACGAACCGGCGACCCAGGAGGCAGCGCGATGATCTTCACCCAGTACTACCTCGAGTGCCTGAGCCAGGCGGCATACCTCATCGGCGACGAGAGCACCGGCCAGGCGGTCGTCGTCGACCCGCGCCGCGATGTCGAGGAGTACCTCGCCGACGCCCGCGAGGCCGGCCTGCAGATCGTCGGCGTCATCAATACGCACTTCCACGCCGACTTCGTCTCCGGACACCTCGAGCTGGCCGAGGCGACCGGCGCGTGGATCGGCTATGGCGATGCGGCGCAGCCGGAGTTCGAGTTCCGCGCCCTCGCCGACGGCGAGCGGATCAGCCTCGGCGAGGTCACCCTGGAGATCATGGCGACCCCGGGGCACACCCCTGAGTCGATCTCGGTGCTCGTCTACGAGCACGCCGACGACCCCATTGCCTACGGCGTGCTCACCGGCGACGCGCTCTTCATCGGCGATGTCGGCCGCCCGGACCTGCTCGCCTCGGTCGGGGTGAGCCAGGAGGAGCTCGGTGGGATGCTCTACGACTCGATCCAGCACAAGCTCATGGGGCTGCCCGACCCGGTGCGGGTCTTCCCGGCCCACGGCGCGGGCTCGGCCTGCGGCAAGAACCTCTCGACCGAGCGGCAGTCGACGATCGGTGCGCAGCGGGCGACGAACTACGCCTGCGCGCCGATGACCAAGGAGCAGTTCGTCGCCGTCGTCACCGAGGGTCAGCCCAGCGCGCCCGAGTACTTCCTCTACAACGCCACCCTCAACAAGCAGGAGCGAGGGGTCCGCGAGCTGCAGGCCGAGGCGCCGGCGCTCGACGACGCCGCGGTCACCGCAGCACTCGCCGACGGCGCGGTGGTGCTCGACACCCGCGGGCCGGTCGACTTCGCCGCCGGCCACCTGCGCGGGTCGGTCAACGTCGGCGCCGACGGGCGGATGGCCGAGACGGTCGGGATGGTCGTCAAGCCCGACCAGCCGATCGTCGTCGTCGCCGACGGCGGCCGCGAGCAGGAGGCCGCGGTGCGGCTGGCCCGGATCGGCTTCGACCGGGTGGTCGGCTACGTCGCCGACGTCGAGGGCTACTTCGTCGGGCACGCCGATGACGTCGTTCAAGCCAGTCGCCTCACGCCGGCCCAGCTCGAGCGGGCGATCGACGAGGTGCCCGGGCTGCAGGTGCTCGACGTGCGCAACGTCGGCGAGCTCGGGGTGGGCGTGGTCGACGGCTCGACGAGCATCCCGCTCGCCCAGCTCGGCCGACGGATGGGCGAGCTGGACCGTGACCGGCCGGTGGCCGTCTACTGCGCCGGCGGCTGGCGATCCTCGGTCGCGGCGTCGCTGCTGCGGCACCAGGGCTTCGATGACGTGTCCGACGTGCTCGGCGGGTACTCCGCGATCAACCCCGCGGGGGTGTGCGCGGTCACTGCTGAGGCCCCCGCCTGACCGATCACCGCGGTGGAGGTATTCGGGAGCCTTCGGTGCCGAGCGCAATACCTCCACTCGGCTGCCACCGGCGCACGACCAGCCACAGCAGGGCACCGACGGCGAGCGCGACGGCGAGGTTGACGAGCAGGCCGACCAGCCCGACGACGACCGCCACGCTCCACTCCGGCCAGCCGCGCAGGTCGCGCAGCAGCAGCACGTGCAGCCACCCGGCGACGAGCAGCAGCGCGGCCAGCGCGGGCAACGGGAAGGCCGCGAACAGGGCGGCGACCGACGCGCCGCCCAGCAACCCGAGGGCGACGAGCAGGCTGCCGATGACAACTGGCGCCCCGCCGGTGCGCGCGCCGAACGAGCGGTGGGCGGTCATCCCCCCGGCGCCGTGACACACCGGCATACCGGCGAGCAGGCCGACGACGGTGTTGGCCGCACCGAGGGACATCGACAGTCGGCCCGGCGTGACCCGCGCACCGGCCGCGCCGAAGTAGCGGCGGGCCACGTCGGCCGTCGCGACGCACGAGTTCGCGAAGGTCAGGGGCAGCTGGGGCAGGACGAGAGCCACGGCGGCGGACGCGAAGGCGGCGCCGTCGGGCAGCCCGAGCGTGATCGGTGCCGGGCCGAGCTGCCACGGACCCTCGTGCCGCGCCACCATGACCGCGGCGGCGATGGCGACGAGCAGCAGGGTGCCCGAGCGGCGGCGCAGCACGACGAGCAGGACGGTGGTGGCGATCGTCGCGATCGCCAGCGTCGTCGTCGACAGGCCGCGGTCGGCGAAGGATGCCGGTGGGCGGGTCACCAGGTCGAGCGCGAGCCGGCCGAAGATGAGCCCCACCGAGAGCTGGATGCCGCGCACCAGGGCGCGCGGGAAGAGCCGGGCCGCGCGGTCGACGAGGCCGGTCGCCCCGAGCAGCAGGAACAGCGCCCCCATGAGCAGCGCGCCGGCTGCGACGACCGGAGGACCGAGCCCCTGGGCGAGCGCGATCGCGCCGAAGGCCTTGAGCGGCTGCACCGGCACCGGCAGCCGGAAGACCAGGCCGACGACGACGTAGAGCAGTCCGGCCGGGACGAGCACGGCCGTGGCGGAGAGTCCGTTCTGCACGACCAGCCCGACCGCGATCGGCACGAAGACCCCGAGGTCGGCGAAGGCGCCGGCGAGCTCGGCCCGGTCGAAGCGCAGCAGGGTCTGGTGGCCGGGGACGGCCGTCACGGAGTCGGCACCTCGACGACGACGTTCGTCGACTTCACCGCGGCGATGGCGAGCACGCCCGGCTCGAGGCCCAGCTCGTCGGCGGCCTCGCGCGAGATGAGCGAGACGATCCGGTGCGGCCCCGCCTGGATCTCGACCTGGGCCATCACCGTGTCGCGCACCACTCGGGTGACCAGCCCGACGAAGCGGTTGCGGGCCGACTCGGAGACGACGGGCCGCGGCTGCGGCCGCTCGGTGGCGGCGGCGAGGTCCTGGGCCAGGCCGGCCAGCGCCACGCCGTCGACGACCTGCCTGCCGGCGTCGTCGGTCGCGATCGGCAGCCGCCCGCCGTCGACCCAGCGCCGGACGGTGTCGTCGCTCACGCCGAGCAGGCGGGCCGCCTCCTTGATCCGGTATGCGGTCACAGACGCACTCTAGCGCCGCAGTCGCGGCATACCAGGTCGAATCGGTCCGTGAATGAGGTCGGCCGTGTCGAGTGGGAGGATGGCGCCGTGACGATCGAGCCGAGCTGGCAGCTGGGGCTGGCGCTCGTGCTGCTCGTCGGCGTGGCGCTGCTCGCCTCGCGGGTGGGACGGCTGCGGATCGGTCGGGAGACCGTCGTCGCCGCGGTGCGGGCAGTCGTGCAGCTCGCGCTCGTCTCGCTCATCGTCGTCGCCGCGATCAGCCACCTCGCGCTGGCGGCGCTCTTCGTGCTCGGGATGTTCGCGATCGGGGTGTGGACGACGACCGGGCGGGTCGGGGCGCGCCGAGCCTGGCCGTATGCCGCGACGGCGATGGCCGCCGGGGTGGCGCCGGTGCTGCTCATCGTCTTCGGCACCGGCACGGCACCGCTCACCGGGGCCGCGCTCGTGCCGATCGCCGGGATCGTCGTCGGCAACATGATGACCGCGCACACCCTCGTCGGCCGGACCTCCTTCGCCATGCTGCGGGAGCGGATCGGCGAGTACGAGGCGGCGCTCGCGATCGGGCTGACCCGGGCGCAGGCGATTGCTCTCGTCGACCCCGACAGCGCGCGCGAGGCGACCATCCCGACCAACGACCAGACCCGCACCGTGGGGCTGGTCACCCTGCCCGGTGCCTTCATCGGGGTGCTCCTCGGCGGTGGCAGCCCGATCCAGGCGGGGGCGGCACAGGTGCTCGTCCTCGTCGGCATCCTCGCTGGGCAGGCCGTCACGGTCACCGTCGCGCACCGGCTCATCGAGGCGGCGCGGCTGCTGCCGGAGGATCTGCGGGCGCGGCTGCGACCCTGACCGCACGGGGGAGGCGCGTTGCGTCGCGCGGGCGGCGCGGCGCACGGTCAGCGCAGTGACTCGGCCTCGGCGCGGGCCTGCTCGAGGTCGGCCTGGGCGGTGTCGCGGTCGACGGCGGCGTCGGCGAGCGCGTCCGCAGCCTGGTCGCGCTGCCGACGGGCTCGAGCGAGATCCTGCTGCAGCTGAGCCACCCGGTTCTCGGCGAGCTCGAGCGCGGCGGCGAGCGTGCCGTGCCGGCCGGTGGCTGCGGTGGCGGTGGCCATCGCCTGGGCCAGCCGGGCCTCGGCCGCCGCCCGGGCCGCGACGACGGACGGGTCCTCCGGCTCCGGCTCGGGGGTGGGCGGTCGGTCGTCCGCCGCGTCGGCGTCGTCGGGATCGGCCGGGTCGGCCTGGTCGTCGGCGCGGGTGCCGCGGGACGGCGCGGCCGGGGTCGCGCGGTGGGGCGGCGTCCGGATCGTCACCGGTCGGGCAGGCGCGGGAGTGCGCACCAGGCGCAGCGGTCGGGCGATCGCCTCGGTGAGGTCGACGTCGCCGAAGCCGGCATACTCCAGCGCTCGGGTGAGCCGGCCCGAGACCACCGCGTCGGTCGCCTCGGTCGAGGCGAGCGCGGCGACGAAGGTCGCGCCGACCTCGCGGACGACCGCCGGGGAGAGCGGCTGACCGGCCTGGGCCGCCGACTCGGCGGTCGCCGCCACCAGGCCGTCGATGACCGTCGTGCGCTCGCGGCCGAGCGCCTGGATGGCCGCGCCGTCGAGCCGCTCGGTGGCCCGCCGCATCCTCGTCGCGAGGTCGGTGAGCCGGTCGACCGACTCCGGATGCTCGCGGACCGCGAGGTTCACCGCCCAGGCTGCGACCGTCGGCTTGCGCAGTGCCGCAACGGTTTTCGCGTCCTCCTTGGCACCTGCCGCTTTGGCCTCGGCGACCAGCGCGGTGCGGCGGGGGAGGAAGCCGTCGAGCGGCATACCGTAGAGCTCGTCCACGGCCGCTTCGAGGTCCATGCCGGCCATCGTGCCACCCCCTAGGCTGCCGCCATGAGCGAGATCGCGGTCGCCGTCATCGGCGCCAAGGGCCGGATGGGATCGACCGTATGCCGCGCCGTCGAGGCCGCGGACGGGCTGCGGCTGGTCGGCGCCTACGACGTCGGCGACGACCTGGGCGACCTGGGCGGGGCCGACGTCGTCGTCGAGTTCTCGGTGCCCTCGGCCTCGCCCGGGAATGTCGCGGCGTGCCTCGAGCGAGGGGCCCACGTCGTCGTCGGGACGACCGGGTGGGACGAGGCGCGGCTGGCCACGCTGCGCGAGCAGGTGGCTGCGGCGGCGCCGGCCCGCGACGGGCGGCCGCTCGGCGTGCTCATCGCGCCGAACTTCGCCCTCGGCGCGGTGCTCATGATGCGCTTCGCGGCGCAGGCGGCACGCTTCTTCGAGTCGGTCGAGATCGTCGAGCTGCACCACCCCAACAAGGTCGACGCCCCGTCGGGCACGGCTGCCCGAACCGCCGCCCTGGTCTCCGACGCGCGCCAGGAGGCCGGCCTCGGCGACGTCCCGGACGCGACCACCGACGACCCGGACGGCGCGCGCGGTGCCCGGGTGGGCGGCATACCGGTGCACTCGCTGCGGGTGCGCGGTCTGGTGGCGCACCAGGAGGTCGTCTTCGGCAACGTCGGCGAGACGCTGACCATCCGGCACGACAGCCTCGACCGCGAGTCCTTCATGACCGGGGTGGTGACGGCGGTGCGGGCCGTCGCCGGGCACCCCGGGGTGACCGTCGGGCTCGAGCACTACCTCGGGCTGGATTGACATGGCCCTGGATCGGCTGAGTCGCAAGGCGGAGCGGCAGGCGACGGCGCGCGAGGAGCTCGACGCCTTCCTCGACAGTCAGCTCGTCGGAGTGCTCGCGACCGTGCTCGACGGGCAGCCCTGGGCCGTGCCGCTGCTCTTCGGCCGGGACGGCGACCGGATCCTGCTGCACGGGTCCACCGGCGCGGGTGCCTTGCGGCATGTCGCGGCCGGTGCGCCCGCGGCACTCTGCGTGACGGCGATCGACGGGCCGGTCGTGGCCGAGTCGACCTTCGAGTCCTCGGCGAACTATCGCTCCGCGGTGATCCGCGGTCAGTTGGAGCTGGCCCCGGACACGACGAAAGCGGCTGCACTGCAGGCGATCTCGGAGCGGCTCTTGCCAGGTCGCAATGCCGAGGTGCCACCCTCGACGACGAAGGAGCTGGCCGCGACGATGGCGCTCGCGCTGCCGATCGTCGAGGGGGGCTGGCTGATGAAGACCCGGTCGGGGCCGCCGAGCGAGCCGAGCGGGCCGGTGGGCGTGTGGTGCGGCGTGGTGCCGCTGACCCTCACCGCGGGCGCAGTCCAGGAGGCGCCGTGGTCGAGCGGCCCGGTGCCGCCGTCGGTGACCGACTTCTTGGCCCGGCACGGCGGTGCCTGACCGGCCTGGTTGACGACGATCAGGGCCAGCCGAGGGAGCGCAGGAGGGCGGCGGTCGCCGCGCCGAGGGCGACGACGAGGATGAACGGAGCCCGCAACAGCAACGCGACGACGGCCACCGCGACCGCGACGATCCGGGCATCCGCGACGAGCGAGCCGCCCGGCCCGCCGATGGCCTGGACGACGACGAGCGAGCTGAGCAGGGCGACCGGCAGCAACCCGGTGACCCGGCGCATCCGCTCGCCCTCGAGCCAGTGGTGCGGCACGAGGAAGCCGGCGAGCTTGGTGCCGAAGGCGAGCGCGCACGCGACGAGGACGGCCAGCCAGAGGCTCATCGCTCACCATCCCGGGGGGCCGGACCAGGCTCCGGTGCCACCCCCGGATCGTCGTCAGGTGCGGCCGGCCGGCTCCAGCCGACGAGCACGGCGGCCAGGCCGGCGACGAGCACCGGGATCCCGGCCGGCGCGCGCGGCACGACGAGCACCGTGAGCACGACCGCGACGGCGGCCGTCACCGCCGTCGGCCGGCTGTGCAGCCGCGGCCAGAGCAGGGCGCAGAAGGCAGCCGCCGCTGCGGCATCCAGGCCCCAGCGGCGTGGGTCGCCGAGCGCATTGCCGAGCACTGCGCCGAGCAGGGTGAAGGCGTTCCAGAAGACGAACACCGCCAGCCCGGTCTGCCAGAAGCCTTGCCGGGCAAGCGGATCGGTCTCCTGCGCGATGCCGACCGCGGTCGACTCGTCGATGGTGAGCTGGGCCGCCACGGCCCGCCGCCAGCCCCGCACCCCGAGGAGCTCCCGCACCTGCAGCGCATAGAGCCCGTTGCGCACCCCAAGCAGGGTGGCGGTGGCGATCGCGGACAGCCCCGCCCCGCCGGCGCCGATCACCCCGACGAAGGCGAACTGGGAGCCGCCGGTGAACATCAGCGCCGACAGGGCACAGGTCTGCCAGACGTCGAGCCCGGACGCCACGCCGAGCGCCCCGAAGGACACGCCGTAGGCGCCGGTCGCGATGCCGACGGAGAGGCTCTGTCGACGAACCTGGGTGCTCGCCGAGGTCACCGTGGCGCGCTGGGGCGCCGGGTCAGGTGCCGGTTGACGAAGGTGACGACGTCCTGCAGCACCTCGCGCCGGTTCGTCTCGTTGAAGATCTCGTGCCGTGCGCCCGGATAGGTGCCTGACTCGTCACCGGCACCGGCGATCGCCCGCCATCCCTGGGCGGTGCCGGCATACGGGACGAGCTGGTCGTCGGTGCCGTGCAGCCAGAGGACGGGCAGCCGGTCGAGGGCGGGCCCGGCGTTGACCGTCTCGATGGCTCGCTGCAGCCCCTCGAGGGTGGCCCGCTTGAACGGCCCGTGCCACACGAGCGGGTCGGCGGCATAGGCCGCCCCGACCTTCGGGTCCCGCGAGAGGGTGTCCGGGTCAATGGGGACGTCGGGGATGGGGTCCATCCCGAGCAATGCGCCGAGCGCTGCCCACTCGCCGAGCACGGGTGCCGAGAGCACCGCGCAGGCGAGGTCGTCGGAGTGCAGCTGGCAGTACCGCGCGGTGATCAGCCCGCCCATCGAGTGCCCGATCATGACGACCGGCAGCCCGGGGTGCTCCTCGACCGCCCGGTCGCGCAGCAGCCGCAGATCGGCGACGACCGGCTCGAAGTCCTCGATGAGCACTCGCTCGCCCTCGCTGCGACCGTGGCCGACGTGGTCGATGCCGTAGACCACCGCACCGTCCTCGACGAGCCGCGAGACGACGTGCTCATAGCGGCCCATGTGCTCGCCGTAGCCGTGCACGATGAG
>ERZ795053.5921-NODE-5921-length-12397-cov-9.314374_pt1 | contig 12397 bp, 8 predicted proteins | sample MGYA00375137_ERZ795053 | MGnify/ENA primary metagenome ERZ795053 (study PRJEB30182, sample SAMN05720284) | activated sludge metagenome | isolation source: Anaerobic digester | place: Hong Kong | collected 2014-12-17 ... | reverse complement strand
TCGGCCGTGGCGGAGGAGCGCTGGAGCGCGGCCAGGCGTTCCGCGGGGCTCGCGGCCAGGCGCGACTCGACGACGGCGGCGACCTCGTCGCCCTGGTACGCCGCCTTCGCGCCGGCCAGCAGCCTGGCGGCCGCGGCCCTGTCGCCGGACTGGAGGGCGGCCTCGGCCGACAGGGCGAGTATCCTGGCGCTCCTGGCCGAGTCGCTCGACGGCGCGGCCGCCAGCGCCGCGAGGCGCGAGCGAGCGGCGGCCAGGTCGCCGGCCCCGGGCACCGCCCTAGACAGCACGAGGCTCGACTCTATCTCGGCCAGCTCGGCCGGATCCTCGCCGGCGGGAGCGTCGTAGTACACGTCCCTCTGGATCGAGGCGCACGAGGCGGCGGCGAACCCGGCGGCGACGGCCGCCGCGAACGCGGCCGCGATCCTTAGCGGTCTCTTCATCACGTCATTCCTTTCAGCGACCGGAGTAGGCGCGCAGGGTATCGTCGGCGCCGCGCGCGACCATGTCGTCCGCGCCGTCGCCGTCTATGTCGATGAAACGCGGCGCGCCCGACCCGGAGACCGGATAGCCGGGCAACGGCGCCAGGTCGCCGGAGAACGCGTACAGCGCGTCGCCGCCGCCCGACACGTACAGCTCCTCGCGGCCGTCCCCGTCGGAATCGTAGGCCGTGACCGCGGCGCCGCGGGCCGGCTGACGGCCGACCCGGACTGATCCGAGCGTCGAGCCGTCCAGGCCCACCTTGTACAGCGCGCCCTCGACCGACAGCGCGTAGACGGCCCGCCAGCCCGGCGCCCATACGGGGGCCGCGTCGAAGCTGCCGTCGAGCGGCACCGGGAAGCCCGGCGACGCGGCCGCGTCTATCGAGTAGGCCAGGAGCTGGCCGGCCTCCGTCAGCGCCAGCACGCGCCCGTCGGCCGCGGTATCGGCGCCGGCGAAGGCGGGAGCCGCCGAGGCTATACCGGGCAAGAGCACGGGCCAGCCGGGCAGCACCGCGCCCTCGAGGTCCATCAGGTACAGTTCCGAGTCGAACGACCGCGGCAGGGCCGCCAGCGCGTAGCCGGAGACGGCCGGCGCGGATCGGGGCCTCGAGCCGAAGGCGCTCGAGAAGCGGGTCGAGCCGTCGGCCGATACGATCATCAGCGCCGGCTCCGAGGCCACCGGGACGACAAGGCGCCCGAGCGACTCGACGCAGGGCCCCGACGCCTTCTGCCCGGTCACGAGCGGGAAGCCCTCGAGCGGCTGCAGGGTCGCGTCCAGCCGGTAGACGGTGCCGCGGTCGGAGACGGCCCAGAGCGCGGCCACGCGGCCGTCCCGTTCCTCGACGGCCAGCCAGCCCGGCGCGTCGAGCTCGGCCTCGTAGCGCGCGCCGGACGCCAGGTCGACCCCGATCAGCTTCTGGCCGCTCAGCCAGAAGGCCGCCGGCGCGCCCGAGGCCGTCCTCCCGACGACCGGGTCCGAGCCCATCCTGCCTCCGGCGTCGAGCGGGAAGCCCGGCAGCGTCGCGGCGCCGCCCTTCGCCGCCGGTATCGCCGACAGCTCGAGCCTGACGGAGCCGGGCGACAGCCGGATCGAGGCGACGCCCCGTCCGTACAGCTTGAGCGCCGAGGCTATCCCCGCGCCGCCGCGCATGAAGAACGGCACGCTCCGGTCGAGCGAGTAGAACAGCGAGGCCGACGACTCGGGCGACACGCCGGCCGCCCCGTCCTTCCAGCGCTCCGTCTTGACCAGGAGGCGCCCGTCCCTGGTCTCGGCGACCGCGGCCGCGAGCAGCTCGGCGCTCTGGCAGACGTACAGGTAGCCGTCCTCGACCAGGTAGAACGGCTCGACGAGGCCGACGCCGAGCGACTCCAGGAACGAGCGCAGGAACGGCGGGAACACGATACGCGGCACGCGGGTATCGCCGACCATCGCCGACACGTCGCGGCCGACCAGGAGCGAGCCGAAGATGGTATCGAAGACCCGCCTGCGCGCCTTCTCGTCGGCGATCCGCGCGAAGAAGACCGGCTCGGAGCCGAGGGAGCTGCCGTATACGCCGAGCTCGTCGCCCATCCACGAGAACAGGAGCTCGTCGACGCCGAGGCCGAGCGCCAGCCTGGACGCCTTGTCCGCGGTATCGAAGGCGGAGACGACCGGGTCGCCGAGCGCCGGGGACAGGGCGGCCCACAGCTCCGACGGCTCGCCGGCGGCCAGCATCGTGAAGTACGACGCTGATTCGGGGAAACGGGACAGGATAGAGGGAGTCCTGGAGCGGCGCCCGAACAGCGGCGCCAGGCCGGGATCGTTCACGGTCGAGGGCAGGTTGACCGAGAGCGCGACGCGCTCGTCCTCGAGCGTCAGGTCGACGACGGCGAGCGACGGGAACTCGAGCTTGGACAGGAGCCCGGCGGCGAGCCCGCCGCCCGAGGCCAGGCCGGCGGTCAGCGTCGCGGGATCGGCCAGGAAGCGGAGCGAGCCCGAGGACGGCTCGGCCAGGGCTTCCGCGAGGGCCGGGTCGACGCCTTCGCCGGAAGGCTCGCGGGCGGCCGCGAGCAGCTCCGCGCTCGAGGCGACGACGAGTAGGTCGCGGTACCGGACGGCGTAGACGGTCGTATCGCCGGCCTTGAGCTCGAAGCGGGGCGGCGTCGCGTCGGGCTCCCAGGAGAGGCCGGGCACCTTGGCCAGCAGGCCCGGGGCTATCCTCGACGCGAGCGGCGCCAGGCGCAGCGCCGCCGACCGGTACCCGAGCGAGGCCGCCGCCACGAAGCCGCCGCCGTCGTACAGAGCCGCGTCGACCCTGAGGTCGGCGAGGCGGTCGAACGCGGCGGTCCGCAGGAAGGGCTGGGCCCGCAGGGACCGCACCAGGCCGCGCGCGGCGCCGAGCCCCGGCCCCGACAGGACCGCGTCGAGCGCCTTGAGGTCGAGGGCCTCGCGGACGAAGGTCCCGGCCGAGGGGAGGCTCGCGTAGGCCTGGAACCCAGGCGGCATATGGGCGGCCGGATCGCTCCTCGACAGTATCGAAACGACGAGCAATCCGGCGGCCGCCAGCGCGGGGACGCCCACGGCTATCCCGACTATCCAGGCCAGCGCGCGTAAGGGCCTCCGTCGCTTCCGGCCCCCGCCCTCCTCGACCGCAGCGGCCGCTCCGTCTCCCGATCCGTCGATTTCTGGCACGTCGTCCTCCGGAACATGGTTTCTGGTTAGCCCGTCGATTGTCGACCGAAACCCGCGGTTGCGTCAACGCCCGCCGCGTGCGATCATGGCCGGGCGGATAGAACCATACGGAAGGGGAGCATATATGAAACCTATAGAACTACTGCGGAAGCTCGACGCGGAAGCCAAGCTCCTGGAGCACATCGGCGCCGCGCTCGGCTGGGACCAGGAGACCTACATGCCCTCCGGCGCGATCGACGAGAGGGCGGACCAGCTCGCCTACGTCGAGACGCTGGCCCACGAGAAGGCTACCGCCCCGGAGATAGGGCGCCTGCTCGACGAGCTCGGCTCGACCGAGGCCGAGCCGTCGGGCCCGGGGAGCCTGCCTACCATAGACCGCGCCTACCTGCGCGTGATGCGTCGGAAGTACGACCAGGCGACCAAGCTGCCTGCCGAGCTCGTCTCGGAGATGGCCAGGGCGACGAGCCTGTCGCAGGCCGCCTGGGTCGAAGCCCGCAAGCATAACGACTTCAAGGCCTTCGCCCCGCACCTGTCCAGGATGCTCGAGTACAACAAGAAGGTAGCGGCCTGCCTCGACCCGTCCAAGAAGCCGTACGACGTGCTGCTCGACCGCTTCGAGGAAGGCGGCTCCGAGGAGCAGGTCGCCTCGATCTTCGGGCCGCTGCGCGTCGAGCTCGTCGCCCTGCTCGACAGGATACGGGGCAAGCCCCAGATCGACGACTCGTTCCTGCGCCGGCGCTGCCCGGCCGCCGCCCAGGCGGAGGCGAGCGCGTACTTCATGCGCGCCCTGTCCTACGACGAGAAGCGGGGCAGGCTCGACACCACGGCCCATCCGTTCACAACGACGCTCGGCGAGTCGGACGTGCGCATCACCACCCGCTACGTCGAGGACTTCTTCCCGTCGAGCCTGTTCAGCACCATCCACGAGAGCGGCCACGCCCTTTATGAGATGGGCATAGACCCGGCGCCGGAATACCGCCGCACCTCGCTCGCCGAGGCCTCCAGCATGGCCGTCCACGAGTCGCAGTCGCGGCTCTGGGAGAACACCGTCGGCCGCTCGCTCGGCTTCTGGCTGCAGCACCTCCCGGCGCTCAGGCAGATCATCGCCCCGGCGATCGACGGCGTCGGGCTCGACGAGTTCTACCGCGCGATCAACAAGGTCGAGCCGTCGCTGATACGCACCGAGGCGGACGAGGTGACCTACGGCCTGCACGTCATCCTGCGCTTCGAGCTCGAGGGCCGGATGCTGTCGGGAGACCTGGCGGTCAACGACCTGCCGGCGGCCTGGAACGAGGGCATGAGGCGCCTGCTCGGCGTCGCCCCTAAGAACGACGCCGAGGGCTGCCTCCAGGACATACACTGGCCGATGGGCTCGTTCGGCTATTTCCCGAGCTACGCCCTGGGCAACCTCTACGGCGCCCAGTGGTGGGACGCGATGAAGGCCCAGGGCCTCGACCCGAAGGCCGCCGTCGAGCTCGGCGACCTCGGTTCGATCCTGTCCTGGCTGAGGTCCAACGTGCATCGTTCCGGCTCGATGTACAAGCCGGGCGAACTCGTGGAGAGAGTCACCGGGGCGCCGCTCGACCCGTCGCATTTCGTGCGCTACCTGAACGATAAGTACGCGGGGGTCTATGGCCTCTGACCCGGCCATCGTCGGCGAGGCGCTCGGCGTCGCGATGGCGGCGGCCGCGTTCTTCGCCGGGCTGGCCGGATCGGCCGGCCTGCGCTCTATCCCGAGGCGGGGCGACGGCGGCGGGACGCGGCGGGCCAACGCCGCGATGGCGGCGGCGAGCGCCGCCGTGGCTATCGCCGCGTGGGGCTTCGTGACGGCGACGAGGGCCGCCGCCGCGCCGGCCGCCCCGACCTGGTACGCCGCCGCCGGAGGCGCGGCCGGCCTGCTCGTCGGGCTGTTCCCGAGGGCGGCGGGCGTTCCGCTCGCCCTGGCCGCGTTCGCGTCGGCCGCCCTGCTGTCGGCGGGGCTGTCGGGCTGGCTGCCCTGGACGCCCGGAACGGAGGCGGCCGCCGTGACGGTGTACGCGGCCGGCCCCGGCGGCTCGTCGATAGCGCTGCGCTACGCGGCGCGGGGCGGCGGGATAGTCGAGCAGGACCTGTCCTTCGGGCCGGGCGACCTGCGGCTGACCTTCGAGCTGGTCGACGTGCGCGGCCCCGCCTCGCTCGCGTTCGGCCGTCGGCGCTACAGGCTCTCGGGCGCCTCGGCCGGCGGCGACGGGGCGCTGATCAAGGGAGACCGCGGGCCGCTGCTCGACGCGCTCGGCGGAGGGCGGCTGGCCAAGGCGCTCGGCTGCTCCGTCGCGGAGCTGGAGACGCCGCCGTTCGGGCCCGAGGCCCTGGCCGCCGTCGCCTACCTGCTGCGCGACGACGGCGCCATCGCGATGGAGGAGCGCTAGGCCCCGGGACCGAAGGCCGCGGCCAGGCGATCCACGGCCGTCTCGACCGTGCGCCTCGGGCAGCCGAGGTTCATGCGCGCGAAGCCTGCTCCGGCCGAACCGAAGCGTACGCCGGCGTCGAGCCACAGGCCGGCCCGCTCGACGATCTCGGGCCCGACGTCGCCTTCCAGCCCGACCCCCCTGAAATCCAGCCAGGCCAGGTAGGTGCCCTCGAGCGGATAGGCCTCGACGCCCGGTACGCGGGCGGCGAGCCCCGCCGCGAGCGCGTCGTAGTTGCCGCGCATGTGGCGCAACGCCTCGTCGAGCCACGGCCCGCCTTCCCGATAGGCCGCGATCACCGCGTCCTGGGCCATGCAGTTCGGCGAGCCTATGCCGGTCGCCTCGCTCTCCGCGTCGAACCTGGCGCGGATGGCCGGATCCGGCGTGACGATGAACGAGGCCTGGAGCCCGGCGATGTTGAAGGTCTTGCTCGGCGCCCAGGCGGCTATGAGGCGCTTCCTAGCCCCGCCGCCCAACGCGAGCGACGGCACCATGCCTCCGGCTTCGTAGACCAGGTCGCCGTGTATCTCGTCGGAGAACACGATCACGCCGCGGCGCTCGGCTATGGCGAATATCGCCTCCAGCTCCTCCCGCGTCCACGCGCGCCCGACCGGGTTGTGCGGGCTGCAGAGCACCAGGAGCCTCGAACGGGCGCAGGCCGCGTCGAGCGCGCCCAGGTCGATGCCGTAGCGGCCGCCCGACCTGGACAGCGGGGCCTCGACGACGGTCCGTCCGTTCTTCTCGACCATGTTCCTGAACGGGTGGTAGACCGGCGGCATGATGGCCACGCCGTCGCCCGGCGAGGTCAGCGCGCGCACGGCCGTCGCGATCGCCGGCACGATGCCCGGTGAGAAGGACAGCCATCCGCGCTCGACCCCGACGCCGTGGCGCGAGGCCATCCAGTCGATGTACGAACGGCAGAAGGCCTCGGTCTTCATCGAGTAGCCATAGACCGGATGCTCGGCCCTCCGCCTGACCGCCAGGGCGACGGCCGGCGGCGAGGCGAAATCCATGTCGGCCACCCACATCGGGATCACGTCGGGCCATACCGACGATCGGCAGGAATCGCCCGCCATCCATTTGGCCGAGTCGGTGCCCCGCCGGTCTATCGGGCTATCGAAGTCGTACATGGCCTACAGCGACAGGATCGCTTCGATCTCGACCAGGCCGCCCTTGGGGAGCCCCGCGACCGCGACGGTCGAGCGGGCCGGCTTGTCGCCATTGAAGCAGGCGCCGTATACCTCGTTGACCGTCGGGAAGTCGGCCATATCCTTGAGGAATATCGTCGTCTTGACGATATTCTCGAGCGATCCGCCGGCGGCCTTCGCCAGGGCCTCGACGTTCCTCATCGCCTGCTCCGCCTGGCCGCGCACGCCGCCGGGCGCGAACTCGCCGGTCGCGGGGTCGAGGCCGAGCTGCCCCGAGCAGAATACCAGGTCGCCGGCCCTCACCGCCTGCGAATACGGACCGATGGCCGCCGGGGCCGACGTGGTGGCTATGACGCTCTTATTCATGATGACGCTCCTTATGATGGTATGGCTGGACGACCGGAGCCGCGGTTCGATGAGGAGCCGGCGCGCCGATCCCAGGCGCCCTAGTATGGCCCCTCCCGGGTATCGTGTCAAATAAGCCGTCGCGCGGCTACCGCCACGGCGCGGCAGTAATCGCGAGACCTTGACTGCGGGCCGACGCCCGGCGTCTACTCTTGGCATGATACGGCGAGTACCGACCTTCTGCGGCAAGGACTGCGGCGGCAACGCCTGCCCTCTCCTGGCGATCGTCGACGGCGAGCGCGTCGAGCGCCTCGAGAGGAACCCGGCCGGAGCCGACCTCAAGCCCTGCCCGCGCGGCTACGCGCTCCACCGCGAGCACTACGCGGCCGAGCGCCTCCTCGCTCCGCTGATAGCCGACGGCCCGCGCGGTTCCGGCCGCTACAGGGAGGCGAGCTGGGACGAGGCGCTGTCGCTGGCGGCCGGTCGCCTCGGCGAGATCCGGGCCGGGCACGGACCGGGCGGCCTGATCGCGCTCGGCAGCGCCGGCTCTACCGGGCTCGTCCACGATAGCCAGAACCTGCTCAAGCGCTTCATGAACGCAGCAGGCGGCGGGATCCGGCTCAAGAGCAACTATTCCAACGGAGCGGCGGCCTTCGTGCTGCCGTACCTGTTCGGAGCGGCGGCCGGCGAGTCCGGCTGGGACGCGAGGACGGTCAGGCGAAGCCGGCTGATCGTCCTCTGGGGCGCCAATATCCTCGAGGCCAGGCTCGGCGCCGAGCTCGGCGCCGAGATAGCCGCCGCCGCGCGTTCGGGCGTGCCGGTCGTCTGCATCGACCCGCGCAGGACGATGACGGCCAAGGCCCTCGGCGCGAGCTGGATACCGATACTGCCGGGCACCGACGCCGCGATGATGCTCGCGACGCTGCACGCCCTGTTCCGCGGCGGGCTCGTCGACCGCGACCGGGCCGGCCGCCTGGCCGTCGGCATCGACGAGCTGGAGCGTTACGTGTCCGGCGCCGAGGACGGCGTCGAGCGCTCGCCGGCCTGGGCCGAGCGGATCTGCGGCGTTCCGGCCGAGGTCATCGAAGGCTTCGCCCGCCGCTACGCCGCGGCGAGGCCGGCCATGCTCGTACCCGGCTACTCGATCCAGCGCGTCGCCCGCGGCGAGGAGACCTTCAGGCTATCGGTCGCCCTTCAGGTCGCGACCGGCAACCTCGGCGTCCCGGGCGGATCGTCGGGCTCGCTCAACAACCGCCTGCCCGGCGTACGCGTCGGCTCGATGCCGGACCTGTCGGACCGCCTGCCCGACGAGGTCCGGTCGCTGGCCGCGCCGGTGCTGCGATGGCCCGACGCGATCCTGACCGGCAGCGCCGGCGGCTATCCGGGCGACGCCAAGGCCGGTTACGTAGCCGGCTTCAACGCGCTCGGCCAAGGCGCCGATACCGGCAAATCGGCCCGCGCGCTCGCGTCGCTCGAGTTCTCGGTCTGCCACGAGATGTTCATGACGCCGACGGCCAGGATGTGCGACGTGGTGCTACCGGTCCTCTCGCCGCTCGAGAAGGAGGACGCCTGCGCGCCTTGGCACGGCAACTACCTGCTGTATAAGCGCGCCGCGCTTCTGCCGCGGGGACTGGCCAGGAGCGACTACGATATATTCTCCGAGCTATCCGACCGCCTCGGGCTCGGCGACGCGTTCTCGGAGGGCTTAAGCGCGACCGGCTGGCTCGACCGGCTCCTGGCCGATTCCGAGATCGGCGACCTCGAGGCGTTCAAGGATTCCGGCGTCTACTTCGGCGCCGACCGCGAGCGCGTCGGGCTGGCCGCGTTCGCCTCCGACCCGGAGTCGCGCCCGCTGCCGACGCCGTCTGGCCGGATAGAGCTGCGGAGCGACGCCTACGCCCGCGATACGGGCGACTCGGCCATACCGACCTGGAAGGACCGCGAGCCGGACCCGGCCCTGCCCTTCCTGCTCATTTCCCCGAAGACGATCAGGCGTACCCACTCCCAGCTCGCTTACGAGCCTGGTCCAGACCTCGGGGAGCTGTCCGTATCCTCAGCCGACGCCGCCCGCCTGTCGCTGGCCGCCGGCGACCGGGTCGAGGTCAGGGGCGGCGCGGGCAGGCTACTGGCCGCCGTCGCGGTGACGGACGACATAGCCCCCGGCGTCGTCTGCCTCCACGAGGGCGCCTGGTTCGACCCCGGCCCCGACGGCGCCGACCGAGGCGGCTCGGCCAACGCGCTCAGCTCTACCGACGGCACCGGTCCCGCCCGCGCGCCGGTGATGCACGGTATACCCTGCGCCATCAGGCCGATCCGGCCCGGCCCTTGAGTTTCGGAGCGGAACGACTATAGTTGAAGCCATGGATACAGCTCGTCGCGGCGGACCGGCTCTTATCGCGCTGGCCGCGCTGCTCGCCTGGGCGGGAGCCTCCGCCTCGGCCCAAGAGGCCTACGTCGTCCCGATCCACGGCGACATAGAGGCGTCCACGGTCGTCTTCGTCCGCAGGCAGGCGACGAAGGCCGTCGACGAGGGCGCCGGCGTCATCATCTTCGACATCGACACCTTCGGCGGCCGCGTCGACTCCGCCCTGCGCATCTCGTCGTTCATAGGCTCGATACGCGACGCCGACACCGTCGCCTACGTACGCTCCGGCCCCGGCGGCCTCGGGGTCTCGTGGTCGGCCGGGGCGCTGATCGCCCTGTCCTGCGATTCGCTGTACATGGCGCCCGGCACCTCGATAGGCGCGGCCGCCCCAGTCGTCCCCGGCGCCGACGGGACCATGGAGGCGGCCGACGAGAAATCCGTCAGCGCCGTGCGCGCCCAGATGGCGGCGCTGGCGGAGAAGAACGGCTACCCGCCCGCGATAGCGCTCGCGATGGCCGACGCCGACGTCGAGCTCTACGAGGTCCGGAGGGACGGTACGGTCGCGCTGGCCACCGCCGACGAGCTCGGCCTCGCCGCCGGGGCCGAGGCCGGCCCGACCGACCCGGCCTCGGGCGAGCGGCTCAGGCTCGTCTGCGCCAAGGGCAAGCTCCTTTCGCTGACGGCCGGAGAGGCCGAGCGCTACGGCCTGTCGTCGGGTACAGCGGACGGCCTCGAGGCCGTGCTGGCGGCCCTGGGAGTCGACGGGCCGGCCGTCGAGCTGGTCCCGAGCGCCGCGGACGGCCTCGTCGTGTTCCTGAGTTCGGCGGCGGTGCAGTCCCTCCTGATACTCGTCGGCCTCGTCGCCGTGTTCATAGAGATCAACTCGCCGGGCTTCGGCATACCCGGCACCGTCGCGCTGATAGCCTTCATGACGCTGTTCGGCACGAACGCGCTGATGGGCACGATCAGCTCGCTCGAGCTGGTGCTCTTCATGCTCGGCGCCGCCCTGCTGGCCGTCGAGATATTCCTGATACCCGGCTTCGGCGTCACCGGCGTCACGGGCATCCTGCTCATCGCCGTATCGCTCGTGCTGTCGATGCAGGACTTCGTGCTGCCGACGCTCGACTGGGAATGGGAGCTGCTCGGCCGCAACGCGCTGACGGTCGCGGTCGGCATCCTGTCGGCCATCGCCGGCATAGGCGTGCTCGCGCTCGCCGGCCCGCGCCTAAGGATGTTCGACCGGCTGACCCTGCACACGGTGATAGGCGGCACCGCCGGCGGGCAGCCGCTCCCGCCGCCCGTCCCCGTAGCCCCGGAAGCCGCTGACGCCGAGCCGGCTCTCGGCCTCGTCGGCAGGCGAGGCGTCGCGCTGACCACGCTCCGGCCGTCGGGCCGCGCGGTCATCGACGGCGGGACCTATAGCGTCGAGACGGACGGTACCTTCGTCGAGGCGGGCGCCCAGCTCCGCGTCGACTCGGTACGAGGCTCGAGGATACTGGTATCGGTACGAACCGAAGGCAAGGAGTCGTAATATGCTGACCGTAGCCCTGTACGCGCTCGTGGGCCTCGTCGCCCTCGGCGTCCTGTTCATGTTCTTCAAATTCTTCGGCCTATGGTTCAGGGCCCTACTGTCAGGGGCGCCCGTCGGCATGGGCCGCCTGATAGGCATGTGGCTCAGGCACGTCAAGCCGGGCATCATCGTCGACGCGCGCATCATGCTGTGCAAGGCCGGCCTCGAGATCGACTCGGACATGCTCGAGACCCACTTCCTGGCCAGCGGCAACGTGCTCAAGGTCAGCCGCGCCCTCGTCGCCGCCAACAAGGCCGACATACCGCTGCCCTTCCAGCGGGCGGCCGCGATAGACCTGGCCGGCCGCGACGTGCTCGACGCGGTCAAGACCAGCGTCAACCCCAAGGTGATAGACTGCCCGGACTCGGCCAAGGGCAAGTACACGATAGACGCGGTGGCCAAGGACGGCATCCAGCTCCAGGTCAAGGCCCGCGTCACGGTGCGCGCCAACATCGAGCGCCTCGTCGGCGGCGCCACCGAGGAGACCATCATCGCCCGCGTCGGCGAGGGCATCGTCACGACCATCGGCTCGTCGGAGTCGTACAAGGCCGTGCTCGAGAATCCCGACCAGATCTCCAAGCGCGTGCTCGGCAAGGGCCTGGACGCCGGCACCGCGTTCGAGATCCTGTCGATAGACATCGCCGACATCGACGTCGGCGCCAACGTCGGCGCCAAGCTCCAGGCCGACCAGGCGGAGGCGGACATGCGCCGCTTCCAGGCGGAGGCGGAGAAGCGCCGGGCGGCGGCCCAGGCCAGGGAGCAGGAGATGCTCGCGCTCGTCCAGGAGAACCGCGCCAAGGTGGTGCTCGCCGAGGCCGAGATACCGCTCGCGATCGCCGAGGCCTTCAAGAAGGGGCAGCTCGGCGTGATGGACTACTACAAGCTGACGAATATCCAGGCCGACACCAAGATGCGCTCGTCGATCGGCGGCGAGGCCCCGTCCGGCGCCTGACATGGAAGAGCTGCTCGAGAACGTCTATATAGTCATCCCGATAGCGTTGCTGGTCTTCGCCAGGCTGTTCGCCGAAAGGCTCAAGGCGAAGCGCGCCGGCGAGGCCGGCGCGACTAGGGCCGCCGACGGAACGCGAGCGCCGGGGGCGCTCGCGCGCTTCCTCGGCCGCCTGTCCGGCCGCGGCCCCGAACCGACGCCGCCGCGTCGGACCGTCTCGGAACCGCTCCATTTCGAGGAGCCGGTCTTCCGTCTCGGCGAGCGCCTGCCGCCGCCGGCCGCCGCGCCGGTCGAGCCCCGTACCCGCCTCGCGCCGATACCGGCGCAGGAGATGCCCGTACGCGCCCGGCCTGCCGGCTCCCGTCTGCCGGCCTCCGTCGAGCGACTATCGCCGCTCCGCAAGGCCGTCGTCATGGCCGAGCT
>ERZ795053.5920-NODE-5920-length-12401-cov-5.318646_pt1 | contig 12401 bp, 11 predicted proteins | sample MGYA00375137_ERZ795053 | MGnify/ENA primary metagenome ERZ795053 (study PRJEB30182, sample SAMN05720284) | activated sludge metagenome | isolation source: Anaerobic digester | place: Hong Kong | collected 2014-12-17 ... | reverse complement strand
CCCTAACCCTCCCCGACATCAGGGAGGGAACTGTGGGTTTATTTACGCCGCAGTGCACTAGGCTTTGGGTGAATCGTTTGGATGGAAAGGAAGGCAGTTGTGGATAGTGTTAGTCTCATTGGGATGGTTTCGATTGTCATGGCGGGTTTAACAATTGCCGTCGGTTCGATTGCACCGGCGCTCGGCGAAGCGCGGGCGTTGACCCAGGCATTGGCCTCAATCGCGCAACAGCCGGACGAAGCGGGAACGATTACACGCACCCTGTTCGTCGGTCTGGCCATGGTGGAGTCGACGGCGATCTACTGCTTTGTCGTAACGATGATTCTCATCTTTGCCAATCCGTTTTGGAACCAGGTGGTAGGTCCCTGAGACGGTGATCGATAGTTCACGCAAAGGATCGCGGGGAGTAGGAAGAAGAGATCATGCAGATCGATTGGTTTACGTATGGCGCACAGATTGTCAATTTTCTGATTCTGGTCTATCTCCTCCAGCGCTTTCTGTATGGGCCGTTGCTCGCGGCCATGACGACGCGCGCCGAACGGTTGCGTGCCGACTTTGCCGAAGCCGAAGAGAAAGCAGCCGAGGCCAAATCCGTGACCGCTGAGTTCCGCCAACAGCAGGCGACCTTGGAGGCTGAAAAGGCGCAAATTCTGGCCGAGGCGCAGGAAGAAGTTGCACAACGCCGCCGGACCATGCTCCTCGATGCCCGGGAAGAAGTGGAGTCGATGCAAGCTCGCTGGTATGCCGCCGTGGAACGGGACAGAGAGACCTTTCTCCATGAATTGCGGCGCCACGTCAGTGAGCAGCTCTTTGATCTGGCGCGCAGCGTCTTGCAAGATCTGGCCCACGCCGACCTCGAAGCCGCCATGGTCGCGACCTTTTGTGAGAAGCTGGGGGCTCTCGACGCAACAACGCGCCATTCGGTTGCGCGATCCCTGCGACGGAGTGAGCCTGTTATCACGATCAACACGGCGCTTCATCTGGATGAGGCGATGCGGCGGCGTGTGGATGCCGCGGCTCAACAGATCTTTGCCAGTGAAAATATCGCCGGCCCCATTCACATCCGCTTCCGGCAAAATCCGGCATTGATCACCGGCATTGAACTGGTGGTGCAGGAGCGTCGCTTGGCCTGGAGTGTCGAGGATCATCTCGGTCTGCTCGAGAAGCAACTGAACCGTGCGCTTGATAACGCGTTGGCCGCCCGCGATGATCACGCTGCGTTCTTTGCAACGGCGACCACTGTGGAGCAGAGCCATGCGTAAGCTATCCCGCGAACTCAGTGCACTCCTGGCGGAGACCTTTGGCGTCTTTCGGCAGTTGGGGCAAGATGGCCCGGCCACAATCGTGGATCAGGAGCTTGGTGTGGTCACGATGGTTGGTCAGGGGGTCGCGCAGGTTCGTGGCTTGCCCAGCGTGCAACTGGAAGAACTGGTCGAGTTTGAAAGCGGATTGCTTGGGATGGTCTTCAACTTGGAGCCGGATCATGTCGGCGTCGTTTTGCTGGGGGAAAGCGCAGAACTCGCCGCCGGTTCCAAGGTTTTTCGCACGGGGCGCGTGATGGATATTCCGGTCGGGCAGTCGCTGGTGGGTCGTGTGATCGATGCGACCGGCCAGCCGTTGGATGGTCGAGGTCCGGTACGTGCCGGGCAACGGTTGCCGATCGAACGCGCGGCACCGCCCATTATCCAGCGTGCACCGGTGACCGTCCCTTTGCAGACGGGCATCAAGGTGATCGATGCGCTGCTGCCCATCGGGCGCGGCCAACGTGAGTTGATTCTCGGGGACCGCCAGACTGGTAAAACCGTCATCGCGCTCGACACGATCCTCAATCAGCGCGACAAGCGGGTGCTTTGCATCTACTGTGCCATTGGCCAGCGGAGCGCGGCAGTGGCCAAAGTGATTGACACGCTGCAAAGCTATGGTGCCCTGCACTACACCACCGTGCTGGTGGCCTCCGGTGAAGAAGCACCTGGCCTGCAATATGTGGCACCCTATGCTGCGACTACCATCGCCGAGTATTTCATGCAGCAGGGACACGACGTGTTGATTGTCTACGATGACCTCACCCACCATGCGCGGGCCTATCGCGAGTTGACGTTGCTCTTGCGCCGCCCGCCGGGCCGGGAAGCCTATCCGGGTGATATTTTTTACATTCACTCGCGCCTGCTCGAACGGGCGACGCGCCTGCGACCAGATTGTGGTGGCGGCTCACTCACTGCCCTGCCCATTGTCGAAACCCAGGCGCAGGATATCTCTTCCTATATTCCCACCAATCTGATTTCCATTACCGATGGGCAGATCTATCTTTCGCCCCTGCTCTTTCAAAAGGGCATGATGCCCGCGGTAGAAGTTGGCCGTTCGGTTTCGCGGGTCGGTGGCCAGGCGCAACTGCCGGCCTACCGCGCCGTGGCGGGCCCACTCCGATTGGCCTACAATCAATTTGAAGAGCTGGAGATCTTCTCGCGCTTCAGCACGCGTCTCGATGAAGCGACGCGCCGCACAATCGAGCACGGTCGCCACGTGCGTGAGATCCTCAAGCAACCACAGTATAGCCCGATCCCCGTGGCCGCGCAGATTGCCTCCCTCTTCGCGGTGACCAGCGGGCTCCTGGACCATTGGCCACTGGCGCAGATGCGTATGGCCGAAGCGGCCATCTGTCAGGCTGTGGCCGATGAATTGCCCAACCTGAGCCGCACCATTGCGCGCGGGGCCCAGCTGACCAATGAGGAGCGGGAGGCACTTCTGGCAGTGGCGCGGCGTGCCATTGGGCGGGTGAAGACGTTGCATGAACACGACAGCAACCGCATTGGGAGGGCGGTTTAGCTAGTTCTTGTTGCGAAAGACCAGGTGACAGTCACTTTTGACCACTTTGCCTATCAGCTCACACTGGGCGTTCTAAGTGACTGTCACCTCAATCTCGCCTTTCGCAACAAGAACTAGCCAGAAGGGTGTAAATCGCTTGGGTTTGAGGGCAACTGGCGGTTTGCACCACGGGAAATATCCCACCATTTTTAGATACGCGGACCGTTGGGGATGGTGATTGTGGTCGAGATTCGGAGCAGTCGATGCAAACATTGGAGGGGTTGCGACGTAACATCAAAAGTGCCGAGGATCTACTGTCGGTGGTAAAAACGATGAAGGCGCTGGCTGCCGTCAGCATTCGACAGTATGAACGATCGGTTGCAGCCCTGGCTGACTATCACCAAACAATCACGTTGGGCTTGCAGGCTGTGCTTCAGGCGCGGCGTGCCGACCTGCGGCTGCTGGCCGATCAGGAAGTGGTTTCCAACGCCCGTGTCGGCGCGATCGTCTTTGGCTCTGACCAAGGGCTCTGTGGCCAGTTCAACGAACGGATCGTTGAGCACACCGTCAATGTGCTCAATGGGATGCATGTGCATCACCACGATCGGGTGCTGGTGGCGGTGGGTGCCCGGTGTGCCGGCCTCCTGGTCGACGCCGGGCAACCGCTGCAACAGCCGTTACCTACACCGGCGGGCATTGCCGGGATCACCTTTACCGTGCAGGAATTGCTCTTCACCGTCGAACAGTGGCAGAAGGCAGGGATCGACCGCGTCTATCTCTTTCATCATCAACCCCGCAGCGGCTGGCGTTACCAGCCGCTGACTGTCCCGCTTCTGCCCATCGACTTGACCTATCTCCAGGAATGCCGGCAGGCACCTTGGGTCTCCCGTTCACTCCCAACCTTTACGATGTCCTGGCGGCGTCTCTTTGCCCTGTTGCTGCGGGAAGCCCTCTTTATTGCACTGTTCCGTGCCTGTGCTTCCTCGCTGGCCAGTGAGGAGGCCAGCCGGCTCATGGCCATGCAGAATGCTGAGCGCAACATCACGGAGCGGCTGGATGAATTGCATACACGTTACCACCATCAACGTCAAACCACCATCACGGCTGAACTGTTGGATCTGGTGGGCGGCTACGAAGCGGTGACGCACCACGGATAGTCTAATCCGCTAGTAAATCCGGGCAGAAAGCAGTAAAGAGTTAAATCGCCTGCTTCCCAGAGAGAAATGCTACTGCTTTCTGGCCAGGTATTTACGCCCAACTGTACTACTATCCTACCTACCTGGCCAGGGTGCCATCCCTTCTATCGGCTGGTGCAATTGTTCCCGCTCCACGTTATGCTCACGGGAGAGTGAGCGCAGCGCATGTCAGGATAGAGGGTAAAGGGGCATTCACTTGGCAAACGAACGGACGTTGCTACCAAACAAAGAACCACTGGATGTCACCGTCATTGGTGGCGGTGTGGTGGGAACCGCAATCGGTCGTGAACTCACGCGCTACCGGCTCCATGTGGCACTGTTGGAAAAAGAGGCCGAGGTCGGCTTTGGCACGAGCAAAGCGAACAGTGGCATTATTCACGGTGGCCATCACGCAGCACCACACACGCTCAAGGGCAAGCTGGAATGGGCGGGCAATCAGCGTTGGGATCAGCTTGCGGCTGAGATCGGCTTTGGCTTTCAACGCATCGGTGAATTGACGGTTGCCCGCTCCGACGATGAGGTGAGAATTCTCGATCATCTGCTTGGCCAAGGGCACGATAAAGGAGTCCCTGGGCTCGAACTGTGGGATCGCTCACGCATCCGTCGGGCCGAACCCAATTTGAGCGACGAAATTGTGGCGGCGGTCCATGCCCCCACCACTGCCGTGGTTAACCCCTACGAAGCGTGCCTGGGGTTGGCGGAGAACGCGCTGCGCAATGGGCTGCACCTCTTCACCGATTGCTCGGTACAGCGCTTGACCCAAGAGAGCGGATACTGGCTCATTCATACCACCCGCGGCACCATTACCAGTCGCGTTGTGATCAATGCCGCCGGCCTCCACGCCGACACGATCGCGGCCCTGGCCGGTGTGCCCACCTTTACGATCCGGCCGCGCAAGGGCGAAGAATATCTGCTCGACAAACGGCTGCGTGGGTTGGTCAAGCGCGTCATCTTTCCCTGTCCCACCCCCGTGTCCAAAGGCATTCTCATTATCCCCACCTACGATGGTACGCTAATGATCGGCCCCACCGCCGAAGATATTCCAACGAAAGCAGATCTGACCACCACGATAGAGGGCGCGACGCGCGTCTTTGCCGCGGTCAAAGAGCTGGCGCCCGGCATCAGCGAACGAGACTGCATCGCCGAATTTGCCGGGCTGCGTGCAACGGTCGACGGCAACGACTTTCTCATTGGCCCCAGCGCCAAACGGGGCTTTTTCAATGTAGCCGGCATCCAATCACCCGGTCTGACGGCTGCGCCGGCGATTGCCGATCTTGTGATTGAGCTATTGCGTGACGACGGTCTGGCGTTTGTGCCCAAAGCAAACTTTGTTGCGGCAAATCCAGCGCCGGTTCACTTTGCGACACTCTCCACGGAAGAGCAGATCGCATTGGCTGCCCAAGACCGCCGCTATGGGCGGATTGTCTGTCGTTGTGAATTGGTGACGGAAGGCGAGATTGTTGCGGCAATTGACCGCGGCGCGACAACGCTCGATGGCATTAAGTTTCGCACACGGGCCGGTATGGGACGCTGTCAAGGTGGCTTCTGCACCGGCCGCTGCATGACGTTGTTGGCCGCACACCAAGGGAAGAGGCTTCCCGCCATTACCAAGCGTGGCGGCAACTCCTGGTTGGTGATCCCGCGTCTGGACGACCTTACCTTGGCGAGTGCGCGTGGGGCTACTGGCGGTGACCGTGAGGATGCAACGCTATGATCAGCGACACATTGCGCCATTTTCAACAGCAGTACGATGTCGTTGTAATCGGGGGCGGTCCCGCTGGATTGGGCGCGGCATTGGCCGCACGCGAGCATGGTGCCGACGCGGTCTTGGTTGTCGACCGTGAAGCTGAGGCGGGGGGGATTCTGCTGCAATGTATCCATAGTGGTTTTGGGCTGCACCACTTTGGCGAAGAGCTGACGGGGCCGGAATACGCGCAACGCGTCTTGGAGCAGACCCTGGAGCAGGATGTCGATCTCCTGACCGATGCCTATGTGCTTGATCTCACCGCTGGTGCTGCAGGCGGTAAACGGCTCAAAGTGATGAGTGGTGCACACGGTGTGCAGTTGATTGATGCCGGGTCCGTTGTGTTGGCAATGGGTGCTCGTGAACGAACGCGCGGCGCGATTCGGATTCCAGGCACACGGCCGGCAGGGGTCTTCACTGCTGGGTTGGCGCAAAAATTTGTCAACTTAATGGGTTATCTGCCGGGAAGACGGGCCGTGATCCTGGGATCGGGCGACATCGGCCTGATCATGGCGCGACGCTTGCGGTTGGAGGGGGTCGATGTCGCTGGTGTCTTTGAGATTATGCCCCATGCCAATGGTCTCAACCGCAACATTGTGCAATGTCTTCAAGACTTTGAAATCCCCTTGTATCTCTCGACCACCGTCGTCGCGATCCACGGCCACGAACGGGTCGAAGCGGTGACAGTTGCACCGGTTGATGACCAGTTGATGCCGCAAATGGCGCAGGCCTGGACCATCCCCTGCGATACGTTGCTCCTATCGATTGGGCTCATCCCCGACAACGAGTTGGCCCATCAACTGCGGCTGCGCATGGATCCCGTGACCAGCGGGCCGATGGTGAGCAGTACGATGGAAAGTTCGCAGAATGGGATCTTTGCTTGTGGCAATACGGTCCATATTCATGATCTCGTCGACTTTGTGAGTGCCGAAGCCGCGTTGGCCGGTGCCAATGCGGCCCGCTATCTGGCGGGCGACTTGCCCCCGCAGGACAACGTGCGTCTTGTGCCTGGTGAGAACGTTGCTTACTGTGTGCCCCACACCGTTGCCACCGACCGGGAGCATACGCTATACCTGCGCGTGCGCAAACCACTGGAGAGCTGTGTGATTCGTTTTTTCACCGTGGACGGCACGCTGATCTATGAGAAAAAGCTGCGCTATGTCTTCCCGGCTGAGATGGTCAATCTCAAAGTGCGCCCGCGCTTTTTGGAAAATTTCCACGGCGATCTGCTGCGGGTGGACGTGGTGGCACGTTAGAGAGGAGACAAGGAGACAGGAGACAAGGAGACAGGAGACAAGTGACAAGGAGAGTGTGCGCGTCACCTTTTACGTATTACGTTTTTCATTTTGATTCTCACAACTTGCGTGCTGAGAGCGGAAACCCAGAGCCAGGCAGTGGCCAGCCAGGTGCTCGTTCTCAGGTGGCTGCGTAAGCACTATCTGGATTGATCGGAGCAACACCGTGACTGTGGAAACCTATCTTTGTATTGGTTGTCCCTTGGGTTGTCGGCTGGAAGTGGATGAGGCCGCGGATGGCCACGTTGTGGAGGTACGGGGCTTTTCCTGCAAACGCGGGAAGGACTATGCCTTGCAGGAGCACACCGCGCCCCAGCGCATGGTCACGACCACCGTCGCCATTGATGGTGGACTCTATGCCCGTCTGCCTGTGCGCACGGACCACGCTGTGCCCAAAGATCAGGTTGTCGCCCTCTGTCGCGCGTTGCGTCAGGTGACGGTGACGGCGCCCATTCGTCGCGGCGCTATCATTGTGCCCAACGTGCTGGGCCTCGACGTAAATGTCATCGCGTCGCGTACGATGACAGCACGGTAACAAGTGTATCAATAACCTTGGGGTTCGTTCGCATATCAGTTTGGAGAATCGCCCTGAAGGGGTCGCCAGACCCTGGCAGAATACGACGGGGTCTGGCGACCCTTGGCGAGCAGGCAATCCAATTTTGTTTCCGATTGCACCCTTAGAATCTATACCGACAGATACTTCATATAGAACCGAGAAATATAGAACCGAGAAGAGGATAAACGACTATGGAAGAGATCTTGCAGGATCTGAAAGAGGCTGTGATCGCGGGGGATTTCCAGGATGCCGTGGAGCTGACAACTGAGCTGCTGGAAGAAAATGTTTCGCCGAAGTTGATTCTCGATGAAGGTCTCATCGCCGGTATGGGTGCCGTCGGTGAGAAGTTTAAGGCGGGCACCTGCTTTGTGCCGGAGATGTTGATTGCGGCGCGTGCGATGCAACGTTCCTTGGATGTCTTGCGCCCATCCTTGGTCAACACCGGGGTTGAACCACTCGGCACGGTTGTCTTGGGCACGGTGCGGGGCGACCTTCATGATATCGGCAAAAATCTGACAAGCATGTTTTTGGAAGGCGCGGGCTTCCGCGTGGTCGATGTGGGGGTCGACGCTTCGGCGGACAAGTTTATTGATGCCATCAAGGAGAGCAATGCGCAGATTCTGGGGATGTCCGCCCTGCTGACCACCACGATGACCTATACCGGCGAGGTGATCAAAGCGCTGGAGCAGGCCGGGCTGCGCGACAAAGTCAAGGTGATTGTGGGGGGCGCCCCGGTTACCGAAGATTGGGCCAAACAGATTGGCGCCGATGCCTTCGCGGTGGATGCCGCAACCGGTGCCGACCGCTGTAAAGAGCTGCTCATGCGGTAGAACCAACGCCGTGCATGTAGATGCGATTCCGAGTAGCAACAGCGCCTACGGATCGCACAACATGAATGGGCACCATGAATGGTAGGGAGCCATCATGATTCATTCCCTGGCCTATAAAGCGGACTTCGCCCAGACGGTCACACGCTTTGCCGCCTGGTGGGAAGGGGATCTGCTTGACCGTCCTCCTGTAACCGTGCGGGTGACGCCAAGTCGACCTTATCAAGGGCCACCGGCCAACCATGCGACGGAACGCGCCCGTTGGTTGGATGTGGAGTACGTCGTCGATGCGGCGATTGCCACCATGGAACAGCGTGACTATGTCGGCGACACGTTTCCCATCTTCTGGCCCAATGTGGGGCCAGAGATCAGTGCCACACCCTATGGCTGTGAGCTGACCTACACCGCCGACACCAGTTGGTCGACACCGGTTGTGCAGCGCTGTGCGGATTGGCAGCAGATCCTCACACGCACGCCTGATTTCACCAATCTCTATTGGCAGACCGTTGAGCGTATGACGGACTATGCCCTGGCGCGTTGCGATGGCCGTTATATTGTTGGGCTGAGTGACCTGCACGGCAACTACGACATTCTAGCCGCGCTGCGTGATCCCATGCAATTGTGCATCGATCTGATGGACTGCCCGGCGTTGGTGCGGCAGGCGGGGCGGCATGTGGCGCAAGGCTTTGTGGCCGGCTTCGAGCGGCTCTATGCCAAAGTGCGTGCCGCCGGCTTTGGTACGACGACCTGGCTGCCCTTCTACCATGAGGGACCGGCCTATGTGCCCAGCTGTGACTTTTGGTGCATGCTTTCTCCCCAAATGGCCCAAGAGATGATCTTGCCCGACCTGCTCGTCGAGATGGCGCCCATGGAGCGCACGATCTTTCATCTCGATGGTCCACAGGCGCTGCGTCATCTCGATCTGCTGCTCGACCTACCACAGCTGAACGCCATTCAGTGGGTCTACGGGGCTGGCCGCGGGCCGGCCGCACGGTGGATTGCTGTCTACCAACGCATTTTGCGGGCGGGCAAGAGTGTGCAACTGCTCGCCCGCGATCCCGCGGATGCATTGGCTGTACTGGCGGAAACCGGGACGAGGGGTGTCTGGGTGACGGTGGAAGAACCCTTTGCCTCGGTTGAGGAGGCCGCGCATTTTGTGGACCATGATATCGGTGGCCTGCGCCGGTGATGGCACCGGTTGCGAGGTGTTGAACTTATCAACTGGACTTTGACGTTGGCTCATATCGGTATGCGACTGATATTGCCGACCTTATCTTGAGGGTAAGCAGTGCAATTTCAGTGAGTCGCCCATATGAGCGTTGACGTTTTTTCCGTCAATACACGCGTGGCGACCGCCGACGGACGACCGATCATTACCGCTGTGATACCAGAATTCGCCAATATCCAGTTATCAAATAGACAGATGAACGGTGAGTGACAATGAATAACCGTGAACGTTTCAATGCCACAATGCATTATCAGTCGCGTGATCGGGCGCCGATCACCGACTTTGGTTTTTGGACCGAGACCTTCCCGCTCTGGTATAAACAGGGCCTGCCGCGACGCATCAAATACAGCTACGCCAAATCGAACCATGTGTCGTATTTCGGCATGGATTTTGGTCTGGACGCGATTTCGCGCTCGACGGATGTGCGGGTTGGCCTTTCCCCCTACTTTCGTCCCAAGATCTTGGAAGACCGCGATGACCACGAAATCGTGCAGCAGTCCGATGGCGTGCGGGTGTTGCGGCGCAAATTTATGGGATCGATCCCACAACATCAGGGGCATCTGCTGACTGACCGCGAAAGTTGGGAAAAGCACTACAAACCGCGTCTCGACCCGAACCACCCACGTCGGTTGCCCAACGATTGGGATGCGCGCGTGAAAGCGTGGCAGGATCCCGACCGCAGTGAAATCATTGCTTTGCCCGGTGGGAGCCTCTATGGCTGGATCCGCAACTGGATGGGCGTACAAAATGTTTCGTACCTCGTCTACGATGACCCCAAGCTCTTCGATGAGATGGTGACCACGATTGCCGACTGTATTATCGGTACGCTGGAACGGGCGCTGGCATCGGGTGTGCAATTTGATGGCTGTGGCATGTGGGAAGATATGTGTTACAGCAGCGGTCCACTGCTCAGCCCCAAGCACTTCAAACAATATCTCGTGCCCCACTACCGCCGCATCACCGACCTGCTGCACAAGCACGGTGTCGATGTCGTCTGGCTCGACTGTGACGGTGACATTTCCCTTCTCGTGCCGATGTGGCTCGACGCCGGTGTCAACTGTATGTTTCCCCTGGAAGTGGGGACGTGGCGCGCCGATCCCATCAAGTATCGGCGGGAATATGGCAAGGATCTGCTCATCATGGGGGGCTTTGACAAGCATCTGTTGCAGGGCAACAAGGCCCAGATCGAAGCGGAAGTTCAGCGGTTGGCACCGTTGGTGGACGAGGGGGGCTTTATCGGCTTCTGCGATCACCGCGTGCCGCCGGATGTGCCGCTGGAGAACTATCTCTTCTATCTCTCAAAGGTGCGCGATATTTGGGGTCATGGTGTGAATTTACCGCCAATGCAGTGCTGACGCGGGTGCTGTGGCCGCACAATTGGGCCACAGCTACCCTTGCTTCTGTTATTTCTATGGTACAGTGGTGCTGGATATGTAAATTAGATTGATTGAGGAGGAAATCCATGGAAGTGTATGAAGCAATCCGCACCGTGCTGGCTGTACGTACCTATGAAGACAAGCCGATTCCAGCGGAACTTGTCGAACGCATTGTGGAAGCAGGGCGGCTCACGGGCAGCAGCATGAACCGCCAACCCTGGCGTTTTCTCGTTGTCGAAAACAAAGAGACACTTGACAAGCTCGGTGCATTGGCGTCAAGCGGACCCTATATTGCACAGGCGTCCCTGGCCATTGTTGTCATCATCGAGCAGACCCGTTTCGCCGTCTCCGACGCCAGCCGCGCCATTCAATCGATGATGTTGGCCGCGTGGGGGGAAGGCGTTGGCTCCAATTGGGTGGGGTTTCATGGGATGGATGAGGTGAAGGCGCTCTTGGCGATCCCGCAGGAATTGGATGTGTTGGCGATTTTACCGTTTGGCTATCCGACCCAGAACATTGGCAAGGGGCAGAAACAACGGAAACCGCGCGCTGAGGTGGTCTTCCGGGAACGCTTTGGTCGGCCATTTGCCTAATGGACAACCCATTGAAAAGTCGCACGTATGGGCGCTTTTATATGAGCGTGACTGTGCGACTTTGAAGGGGTTTATCTATAAGAAGCTAGCCAAGATCCCTCTTTCCGATAGAGCCAATGGGCAACTTGCCACCCAAGGAGCAGGAGCACCGCCACGGTGAGCGTATATAACAGCTGATAGGTGTTCGAATTGGATGTACCCAGTGGATCAAAGGGGTGACGCACCAGAGTTGCTCCTTTGATCAAGCCCCAACTAAACCCCGCCACGACAAGATTGGCCAACCCCGTAAAGATGCGATGCTGCATCCAGTGCACCAACACCAGACACCCCACCGCCAACCAGAGCACGTTGATTGTCGCCCAGACGCGCGGCTCGCTCCACGCAATCCATTCGCCCCACGTCAAGCGGGTAGCCAGGCTGCTGGAGAGGACATTCCCCACCCAGAGCAACAGGGCCGTTGTCTGAATGGCAACACACCAGCGCGACCACAAGGGATCGCTGCGAAAGAGGCAGAAGATCCCGAGCAGCCCGGCCACGGCAAATGCAATGAGCGCGGCCCGCACCAGCGCGCCGTGAAGCAAGACAAGCTTGATCACGTCGCCCAGAATGCGTTCCGGCGGTAGTAGGAAGAGCAGCAACAAGAGTGCCACGGGCGTGAGAAAAGTCAGAATGCGTTTCATGGCGCCATTGTACCATACATTTCTCACTGGTATACCAACCAGTTGACCAGGGGTGCGGCCAGTTTTGCCAGTGGGCACGGCGGTCCATCCTGGCCAGATGGCGA
>ERZ795053.5918-NODE-5918-length-12403-cov-8.632248_pt1 | contig 12403 bp, 6 predicted proteins | sample MGYA00375137_ERZ795053 | MGnify/ENA primary metagenome ERZ795053 (study PRJEB30182, sample SAMN05720284) | activated sludge metagenome | isolation source: Anaerobic digester | place: Hong Kong | collected 2014-12-17 ... | reverse complement strand
GATGGCCGCGGCGAGGCGCACGTCCTCGACGGTCGCCACCCGTGCTTCGATTGACTCGACCTGGGCGCGCTCCCGGTGCCGTGCCGCGAAGGCAGCGATCTGCTCCATCGCGCCCGGGAGGTCGGCACCGCAGACGACCGAGAGTGGCCAGCTCGACGTCGCGGGCAACCCGTGACGAGCCATCTCGTCGGCGAGCTCGGACAACCGGCCGGCCGGGACGATGAATCGCCCCAGCATCCAGCGGTCATCGCCTGCGCGGTAGTCGGCGTAGCGGCGCACGGCCTCGTCCATCCCGCAACTCGCGGGTGGAAAGAGGCCGGCATAGTCGACGATGTGGGTGTAGCCCTGCGTCATCGGCGTCCTCCCGGGGGAACGGGACGGTGAACGCCGGGAATCTAACGGCGGGCCCCAGCGACGGGGCCCGGATCCTCAGGCCGGTTCGGCCACCACCATCGCGAGTCGGTCCATCTTGCGGAGCCGATTGATCGCCTGGGCCCGCAGCTGGCAGACGCGCGACTCGGTGACGCCGAGTTCACGGGCGATCTCGCGCAGCGGCCGCTCGGCGAAGTAGCTCTGGGCGAGGATGTGGCGCTCCCGCGAGGGGAGCGCGTCAAGCGCCTCCTGCAGGGCGCCGAGTCGCTCGGCCCGCTCGAGCGCGCCGTACATCTCGTCATCCCCCTCGTCCCCGATGGTGTCGGCGAGCGCCCGGCCGTTCGGTTCCCCCTCCAGCGAGACCGCCCCGACGGCGGCGGTCCGCGCCTTGAGCCGCGCCACTTCGTCGGTCGGGATCCCGAGGTGACGCGCCACCTCGTCGCTCAGCGGTGCACGCCCCAGTCGCTGTTCCAGGTCGGCGACGGCCTGATCGAGCCGCCGGACATGGGCCCGGTCGGCCCGGGAGAGCGGATCCCGGGCGCGGAGCTCGTCGAGGATCGCGCCGCGGATCCGCCGCATCGCGAAGGTCGAGAAGGCGAGCTTCCGGTCGAGGTCAAAGCCCTCCATCGCCTGCAGCAAGCCGAGGGAGCCCGCCGAGAAGAGCTCCTCGAGGGAGACGGCGTCGCGCACGCGTGGCGCGACCTCCCGGGCCGCGTGGTGGACCAGCCCGATGTAGCGGGCGAGAAGTTCGCGGCGGGCATCGGCGTCGTCGTCGTCGCGCCAGCGTCGCCACAGGACATCGGTTGAGGTCGCAGTCGTGATCATCGCTCGTCGCAGGTGAGGCGTGGACCACCATGCCAGCGCAAGATCGGGTCCAGCACGCGACGCTCCCCCGTGGCGCGGATGCCACGGGGGAGCGAACGGGTGGAGTGTCTCACCGGTACCGCGCCGCCCCCGCACGGGGAGGCGTGGCGGCGATGCCACGGGGGCAGACCCGCGCAATCGCCAGCGATCATGCGGGTTCCGGCTGGGTGGCGCGGCGCGACGGGCCGGCGACGCGGCACCATCGCGGGGCGGTCCGGCGAGCGCCTGACCTGCACTCCCGGTGAGTGTCGGCTGACGACGGACTTCCCCCGAGGGTGCCCGGCTCACCCCGGGGGCGGTGCCGGTCCTCGCAACTCGCCAGACCGGGGCACCCTCAGGGCCGCTGACCGATCGAGCGGAAGTATTCCTCGACCTGCTGCCGGTAGCGGGGTGGCACCCGGGAGAGGTCGCCGACGGCCGGCCGGTTGCCGGTCCCGCCGCCCCAGCGCTGCCACAGCGCGAACTCCGCCTGCTGCAGCTTGAGGAGCGCCGCCTCCTGCAGCGCCGCCCGACCGACCGGATCGCCGATCACCCCCTGCTGCGCCAGCCGCCGCATCGTGGCGATCGCGTCGTCCAGCTCGGGCAGACCGACCCCCTGCTCGCGCAACTGGTCGCGCAGCCCCTCCGCAGCCCGGAGTCGGGTCTGGACCTCGCGCGAGAGCTGTCGGGCATCGCCTGCCCCGCCCCGGCCGCCGGCCTGTCCGCCCTGGCGCTCGTCCCCGGGCTCCCGGCCGCCCTGTCCGACACCGGGCTGCTGCCCCTGTCCCTGTCCCTGTCCCTGACCCTGGCCCTGACCGGGCTGCTGCCCCTGCCCCTGTCCTTGGCCCTGTCCCTGGCCAGGCTGCTGTCCCTGCCCCTGCCCTTGCCCGGGCTGTTGGCCCTGCCCTTGGCCCTGACCGGGCTGTTGGCCCTGCCCCTGCCCCGGCTGCGCACCGCTCCCCGCCGTGTCGCCAGCCGTCCGGTCGCGCAGCGCCTGCATGTCGCGGACGAGCTCGCGGGCGCGCTCCAGCGCCTGCTGCTGCTGCTGGGCGGGCGCCCGACCGACGGCTCCCGCGGCGCGTCCGATCCGTTCGGCGGCCCGCGCGAGCGAGTCGGCGATCTCCCGGTTGAACCGACCCGTGGTTGCGGTGTCGAAGCGGGTATCGGAGGCGAGCCGCCCGGCGTACTCCAGTCGCTCGGGGACCTGGAACTCCCGCAGGCCGTTGGCGGCGTCGGTGAGCTGCCGCGCGGCGGCGGGGTCCGTGCCCTGCGCCGCGCGCGCCAGCCGCTGCAGCGCATCGGTCACGTCGCGCGCCTCGCCGGCAAGCGCATTGGCGCGCTCCTGCAGGCGGGCCGCCTCACGGCCGCGCGCCGGGTCCGAGCCCGCCGGGAGCGCACCCGCATCCCGCGCGAACCGGCGCTGTTCGTCGGCCAGCTGCTGCGTGCGCTCGGCGAGTTGCTCCGCCTGCCGCTGGGTGCCGGACTGCTGCCCCTGCTGCGCCTGGCGCGCCGCGTTGCGCAGGGATTCCAGCGCCTCGGTGCCCGCACCCTGCTGCCCGGCCGCGGCGCGACGCATCGCATCGGCGGCCTGCCGCGCCGCCGCTGCGGCCTGCTGCAACTCCGGATTCTGCTGCTCGCGGGCGAGGCGCTCGAGGCGTCGCGCCTCCTCCTCGGCCTGCTGGGCCAGCCGTTGCTGGGCCGTTCCACCCGCCCCGCCGCCGGCACCTGCTGCACCGGCCCCGGCCCCACCGCCCTGCTGCTGCTGGGCGAGCCGCTGCTGCAGCTGCTCGGCCATCCGCTGCATCCGGGCGTTCTCCTGCTCCAGTCGGCGGGCCAGCTCGCGCAGCCGCTCGCGCGCCGAGTCGACGGCCGCCGCCTGGGCGGCCTCCTGCTGTCCCTCGCGCTGCACCGCCTCGTACTGGTTCCGCATCCGGTCCGCATCGAGCTCGAACAGGTCGGCGAGGTCGTCCGGTGCCGCACCGCCGCCGCCACCGCCGCCCCCGCCACCCTGCTGGTTCATCTGCAGTTCGACATCCTTGTACAGCGCCTCGGCGCGCTGCAACTGCTGCAGCGTGCGGAGCTGCGCCGGGATCGCGTCACCCGGTCGGCCACCGCGCAACGCCTCCACGGCAGGGCCCGCGAGGGCCGCGGCGGAGTCGAGCGCCCGCGCGATCTCCTCGAACGTGCTGTCGACGGCCGCCGCGCGGCGCTGGACGAGCTGACCCGCCAGCCGGGTGATCTCGTCGCGATGCTCCTCCTGCTGCACGGCGATGGTGGCAAGGTCCTCGCGGAACTGCGCCGGGGTACTCGTCGCGCTGTCGCGGAGGACATTGAACGTGGCGACCGACAGCTCCTTCTGGATGCGGGAGAGATCCTGCTGCTGCCCGCCGCCCTCCCCCCCGCCGCCCCCGCCACCCCCACCGCCCCCCTGCTCGGACTGGCGGTAGTTGCGCGAGAACGGCCGGATCTCGAGGAAGTAGAGGTCGCTCTGCGCCGTGTTCCCCGCGCCGTCGACGGCAACGGCGTGATAGCCGACGAGGTCGCCGGGCTGCAGCGACAGCTCCTCGAGGAAGAAGGTGTGCACGGCGCGCGGCGTCAGGGTCGCCGGGGCGAAGCCGTCGCCCAGGATGACCTCCTGCTCGGCACCACCGTTGACGCTGTAGCGCAGGGCGAGCCGTCGCACGCCGTAGTCGTCATCGGCCGCGGCGGCGACGCTGACTTCCTCGATGTTCGTGGCCCGGCTGTCGCGCCCGGGATCGGTGATCCGCACGACCGGCGGCCGATCCTCCAGCGCGGTGATCGACCACCGCACGGTGCCGGGCACGCGGGTCCCGTCGGGCGCGACGAGATCGATCGCATAGAACCCGGTCTCGCCGATCCGGAACCGGGCGATCGGCGCGAGCGAGTCGGCGACGGTCAGCGGGATGACGCGACCATCATCGAAGCGGAGGAACGCCTCCCGCACCGGCATGGTCAGGCGCGGACGCACCTCGACCACGGTGCCGATCACCGCGGCGATGTCGCCCTCGCCCTCGCGCAGTTCGTCCGGGAGCCCGGTGTAGCCCGGGTACTCGAGGTGGGTCGAGATCTCCTGCACGGCGGGGAGGTCGGTGACGGTGATCCGGTGCTCGGCCGACCGGGCGTCACCCGCCTCGACGCGATAGGTCACCGACTCCGCGAGGTCGAAGAGCCGGAGCGAGAACGCACCCGCCGAGTCGGCGAGCATCGGCAGCGCGTCCCACTCGGTCGTGCCCTCGCGCTGGAGGAAGAGCAGCGCGTCCTCCGGCGCGAACCCGGAGGCGACCACGACGACGTCGAGCGCCGAGCCGCGCGGCACGGTGACATCGCCGGGCTCGACGGCGAGGCGGTGCGGCGGGACGACCTCCTCGATGGGGGTCCACGGTGAGGCGAGGCCGAACGCCAGGGTCCGCCACTCCCCCGGTCCCAGCACCAGCAGGACACCGGCCGCGACGACGAGCGCGGCGAGCTGCCACAGCGCCCGACGCATCGGGGGCCGCTCGACCACCGCGCCGTCGTCCAGTTGCCCCAGTCGGTCGGTGGCCTGCGCGGCGAGGCGACGCGCGAGGGCGGGCGAACTGCGCTGCTCGATCGGCAGCGCGATCGTCCCCACGGCGGTGAGCAGTGTCTGCCCGAGCCCGGGATCCCGTTCCTCGAGGTAGCGAGCCAGCCGGGCGGCATCGATGCGCATCGTGAGCGGGCGCATCACCCACCATCCCAGTCCGGTCAGCGCGATGACCCAGGCGCCGACGCGCAGGATGCCCAGGGTCCGAGTGGACGGCGTGGCGAGCACGGCGATCAGCACGAGGAGGGTGAGCGTCGCGAGCGCGAGGGTTGCCGTCCGCACCACCCCCTCCAGCGCCACGCGGCGTCGACGTGCCCGGCGGGCGCGGGTGACGGCCTCGTGCAGTCCGCGATCCGCGCTGGACCAGTCGGGAGCGTCGAGCGGCATGCCGGTCATGCGGCACCTCCGGGGGGATCGGGAACGAGGGGAGACCGCGTGGCGACGCCGCGCCAGCCCCGCGAGGCCACCAGCGCCTCGAGGCCCAGGATGAGCATCAATGCGACGAACACCCAGCGCCAGCCCTGTTGCCGCGCCTCGCGCGCGGCGGCGGGTTCCGGCGCGGATGCGGCGTCGGCAGGCGCGGCCTCGGTCACACCGAGGAGCAGTTCGTCGGCCGGCATCGGGTCGAGGATCCCCTCCCCGGCCGGGACGTTCACGGCGAGGACCTCCAGCGGGACGCCGTCGGGCCGCCCGTCGTGCAACTCGTGGAACCCCGGCACGCGCGGCGTGATAGAGCGCTGCCGATCCGTCGGCCGGACCAGTTCGCCGGTGGGCCCGCGGAGCACCGGGCTGACGACGCTCGCCGGCACCGGCCACGGCTCGCCGGCCGGCACCGCGAGGGTCATCGCCTGCGCATTCGCGGCCCACCCCGTGATGCCACGCACGAACGGCAGGAAGGTGGGCTGCAGCGGGAAGTCGCCGTCGCGGGCATCGAGCGGGATCGTGACCAGCAGGGCGCGCCCGCGCCCGACGGCCGCCGCGAGGAGGGCCGGCGTCCCGTCATCATACATGGCGAGCGGGGTGGCCGCGGGGGCGGCCTCCACGCGCGGGTGTCGTCGGACCCGGAGCTGGCCGAGCCCGGCGGCACCGGCATCGCGCAGCGCGGCAAGCGCCGGGTGGGTCGTCACGACGCCCCCCACGAGCGCGGCATCGCGACGATCGAGCCCGCCCCGCAGCGCGGCGGCGAGGGGCGGGGCGGCATCGCGATCGCCGGCAAGTCGCCGCCCTGCGACGACGATGACCCCGCCGCCGTTCGCGAGCCACGTCGCGAACCCGGACGGATCGTCGTCGCCGGGCATCGCCACGTCATAGAGCAGCACCGCGGCGCTGCGCGCTACCGCCGCGCGATCGAGTCGCGTGGTCCGCTCGACGGCGAACACCGGATCGGTGCCGATCGCGAGGGCACGCTCGAGGTAGCGGACCTCGTCGGCCTGCACGTCGCGCGGCACCACCAGCAGGAGCCGGGTCGGCTCCGCTCCCGGGACCACCGCGGCCCAGGCGTCATCAGCACCGAAGGTGTCATCGGGAAGACGCACCTCGACGCGCGCCGCACTCCGGGCCAGCGTGACCGTGTCGAAGACCAGGCGCACGCCACCCTCGCTGGGGAGCAGCGCGCTGGCCGTGGCCACCTCACGTCCATCGACGAGCAACCGCACGTCGCGCGCGGCCGGGGCGGCGCCGCCATGGCGCTCCAGCCGCGCGGCAACGACGGCGCGCCGGACGTCACCACCGCCCACCGGCTCCACCTCGATCCCGACAACGGCCGCATTGTCGCGGCTCGCCGGCTCCACCGCGACCGCGCGCACCAGCGTCCCGGCCGGGAGCGCGGGCGCGCTGCTGGTCACCCGGCCGCTCCGCTGCAGGTCGCTGACCAGCACGATCTCGCCCGGCACCCGTTCCCCCGCGAGGAGTCCCGCCGCGGCCCGCAGTCCCGCACCGAACCGGGTGCCGCCGGCCGCCACCGGTGCGGCGGCGATCGCCGCCTGCACCGCGGCGCGATCGGTGGTGGGGGTCGCGAGGACCTCGGCCTCGGTATCGAACGCCACGACCGCGACGCGGCGACCCGCCGGCAGCGACGCGACCGCCGCAGCGGCCGAGTCGCGCCACGCGCTCGCCACGCCATCGGTCGACATGCTCGCCGAGCGGTCGAGCAGCAGGACCGTGAGGCCGGCGGCCCCCGCATCGGTGGCGGCACCGGTGCGGAGGAACGGTCTGGCGAAGGCCGCCACGAGGAGCAGGATCGCGAGTGCCCGCAGCAGGAGCAGCGGCCAGTCGGTGATCCGCCGCCGCTGCTCGGTCTGGATCGGGATCCGGGCGAGGAACATCAACGACGGGAACGGGACCGGCTTGTGGCGCTCGCGCCGCCGGAGGTGCAGCACCAACGGCACCACGAGCGCCGCGAGGCCGGCGAGGAACGCGGGGACCAGGAAGGCGAGTGGCATCAGCGGGCCAGTTCCGGCCGGCGGCGATGCGCGAGCCAGGCACGCAGGGCGCCGTCGAGCGGTGCGTCGCCCGAGACCCGCACGTAGTCACCGCCGGCGGCACCGACGCCGCGCGCCACCGCCTCCCCGTGCGCCGCGAACGCGGCCCGGTACGCCGCCGCGATGTCGGCGGGCTGCACCGCGAGGCGCGCCTCGCTCTCCAGGTCGGCGAAGGTGACCGGGGCCTCGTAGGGGAAGTCGCGCTCGGCGGGGTCAACAACATGGAACAGCATGACGTCGTGCCCGCGCGCGCGGAGGGTGCCGAGCGCGTGCTGGATCCGCTCGGGCTCGTCGTAGCAGTCCGTCGCCACCACCAGCATCCCCGCCTTGCCGCCGACGCGGGCCAGCGCCTCCAGTGCCCCCGCCACCGGCCGCGTCCCCGTCGGCGTGGTGCGGGCCATCGCCTGCAGCACCAGCGGCAGGTGCCGCGCACTGGGCGGGATGATCTCGGCCCCGTCGCCGCCGAGCGGCACGTAGCCGATCCGGTCGCCCTGACGCTGGGCGAGCCAGGCCAGCGAGGCGACCATCGCCCGGGCCCAGTCGAACTTCGTCATCGCCCCGCTGCCGAAGTCCATCGAGCGCGACACGTCGAGCGCGATCCGCAGGTCGGCGTTCGACTCGGCCTCGAAGGTCTTGAGGTAGAAGCGATCGGTGCGGGCATAGACGCGCCAGTCGATCCGGCGTAGGTCATCGCCGGGCTGGTAGAGCCGGTGCTCGGCGAAGTCGAGCGAGAGCCCCTTCTGCCGTGACCGGTGCGCCCCGTGCAGGAACCCGTCCACGACGGTGCGCGCCAGCAGCTCGAGATCGCCGATGCCGGCCAGCAGCGACGGGTCGAGCAGCGCGGTGGGGGCGACGCCGGTCATCCGCTCAGAGCCCCGAGCGTGGCGGGGTCACGCCGGCCACGACGCGCGCCACCAGGTCATCGGTGGTGATCCGCTCGGACTGGGCCTGGAAGGTCCGCAGCAGGCGGTGGCGCAGCACCGGCCGCGCGAGCGCCTGGATGTCCTCGTAGGCGACGTGACTGCGGCCATGCAGCAGCGCGCGCGCCTTCCCACCGAGCACCAGCGCCTGCGCGGCGCGCACCGACGCCCCGTATGCGAGGTACTTGCCGACGAACTCCGCCGCGCCGTCGCCCGGCCGGGTGGCCCGCACCACCTGGACCGCGTGGCGCACCACGTCATCGGCCACCGGCACCCGGCGGACCACCTGCTGGAACTCGAGGATCTCCTGCCGGGTGACCACCGCCCGGATCGGCTCACTGCTGGTCGAGGTCGTCTGCTGGACGATGGCGACCTCGTCCGCCTCCGGCGAGTAGGCCAGCGGGATCTCGAACAGGAACCGGTCGAGCTGCGCCTCGGGCAGCGGGTAGGTGCCCTCGAGCTCGATCGGGTTCTGCGTGGCGAACACGAAGAACGGCGGCTCGAGGTCGTAGGTGCGCCCCTGCACCGTCACGCGCCGCTCCTGCATCGCCTCGAGGAGGGCCGACTGCGTCTTGGGCGGGGTCCGGTTGATCTCGTCGGCGAGGACGAGGTTGGCGAAGATCGGCCCCGGCAGGAACGCCAGCCGGCGCTGGCCGGTCGCCGGGTCATCCTGGATCACGTCGGTCCCCGTCACGTCCGACGGCATCAGGTCGGGGGTGAACTGGATCCGGTTGAACGACAGGTCGAGGGCCTGCGCCATCGAGTGGATGAGCAGGGTCTTGGCGAGCCCCGGCACGCCCACCAGCAGGCAGTTGCCGCCGGCAAACAGGGCCACGAGCGCGAGCTCGACGACCTCGTCCTGGCCGACGATCCGCTTCGCCAGCTCGGTGCGGATCCGGCCGCCGGCCTCGTGGAGGCGGTCGGCGAGCACGGCATCATCGGGGTGCACGGACGCTGCGGTCACGGCGGGTCCTTTCGGTCAGCGGGTGAGGCCATAGACGATGTAGTTGACGCCGAGCTTGAAGGCGTCGTTGGACGGACCGAGCTGGAACAGCCCCTGGTCGGCAAACTCCCAGTACTCCGCGATGTCGCCATTGTGGTTCGCGATCACCATCAGCCGCTTGGTCGGGTCGTTCTCCTCGAAGATCCCCCAGTACTGGGTGATCATCCCGCCGTACGGGTGGCGCACCTCGTCGAACTCGGTGAAGTGGTAGAACGCGTCGAACACCGGATGAGTCGTCGGGACCGGGAGCAGGCGGGCATCGGGCAGGACGCGCTGCATCTGCGCCTCGAAGTTGGTGAGGTCGCGCCCCTGGAAGTCATCGACGATCAGGAACCCGCCGCGCCGCAGCCAGCGCTGCAGCGCCTGCACCTCGGAATCGTTCGGCACCCAGTACCCCACCTCGACGATGTAGGCGATGGTGTGCTCGAACAGCGCCGGATCGTCGAACCCGAGCACCGCACTCGCGGTCGTGCGGGTCCGCACGGTGCTGACCTCCTGCAGGATCTTGGTGAAGTTCGCCTCGGCCCGGGCGTAGTCGTGCGACCACTTCACGTCGCGCGAGCGGAGCCCGCCCGGCGTGGCGTAGCGCACCCGCAGGAACTCGAAGTGCCCGTCGTAGGGGAGGTTCGCATCGAGCGAGACGGGTGGCGGCCCGCCACGACCGCGGCCGCCCCCGAAGCCGAACGCGTCCTGCGCCGGCAACGGCGCCACGACCCCGAGCAGCCCCAGCACCAGCACGGCCTCCGTCCTCATGGCGTCCTCCCGGCCCGACGGGCCTCGAGCAACAATCCCTGGGCGCGCTCGTACCCCGGCGCCTGCTCGAGCACGGTGAGCAGCTCGCGGCGCGCGTCGGCAACATCCCCGGCCCGCAACAATGCCTCGGCCAGGTCGGTGCGTGCGGTCACCGGGTCGCTCGGATCGAGCGCGACCACGGCGCGCCGCGCGGCCACCTCGTCCGCGGCCCGGTCAAGCCCACCGGCCCAGGTGGCGATCCGCCGCCATGCCGCGATGTCCCCTGGCGCGATCCAGGTCGCACGCCGGAGGGCCGCGACCGCGCCCGCGGTGTCACCCGCACTCACGCGCCACTCGGCCTCGAGGCGGTTGGCCTGCAGCGCGGTCTCGTCGTTTGCGGTGACCGCCGCGAGCTCCGTCAGCGCGGCCTCGTCGCGGCCCAGCGCCTTGAGGGCCAGCGCGAGCGGCAACCGCGGCCCCGACTCCGCGCCGTACTCCGGGAACCGGTCGCGCGCCGCCGCGAGCACGCGCACGGCGCCCGCGGTGTCGCCGCGCTGGAGGAGGCCGTCGGCCGTCGCGAGGTCGCGGCCGACCACCGTCTCTTCCCCGCCCGCGATCGCCGCGAGCGGTGCCGCGAAGCGCTCGGCGAGCCACGCCCCGAACGCCGCGTCGAAGGCCTCGCTCGACGCCCCGGTCACCTGAAGGATCAGCGCCTCGGTGTCGCGCCCCTGGGCGTAGCCGTCGAGCATCGCCCGGATCCCCGCGATCCCGACCTGCCGCTCCAGGAACTCGCAGACCAGCGAGGCCTGGTAGTAGGAGAGGCCGATCCGCTCGGGGCGGTCCGGTCGCACGAAGCCATCGTTCAGCCGGGCCAGCGGCAACAGGTCATCGGCCGCGAGTGCCTGCGCGAAGAGGACGCTCGCCCGCGCCCCCCATCCCGGCCGCGCGCGACGTTCCTCGAGGACCGAGAGCCCCTCGGAGAACCAGCGCGGGACCCGATGCGCGGAGCGGCCCAGCGTGAAGGTGTGTGCCAGCTCGTGCCACGCCGTGGACCCGACGTTGAACTCGCCGGGACGCCGGGCGGATGGGGCATCCATCACCAGCGTGGTGCCGAACGAGACACCGAGGGCGCCGAGCCCGGCGAGGCCGATGGTGCGCACCGAGAAGTCGGCATGGCGATCGAACAGCTCGAGCCGGATCGGGGTCGGCGGCCGATAGTCGTAGCGGCTCGCGAGCGAATCGTACGCCTCCTCGAGGAGCGGCCCGAGGAGCTGGCCCAGCAGCGCGATGTCGCCGGCCGGCGCCAGGATCCGGAAGCGCGGCGTCGTCACCGAATCGAAGGTCGCCAGCTGGTCGAGCAGGTCGAGGGTGTTCTTGGTCCAGAGGTGGAACGGGTCGAGCGCGAACGCCCGCTCGAGCGTGGCGCGGCCCTCCGCCACCTGGTGCACCCGCAACTGATTGGTTCCCATCGCCACCAGCGCGGGAACTGATTGCGGATCGAGTGCCACGCCACGCGCCGCGAGCTCGACCGCATCGGCATAGCGCCGATGGCGCGCGGCCGCCTCGGCCACCGCCGCGAAGTAGTCGGCCGCCCGGGGGTTGAGCGCCAGGGCCCGATTGGTGGCGCGCGTGAACGCCACTGTGTCGTCCCGGACCCACGCCAGTGCCCCCACCGCAGCCCACACCTCGACCCGCGAGGAGTCGGCCGCCCGCGCGGCCGCGGACGCGGCGGCGGCGGAATCGTACTGCTCACTCTCCAAATGGAGCCGCGCCAGCAGCACGAGGGCCTGCACGTGGCGCGGGTTGACCGCAAGCGCCTCACGAGTGCGTTCCAGCGCGCCGCGGTTCCCCTCGAACGCGGCCACGCTCGCCAGCCCGACCAGCGCACGCACGTTCCCCGGCTGCTGCTCGAGCACGCGCTGGTAGTCGGCGCGCGCGTCCGGCGCGTTGTAGTGGGCGAGGAGCAGGTCCGCGGCGCCGAGGCGACCGGCCACCATGGCAGGCTCGGCAGCGCTCGCCGCGTCGAACGCGCGGAGCGCCTCGCGAACCATCGTCGGATCGCCCCCGCCCAGCACCACGAGCACCCGCGCCGCCGCGAGCTGGTCCTCGGCCGACCAGGCGCTGCCTCCGGCACGCCACGCCGCCACCAGTGGCTCGCCCAGTGCCGCCGCCGCGAGCGGATCGCCCCGCCGTGCCGCCAGTTCCACGAGCCCGGCGGTGGCGGGTCGTGCGCCGGGCCCGTCGTCGCCGCGCACCGCCGTGTAGAGCGCCGTCGCGCTGTCGAGCCGCCCCTGCAGCACCAGCACGTCGGCCAGCGCCACCCGACCCGACGGCCCCGCCAGGGTCGCCACGCGCGCCGCGTCGTCGAGGCGACCGGCATTGACGAGACTGTCAACGTCGTCGGGCGCCTGCGCCGAGCACGGCGCCGTCCAGAGCGCGAGGGCGATCGGCCACCACGCGCGCATCAGGG
>ERZ795053.5912-NODE-5912-length-12418-cov-4.553668_pt1 | contig 12418 bp, 12 predicted proteins | sample MGYA00375137_ERZ795053 | MGnify/ENA primary metagenome ERZ795053 (study PRJEB30182, sample SAMN05720284) | activated sludge metagenome | isolation source: Anaerobic digester | place: Hong Kong | collected 2014-12-17 ... | reverse complement strand
AATGAAAGAAGGAAAATGGAAAGGGCTTGATAACACTAGAAATTTGTTGCCGCCTATGCCCTGGCAAGCTTACAGCCAAATACCCGACGAGGATTTGAAAGCCATTTTTGTATATCTGAAAAGTATAAAACCTGTCAGAAATCCGGTTCCGATGGCAATTCTTCCGGTTCAGTAAAGTGAATTAAAATCTGATGCTACCGGATAAATTATCCGGGTAAGCATTTTTCTGGATATGTTTAACAAAACCCGGCAGAGCTGTTCTGTCGGGTATTTTATATGCTTCATGTAATCCTAAAATGTAATCCGTTATTTATTTCGGAATCGAAACTTACTTTAGTTTTCTTTTTCGGATGTTTTTGCATATTATTTATCCAATTTCTCTCATGTTGCAAAAAACTTTGTTTTAGAAATTTAAGACACGTATTTGCCAGGCTAAAAATAATTTGAAGCTTTGTTTTTCGAATTCAATATCCCATTACATTTGTGCTGTTTAAGAACAGTGGAAATATCATCATAATATGATAAAATTGAAGTTGGTTGTATTACTTTTTTTGTCGCTGTTATTACTGAAGTTACACAACGGGCATTTGAAACATAATGTTTTTGCTAACGATTTAAGCAAAAAGGAATTAAGTTTTGAAGCCAAGGATAATAACAATTCAATGTCGGGAATTTTACCTTCAATTCCTGTGTATTTTAATATTGTTACTGAAGATCCGGTTTCTTATTCATACAATACAAAATCGAAAGAATTAGTCAAGATTATAATTCATTCAAAAACAAAAAATAATTCGGATCTTTCATTTCACCAATTTTCATTTTTCAGCAGGTATTGTTCTGTTTTCAGGCATATTTTTCTGAAAACGGCCTGCTTCCGTTTGTAGCCGTATAAACTCAAAAAAAGGTCAATTCGCAATTTGCCAAATCATTTTTTTATTATCCTCCAAACATTAAATATTAATGAGTTTATAATTCAATTTATTGCAAAATGGAAAATACAAATCAAACCATACAACCAAACGATAAAAAATCATCAAATGACTTTATAAAATTAGTAATCGGAATTTTCGTATTTATAGTAATTCTTGTTGCTCTTAAATATTTGGTCAGCGCATTGGGAATAATATAAAAACCCTTTAAAACAGGGCATTTTGTTAAAACCACTTTCGGTAAAGAAAGTGGTTTTTTATTAAGTGAAATTTTTAAGAATACACAGGTTTTTACTTTTCGAACATTATTTTTCGGCAAAAAAAAGTTCCCGATTGTAACCGGGAACTTAAATATCTTTGTTCAGAAGCAACTTTTCAAAAATCACGTCAGGCCGTTTTTTCCTTACCCCAGGTTAAAACAATTACCAACCCGAGTACAGCCATTACCAAAGTATTAACAACCACATCCGCAATAATTGCCGTAAAATTGTTAAACATGGTAGTCATGGAATAAAACCCCAAATCAAGGCTGAATGAATACAGAAAGCCAAACAAAGCTCCAATTTTCAAGCCGTCAACAATTCCTTTAGCGCCCGACCATTTCAAAAAAAGTGTCAGTAACAAGGCAATCGAGAAATTGGAAACAATCATTGCCCACCAAATCATTTCCATTTCGGGCCTGTTTGAACATTGATTAAAGTTCGCTGTGTAAAAATCCATCAGCAAAATACCCCAGACCAACCAGCCCATTAAAAAATAGGCAATTGCACCAAAAACAGTTCCTCTGATAATTTTCATATTCATTTGATTTAAAATTAAGTGTAAGGAAATTAATACTTTTTGTTCAATATGAATTCAAGTTCAAATCAATAACCTTTGTTTTTTTTACTTTTAACGGCTTTTAATAAAAAAATCAGAACAATGAATTTGAAAATTCCTTTTACTTTAATTTTTGCTCTTTCTTTTGCGTTTTTATCTCATTCCCAGACAAGTAAAACCGAGAGTATTGAAAAAACCTTTCATTCCATTTCAAGTAACGAGTTGCTCGAATTTGCAAAAGAACTGAGTTCAGATAAGTACAAAGGCCGGCTTTCGGGCTCGCCTGAATACTTTGAAGCTGCAAAATGGTGTGCCGCAAAATTTGCTGAATGGGGCGTTAAACCTGCATTTAACGGTAGTTATTTCCAGGAATTTCGCAACGAATATTCTGAAGTATTGTCACTGGGTGAAGTTGTTTATTCAGGCAAAAACATGCAAAAAACCCTTTCATTTCCTGATGATTATTTGCCCGGATCAAATTCTGCTTCGGGTAAAGTTTCGGGCCAATTGGTTTATGTTGGATATGGTATTACTGCACCGGAGTTGGGTTATGACGATTACAAAAACGTTGATGTAAAAGGAAAAATTATCATCCTTGAATCAGGCATTCCCTATTCAAAAAACGACACAACACTCGCAAAATGGACTCCTTACGCATATCATCGTTACAAATTCAGAAATGCTGTAAAACATGGTGCTGCCGGAATGATTTATGCAAGTTTAATTGCCAATCCGAATACTGTAAACTTAGATAATTTTGTGTACGCCCATGTCAGCAACAATGTGGTTGAGCAAATTTTTCTGGATGCCGGGAAAGATTATAATGCAGTAAAAACAGATCTTCAGCAAATGAAAAACCCTTCGTTCGCTTTTCCTGAAGAGCAAAAAATCAGCATTTCAGCCGAAACAAAATATTTCCCCAATGCAGTGGCTTGCAATGTTGTTGGGTTGATTGAAGGCTCTGACCTTGAATTAAAGGATGAAATAATTATAATTGGCGGACATCTTGACGGACAGGGAAGTATGGGAAATGTTGTATTTCCCGGCGCGCTCGACAATGCATCGGGTGTTTCAGATATTTTGGGAGCCGCAAAAGCGCTGGCAACTTCAGAAATTAAACCAAAACGATCAGTGCTTTTTATTCTGTTTGGCGGCGAAGAGTGTGGTTTGTACGGAAGTGAATTTTATGTAAAAAATCCGCTTTTCCCCATCGAAAAAACAAAACTTATGATAAACCTTGATATGGTTGGAAACGGTACCGGTTTTTACTTGGCAAACGGGAAAAGTTATCCTGAATTATATAACCATTTTGAAAGCGCCAACAACAGTTTTATTCATCGCCAGATGGATGCCTCGGAATGGAGTAAAAATTACGGACGCCCGCGATCCGATGAATCAAATTTCGAAAAAGCAGGTATTAAAACTTTTGGAATGTGGACACGCAATTCAGTTTTCCCGGTTTATTATCACCATCCAAAAGATAAAACTGATGTGTTGACCCCTGAAATTATGGAAGATGCCGCAAAACTTTTGTATTTAGGTATTTTAGGTGTGGCAAATGATGGGGGTTTGTAATTTGAAACTCCGCAAAACCTTTATACTTTTTTTCTGTTTCAAATAAAAACATAAAATTTATGCAACTTGAAGGCAGCATTCTTAAAATGCACACAGAACTGGTATCACCGGTAAAATATACATTGCCACTGAGTGAAAACCTAATCGAAATGAATGACTTGATTGGCAAAGAGATTTCGTTGAATTTTACCGGGCAAATCAACTGTATTTCATGCGGCAAACAAACCAAAACCTCGTTCGGTCAAGGTTTTTGCTACAACTGTCTGCAAACCGCGCCCGAAGCCAGTGAATCTGTTATGCGCCCTGAACTTTCGAAAGCACACTTTGGCATTGCGCGCGACATGGAGTGGGCCGAAAAACACGATCTCATCAGCCACATTGTTTATCTTGCCGTTTCAAACGAAGTGAAAGTTGGTGTTACCCGAATCCACCAAATCCCAACGCGCTGGATCGACCAGGGTGCAAGTTTGGCAATTAAACTTGCAACAACTCCTAACCGTCACATCGCTGGTATTATCGAAGTTTTTCTTAAAAAACATTTTACCGATAAAACCAACTGGCGCGCAATGCTGAAAAATGAAATAATTGAAAATATTGATCTTGTAACAGAAAAAGAAAAAGTACTTCAATTGTTGCCCAAAGAACTTAGGAAATATACTGAACCCGATAATTCAACAACAAATATTAATTATCCGGTACAACTATTCCCCAATCAACCCAAAAGTATTGGGTTCGATAAAACTCCAAAAATCGAAGGAATATTAACTGGAATTAAGGGTCAGTACCTTATGTTTCAGGATGATTCGGTTCTGAATATCAGAAAACACAGTGGTTATTTCATAAAAATGAAATTTTAGAATTTATTAAAATCAATAATTATGAAACGAATTTTTAGTTTTTTCTTCATTATGATTGTCTCCTTAAATCTGTTGGCCCAGAGTGAGGAACAAAAGTTAAACCTCGCAAACAATATCAGTGCCGACCCATTTCTTTTTTCAATATCAACTTTAACGCCCGAGAATTCAAAATGGAACCTGGATTATTCAGGAAGTTATGGCGAAAGGGTTGTTTCTCCGTTTGGGTTTGATGGTGTTAGCCAGCAAATAGCAGTAAACGGATACCTGGGAAAACGTTTTACACTGTATGCAAATGCTGCTGTCGGATTTCCAAAGGAAGATGAAATATCAAGTGCATTTCAAGCCGAAATTATTAGAGATCTTTTTGGTGGGAAAAAGAATTTAGGATTGAGAGTTGGCGCCGGATTAGGTGTTAGAAACGATTTTACAAACGTAAATTCGATGCTTGGAAGGGCAACAATTTCATACGTGGCATTGAAATGGAAAGCCGGAGGAAATTTGCTTTTCGAAAAAGCTTTTGCTTCTGACCGCGATGCTATTGACATTATTACAAGCATTGGGTTTCATTACCGTTTTATAAACAGTTTATATGGCGGAGTTGAAGCAATTGGTGAAGATTTGGAAGGTTTATGGGACAAGGAGGAAGCCGAAGGTGGTGCAAAAGTAATGGTTGGCCCCTCACTGAATCTGGCTCCTAAAAATTCAAGATTTTCATTTTCACTTTCCGGTGGACCGGTAATTTATGCAACGCAAAATCAAGTTACAAATCCTGATGCCGTGCGCGAACTGCCATCACAGTCAGGTCTTCTGGTTCGCGCCAAAGTCATATTTAAATTAATATAAATAACTTATATTATTCATTACTGATATTTTTCGTAGTTCGAAAAGATAAAATTTCCGTATTTTGCCACTGTTTTTGAAATTAATATCAAAAACCGGATTAAAGAAATTTTCAAAAATGGAAAACATAAATTGGAATAACCTGAATTTTGGTTACATAAAAACCGATTTCAATATCAGGTGCACATATAAAAACGGAAATTGGGGCGACCTTGAAGTTAGTGACAGCGAATACTTTTCTATGCACATTGCTGCAACTGCCATCCATTACGGACAGGAATCATTTGAAGGCCTGAAAGCATTCAGGGGAAAAGACGGAAAAATCCGTATTTTCAGAATGGATGAAAACGCAAAACGAATGGTTGATTCGGCTTCGGGAACTTTAATGGCTCAGGTTCCTGTCGAAAAATTTATGGAAGCTGTTGTGAAAGCAGTTAAACTAAACGAGAAGTTTGTACCACCATACGAATCGGGCGCTTCGTTGTATATCCGTCCTGTTTTGTTTGGCTCGGGTCCGCAAATTGGTGTAAAACCTGCCGAAGAATATATGTTTATGGTTTTTGTAATGCCGGTTGGCCCTTATTTTAAAGGCGGATTTCAAACCACGCCTTTTGTAATTATGCGCGAATTCGATAGGTCTGCGCCTCAGGGAATGGGAAAATACAAAGTTGGAGGAAATTATGCTGCGAGTTTGGTGGCAGGTAAAAAAGCTCACGAACTGGGTTATTCAAATATTTTTTATCTCGATGCAAAAGAGAAAAAATATATTGATGAATGTGGCGCTGCCAACTTTTTCGGAATAAAAAACAATACTTATATCACACCGAAATCTTTGTCAATTTTACCATCAATTACCAATAAAAGTTTGATGGTTTTAGCCGAAGAAATGGGCATGAAAGTTGAACAACGCCGGGTGCCTGTTGAAGAACTGGCAACTTTTGAAGAAACAGGCGCCTGCGGAACCGCTGCCGTTATTAGCCCGATCAGCCGAATCGATGATTACGATGAGCAGGTTTCTTACATTTTTTCGAAAGATGGCAAACCCGGCCCAATCAGCGAAAAACTCTACAATAAACTTCGCGCTATTCAATATGGCGACGAACCCGATGAATACGGTTGGGTAACTGTGTTATAGAGGCCTCTCCCGACCTCCCGATTAATCGGGATAAACTCTCCAAAGGAGGGGAGAATTGGAAAATATTGAAAGCTTCGGTGTTGCCGGAGCTTTTTCTTTTGCCTGAATACTCAAAACGATCCTATTCTTTTTTTAAATTGAAAATGAAGCCGATATTTTTTGATATTTTTGAAACCTACAATTCAACAAAATTTCAACGAATTAACCTGGAAAATGAAAAAACTAATTCAATCAATTGCAATGATCGCATTTTTGGCCTCAGTAGTTTCCTGCACAGATAATAAAACGGAATGGTTGGTGAAATCGCCTTCTGAAAATATTGAGTTCAAAGTATTTTTGGGCGAAAACAACCAGTTAATGTACAATGTTTCGTTACTTGATTCGGGAACTGCAAAACCTGTAATAGTCGATTCACCGCTTGGAATCAAGCGTGCTGATGCATCTTTTGCTGATAACCTGACATTTGTTTCAGAAGTTGCCGATGTTACAATAAGCGAAACATTTTCGGTTCCGGTTGGTAAGAAAAAGTCAATCAGTACCGAAACAAATGAATTGACACTAACTTTTAAAAACAGGGAAAACAACGAAATAGAAATAATAGCCCGTGCCAGCGATGATGGCATTGCATTTCGTTACAGGTTCCCTGAGCAGGATGACAATATGTTTTCGGTTACAGAAGAATTAACCGGATTTTCTATTTCAGGTGAAGGAAAAACCTGGATGGCGCCTTATGATAAAGTAACTTTATATTCACCCGGTTACGAAAGGTATTTCGAAAATGGTATCCCAATCGGGACAAATGCGCCGGGAGAAGAAGGCTGGTGTTTACCTGCCCTTTTTGAAACCGAGAATGCCTGGATGCTGTTAACCGAAGCAGCGCTCGATTCCACTTATTTTGGTTCACATTTGCAACCCAACGCCGAAAATGGAAAATACATAATCCGCATGCCTGAGGAAACTGAAGCCAACAATGTTTGCTCAAATATTCCGCAATCAAAATTACCCTGGGCAACTCCCTGGCGGGTTTTAATTATCGGCAAAAATCTTTCGGATGTAGTTGAATCAAATTTGGTAGTTGCGCTTAACCCCGAATCTCAGATTGAAGACGAATCGTGGATTAACCCGGGTCGTGCATCGTGGAGCTGGTGGAGCGACTGGCCAAGTTCAAAAGATTTTGCCAAGCTGAAAAAGTTTGTCGATCTCGCCATTGATATGGGTTGGGAATATTCGCTTGTTGATGCCAATTGGGATTTAATGACAGGAGGAAATATTGAAGAACTGGTAAAATATGCCAATTCAAAAAACATTGGAATTTTAATGTGGTACAATTCGGGTGGGCCTCATAATGATGTAACCGAACGTCCGCGTGATATTATGAGTGATGACATTAAAAGAAAAGAGGAATTTAAAAAACTTGCCGGTTGGGGTGTGAAAGGTGTTAAAGTCGATTTCTTTCAAAGCGATAAACCACAAATCATAAAACAGTATTTCGATATTTTAAAAGATGCTGCCGACAACAAGATTATGGTAAATTTTCACGGTTGCACCATGCCACGCGGCTGGAACAGAACCTGGCCAAATCTGGTTTCGATGGAAGCAGTGCGCGGTGCAGAATCGTATGGTTTCGACAGTCTTTATACCGAAAATGCGGTTTGGCACAATACCATACTTCCGTTTACCCGCAACGTAATCGGATCAATGGATTATACACCGGTTACTTTTTCGAACCAGAAATTCCCACACAAAACCTCGTTTGGTCACGAACTTGCTTTGTCAATTGTTTTCGAATCGGGAATTCTTCATTTTGCTGATAATTGCGAGACTTACCTTTCGTTGCCCGAGGCGCCAAAAAACTTTATTAAAACCGTTCCGGTTACCTGGGATTCCACAATGCTGCTTGCCGGTTATCCCGGAAAAGATTGTGTTATGGCACGCAAATCGGGCGATACCTGGTACATTGGCGGAATCAACGGAACAAACGAAAAACTTTCATGGGAGATTGATCTTTCACGATTAAACGGCAATGATTTTTCTGCTTCAGTAATTACTGATGGAGAAACAAATACTTCATTTTCAGCTTCTGAAACAGAAATAAAATCAGGTGAAAAACTAAAAGTTGAAGTCCTTCCTTTTGGTGGTTTTGTTGCTACATTAAAACAAGGTTTATAAAAGTTTGGATTAAAACTATAAATAACATTATCCTGAAAATTTCGGGGAACCCTGCCGGATTGCAATTTCTTCACAGGGATAAAATTAAATAGGGAAATTCAACCTTTCGGGATAGCACTAAATTTAACGGTTTTTAATAGGTTACACCAGCGAGTCGCCTTTTATAATCCTGACATCAGTAACAAACTTTTTAATTTGCTGTTCATCTTCCTTTTTGCAAATCATAAGCGTGTCATTTGATTCAGCAACAATGTAACCGTCCAAACCCTGCAATACGGCTATTTTTTCGCCCGAAACGCTGACAATGCAGTTTGTTGTGTCGTAGGTTAAAATATTGTCGCCGCTTATAACATTTCCGGCTTCATCTTTTTCCCGGTTTTCGTAAAGAGTACTCCAGTTTCCAAGATCGCTCCAGCCAAAATCGGCGGTTAAAACGAAAACATTTCCGGCTTTTTCCATAATTCCGTAGTCAACAGAAATAGCCGGCATTTCGGAGTAGATTTTATTGATAAAGTGAACTTCGTCGGCTGTATTGTATAGTTTCATGCCACTTTCAAAGAGTGACGAAACATTTTGGAGGTGTGTATTAAATGCCTCAGCAATTGACGAAAGCGACCAGATAAAAATGCCCGAATTCCAGAAAAACTCACCACTTTCAACAAATATTTTTGCCATTTGCAAATCGGGTTTCTCGGCAAAAATCTTCACTTTGTGCAGGTTGTCGAGCCCTTTAAAATCAACCCGCTTATGAACCTGAATGTAACCGTAAGCGGTTTCGGGGCGGCATGGTTTTATGCCAAGTGTCAGCAGGGCATTTTTTTCTTTTACAAAATCAAGAGCATTATTTATTTGATGAATAAACTCATCTTCTTTTAAAATAACATGATCTGAAGGAGCAACTATTAAATTGGCATTGGGGTTTTTTGTTTTTATTTTATAGGTTGCATATGCTATGCAGGGCGCTGTGTTCCGGCGAATCGGCTCAAGCAGTATTTGTTCTTCTTTTAATTGTGGGAGTTGTTCGAGGACCAGGTTCAGGTATTTTGCATTGGTTACCACAAGGAAATTTTCGTCGGGAATTATTTTCGAAAAGCGGTCGTAGGTTTGTTGAAGAAAAGTGCGCCCGGTGCCAAGAATATCTAAAAATTGTTTTGGTCTGTTTAAACGGCTAAGTGGCCAAAAGCGGCTTCCGGTGCCACCGGCCATAATTATACAAAAGTTGTTATTCATCATGATTAAGTTTGTGTTCTTTCAAAAATATCAAATTTAAACCAATCGGTGTGATTTTAACAGTTTTTTTGAAGATGCAACCTTTCGGTAACTGTTACTATTTGTTTAGGGTTTTTTAAGTTGTAATTTTAGCGTTGTGATTTTTCAATGTAAAACATTAAAATCGAAATGAAATGAAATTCTTTTTTCATGTTGGCCGCTACTTTTCAATGCTCAAAATGGTTATGTCCAGGCCCGAAAAACATAGAATGTATTTGAAACAGTTATTTTACGAAATCGAAAATCTCGGCGTAAATTCAGTTGGAATTGTTGTAATCATATCAATTTTTATTGGTGGAATTATGACAATACAGTTTGCCTATGCGCTGATGAATCCGCTGTATCCTTCGTATTTGATTGGTTTGGCCACGCGTGACACGCTGCTGCTTGAGTTTTCATCTACAATGCTTGCCTTGATTATGGCCGGAAAAATAGGATCGAATATTACTTCTGAAATTGGAAGTATGCGGGTTACCGAGCAAATCGATTCGCTTGAAATAATGGGAATAAATTCGGCAAGCTATCTTATTATGCCCAAAATTATAGCTGTAGTTTTCATCTTTCCGTTTTTATATATTATCAGTGTATTCTTTGGTATTTTGGGTGGCCTGGTTACCGGGCCACTGACCGGAACTATAACTTTACCCGAATACGTTGATGGGATAAAAACAATATTTGTACCCTATTATGCAACTTTTTCGATTATAAAATCACTTGTGTTTGGTTTTCTTGTTGCGTCGGTGCCTGCCTATTTCGGTTATTATGTGCAGGGTGGAGCGCTCGACGTGGGAAAAGCCAGCACCCAGGCTGTTGTAAATACTAACATTCTTATCCTGTTTTTCGACTTAATATTAACCCGTTTATTACTGACATGATTGAAATTAAAAATGTGTGCAAATCATTCGATGGCAATGAAGTGCTAAAAAACGTATCTATTGTTTTCGAAAAGGGAAAAACAAATCTGATTATCGGACGAAGCGGATCGGGAAAAACAGTTATGCTAAAATGTATTCTGGGTTTGTTTGATATCGATAGCGGTGAAATTTGGTATGACGACCGTAATTTTACCGCAATTGGTCAGAAGGAACGAAAAAAAATGAGGCAGGAAATAGGAATGGTTTTTCAGGGTGGGGCACTTTTCGATAGTATTTCGGTGGAAGGGAACGTGCGTTTTCCGTTGGATATGTTTACGCGTATGAGTTTTAAGGAAAAACAGCAAAGGGTTGAATTTTGCCTGAGCCATGTCAATATCGATAAAAAGGCATACAAACTTTCGCCCAGCGAAATAAGCGGAGGTATGAAAAAACGGGTTGCCATTGCAAGGGCCATTGCACTCAATCCGCGTTACCTGTTTTGTGACGAACCCAATTCCGGCCTCGACCCCGAAACCTCAACGGTTATCGATCAGTTGCTTATCGATTTGACAAAAGAGTTTGAAATGACTACAATTATCAATACCCACGACATGAACTCGGTGATTGAAATTGGTGAAACAATTTTTTTTCTGAATAAAGGAGAAAAAGAATGGGTGGGAACAAACAGGGAAGTTTTGAACAGTAATAACCCGCACCTTAACGATTTTATTTTTGCAAATAAATTGTATGCCTTAATGCGCAGAGATAATAACCCGGTTTAATTTTCCGGGGTCGTAAACACGCCTGCGACAACTGTTTTTAAAGCAGTTTTTCAGTGCAGTTATTTTAGTTTTTTATTCCTGTAACGCTTATTGCAATGTCTGCGTTAAGCCTTATATTTACAATCATTTATTCTGAATAACAAAACTTTGCTGCTATGAAAAACTTAATATTGATTTTTGTACTGATTCTTTCAGTTTCATTATTATCAGCCCAGGAAAAGAAAAGCAAAAAGCAACTGAAAACTGAGCGGAAATCGCAAAAAATACAACTCGTTAAACAACTTGTTGACAACAAAACATTTGTTTTTAAAGCTTATTCAGTAATTCCCAAAAATGAAATATCAAAAACCCTTACCTCCGATTTTGGGATCGAAGTGCGAAACGACTCCATTTTTTCATACCTGCCCTATTATGGCAACACCTATTCACGCGATTACTCAAGTTTCAAAGACAGTCCAATGGGTTTTGCCCAACTCATGGAAAGCTACAAAAGGGTTAAAACCAAAAAAGGATTCGAGGTTAATATCAAGCTTAAAAACCTGAACGAAGGAATAGATTTGGTATTTCACATATCAAAAATGGGCGATGCAACTGTTGTGGCATCAAGCTTAAACCGACAGGCAATTACTTACACCGGCGAATTATTTGCGCCAAAATCCGGGGAGTAGAAATTCACATTCAGGCAGTTTATAATATAATTTAAAGTTCAATTTTCATTTCGTTTTAATCAACTAAATTTTAATAAATCATACAATGAAAAATCTAATCTTAAGTATTCTGGCACTTGCCGCAATTGGTTTCTTTACAAGCGGGTTAATCAAAAGTTCATCTCACGATGAATGCAGTTTTAACAAAGATTCAATGAATGTTGTAATGCGCTTTGAGATAAAGGTAAAACCTGAATATGTATCATTTCTGAAACAATCATTTGATGAGTGCCGGGCAAAAGTGCTCGAACAGGAACCCGGTTGCCTTGACTATTCGTTGTTTCAATCCTACAACGACAGTACCTTATTCTGCCTCACCGAAGCATGGGCAACAAAAGGCGCACACAATGCCCATATGCAACTTGAACATACAAAAAAACACATTGCCGAAACACGGGAAATCCGCGATCCCTCGTTTAAATCAAAAACAGGTTATACCTACTGGGTTTGCCCCGGTGCGAATGGGAAATAATGGGCTGATT
>ERZ795053.5911-NODE-5911-length-12420-cov-5.094945_pt1 | contig 12420 bp, 13 predicted proteins | sample MGYA00375137_ERZ795053 | MGnify/ENA primary metagenome ERZ795053 (study PRJEB30182, sample SAMN05720284) | activated sludge metagenome | isolation source: Anaerobic digester | place: Hong Kong | collected 2014-12-17 ... | reverse complement strand
CGTGTGACTATCAAGAATCGGCGGCGTTCTCCAGCCCGAAGATTTCCACGAGCTTCAGGCGCATCACGCTCGGGTCGGCATCGATTCCGGTCCAGTATTTGACGCCGATGACGCCCTGGTTGATGAGCATGCCAAGACCGTCGATCACCGTTGCCCCTTGCGCCTTCGCATCGCGCAGGAAGCGGGTGTCCGGCGGGTCGACGATCACGTCGGCGACCACCATGCCCGGACTCAAGGTTGTCATGTCGATGTCGAGCGGCGCATTGCCGTCACCAAGCCCGATGGAGGTGGCGTTGACCACGATCTGGGTATTCGTGGGGATGGCATAGGACTTCGGCCACACCACAAGTTCAGCCTTCGTCTTGGTCTTTTCGTTGAGGAGATTCGCCAGCGGCTCGCCGCGCGCCGCCGACCGATTGACCACCGTGATATGATCGGCGCCAGCCAACGCCAGTTCGACACCGATGGCGCGGGCGGCACCGCCCGCCCCGAACATGACGATGGATTTGCCCCGAGGGTCCACCACGTCCATCAGGGATTTCAGGAATCCCTTGCCGTCGGTGTTCTCGCCGATCAGTTTGCCGTCCCGGTTCACCACGCAGTTGACGGCGCCCATGATGGCGGCGCTCTCGCCTAGGCCATCCAGGTGTTCGATCACGGCGACCTTGTGAGGGATCGACAGGTTGAAGCCCCGCCAGCCCATGGCACGGGCTCCGTTGACGGCATCAGCCAGCCTTTCCGGCGGCACCTCGCAGTTGATATAACGCCAGTTCAGGCCGTGATGGGCGAAAGCGGCCTCGATCATGGCAACGGTCGGATTGCCACTGGCGCCTTGCGAAAAGGAGCCGACGAGTTCGCTCAGGAAGTTCTGGGGCATTGTTGGTCCTCCATCCTGGAACCGACCCTAGCCCAGAGCCGTTGCTTTCTCCACGATCAGATTTGATACGGGTCAACGACGGCGCAAAAGGGTACGGCCAAGCTCGCGTCGCGGCGGATGACCCTATCATTCGCAAACTGTCTCTTGAGGGCTGATCCATGAAAAAAATACCCGACATCGAGCTGTCACTCGCCACAGACCAGATCTGCTACATCATCGTGCGGTCACGGGAATTCGAGGTGAAGGAACTTCCGTCCGGGCTCACCCAAGGGTCCAACGAGAGCGATGATGATATGATGCAAGTTCTGGAATCGCGGCGCAGCGATCCGGTGTTCCGCGAATTGCGGACGTTCATCAACGATCTCAACGACGACCAGCAGACCGACCTCGTGGCGTTGGCGTGGGTGGGCCGCGGCGACTTCGATTTCGACGAATGGGACGAGGCGCGTGAGACGGCCGCAGACTCCCGCAGCGGACCCACCTCCGACTATCTCCTGGGTATGCCACTGCTGCCCGATTACCTCGAGGATGCGCTCTCGGATCTCGACCGCAGCTGCGAGGGGGAAGAACTCGGACGGCTGTAGCGCCTCACAACGAAACCGGGGAAACCGGGCGGGGCCGGGGTCGATTTCCCCGCCCCGCGCCGTAGGCAAGCCCGTCCAACCAGGGTGGGCAGCTTTACTTGGACACGATTGCCCGAAGCATCCAGATCGCCTTTTCGTGGAACTTCAGGCAATCCATCATCATGTCATTGGTGACGGGATCTTCGGCCTCATCCGCGAAGATGGCGACGTCGCGCGCGCCCTTCGCCGCTTCTTCGTGCATGGCAATGAGTTGGTCAACCATCTTGACCATTGTCGAGCCATCGAGCCTGGAGGAGACACTGAATGACTTGGTGGCGCCTTCGCTCGGGACCTCGGCGCCAAGTGCACGCATGCGTTCGGCGAGGATGTCGAGGGTGGCAAACAGAGACTCGTAGTGCTGCTCGGTCAGCTGGTGAACGGGCAAGAAGAGCTCACCTTTCACGTTCCAGTGCACGAGTTGAGACGCCAGCAGCAACTCATAGGTGGACTGGAGGATTTGACCAACCTTCTTCGCCAGTGCGCGGCGATCCTTTGCCGGCAGATCGACGTCTCGCGGTTCGACCATCTTGGTAACGGACATGTCATACTCCCTGTTTTACATCTTAGGGGCATAACTCGTCTGGCTGCGTGAAGTTCCGCATCAGCGATGGTGGCGAACAGCGAGCGCTGTCAACCCGGATCGTGGAAGCGCTTTTCCCAAGCCTTGTGATTGTCCATGCCTTCCTGAATGAAAGGCGTGAACACGGCGAGATTCATCAACAGCCAATTGACCAGCCGCGCAGGAAAGCGCAGCGGCTTGACGAAATCGACGAACAGCACGACCCGCGTCTGGTCCGAATGGTTCCAGGCCTCGTGTTCGTAGGCGTCATCGAAGATCAGAACCTTGCCTTCTTCCCAGTGGCAGACCTGGCGGTCAACACGGATGGCGATCTTGTCCCTGGCCGCTTCCGGCACGATCAGCCCGAGATGGAGCCGCAACACGCCGTTGTAGGGTCCGCGGTGGGCCGGCAAGTGTTTGCCGGGTTCGAAGATCGAGAACATGGCTGTCTTGAGGCCCGGGATATTGCGCACTGCCTCCCAGGTCCTGGGGCAGAGGGCGATATTGCGCTCTGACGGAATGCCGAACCCTGTGAGGAAGAAGGTCTTCCAGCCGGAGTCGCTGGTGATGGTCTTCACGTCGGACGAAATGTCCTGGAAATTGGGAAGCTCGCTCTTGCGGATGAGCACCCGTTCGAGTTCCCGGCGGATGTCGGGGTAGGCCTTTTCGATGGCTGCTGCCCAAGGGAAGGTCGCGGTGTCATAGACGGGCGGATTGCCATGTATGGCGTATTTCAGATTGAGTCCTTCGGCCCATTCGACGACGCGCATGAAGAAGCGGGTCGTGGCGCTGGGCCGCGCCATGGGAGCAAGGCCATCGGTGGCGAAGGTCTGTTGCGGAGTCTCGGTCATGCGGTCACTATCGATGCAATTGCGGCGGGTTCGCGGCGTTCGGCATTTACTTAAGACTTTTTAATAGGCGTGCGGCAGCGGCCTCGCCGGAGAGCCTGGCACCGGCGCAGGTTTGCATGAGTGGGCCCCCCAGGGCTTCGCCTGCAAAGTAGATGCGCTCGCCCACCGGTTCCATCAGCACCTTGCGGGCGCCGCAATGGCCGGGGCGGGCCGCGGCATAGGCGCCCCTCGTCCAGCGGTTCGAGCCCCAGTCAGTCATCGCACCCTTGACGACATGCCTTTCGACATCGGCGCCGAAAGTGCGGGTCAGCGATTGCAGCATGAAATCGACGGAGGCCTCTTGGCCTGCGGCCGTCAATTCCCATGCGAAGTCGCCGCCGACAAAGCCCACCATCAGGTCGCTGTCGAATGGCCAGGCAAGGAGATAGGTGTCGTGGTTGCCGTGGCGCTCGATCAGGATGTCCTCGAAGGGGGCGACACCGAGGCGCGTTCCCTGGATCTGAACCGGAATCTTGGTGAGGAGGCCCATGGGGAGGCCATGGACGGCTTCGTCATGGCTGGCCGGGAGATCGGGCGTGAAGCGCAGGCCACCGAAGGCCAGGACGCCGGTCGAGACGGTCACCACAGCTGCTTTCGCCGCCACATCGCCACGGGCCGTTTCCGCCAGCACGCCTGGACCATCCCAGCGCAACCGCTTGACGGGCGTCGACAACTCGACCGGAACATCCGCTCCCCAGCGCGCGACGACGGCGCCAAACCCCTCCTTCACCAGGAAGTTGGGGTCGAGGTCGGCGGCATCGGTGATATCGTCGATATCAAGCTCGTCGGCATCCTGGGCGAAGTCCATGGGCCCCGCATAGGTGGCGGTGACGGAGGCAAAGGCCGATGTTCCCATCAACGAGGCCAGCGACGCCGTGCTGTCCGGATTTTTCTCCAGCAATGTGGAGAGCTCGAAATCCGCCATGAATATGCGGGCCATTTCGCTGGCTGTCGCGCGGCGCTCGCCGAGATAGACGCGGTCGAGTGTGGGGTCGTGATACTGCACGGTGTACCCGGCTGACACCGCCTCGGCGAAGAACGGATTGCGGTCGGCCGCGTGCATCCAGGCACAACCCCAGTCGAAGGGAACGCCGAAGGGCTCGGCGACGGTGTGGGCGCGGCCACCAATGCGGTCCATGGCCTCCAGAATGGTGACGCTGGCGCCCGCATTTGCAAGAGCCTTGGCTGCGGCGAGGCCTGCCGCCCCCGCGCCAATCACGATCACATCTGCCGCCATGCCGTCCTCCAGATAGAAGCGGCCCCCGGAGCCAGAGTGTGAAACGATCCCGGGTTTTGTGCAAGATGTTCCGTTTGCAGGGATTTCGGGGCTCAGCCGGCCTCAACCCAGGTGGCATCCCAGAAGCTTTGCGGCGCCTCGCGCATGGTCTGCCTTGCGCCGAGGCGGGGCATGTCGACGGCTAATCCCTTGGTCCGCGCAGCCAGTTCGGCTTTGGCTCCGTCCACAAGCAGGGGGCTTGCCAGAAGGCGGGCGGCAGCGAGCGCGAGTGACTCCGACGCCATGAGCGCGCCCTTGTGGCCTGCGGGATGGCCGGAGAGCACCGTCCAGGCCCAGTGATGGATGGGCACCTGTTCGGGATAGGCCCAGTTGACCCGGCCGAGCGGGATGCGCCAGCTGACCTCGCCGTCGTCCTGGCCGTAATAGTCGGCACCCTCATCATGGAGCTTCAGGCCGCGGTCCAACGTGAACCCTTCGCCGGGCGACGCCGCTTCCGCCAGGTTCCGCATGACATTGATGTCGCTGTCGGTCCAGGCCGGCGGCCCGATGGTTTCGAGACTGTCCTGCAGCACGCGGGCCAAGGTATCATTGGCGAGATAGCCCCGGCACTCCGATATGAACTGTTCGCGACAGGTTGTGCCTGCTCGGGCGGCCTCATCCCTGCAGATGGCGAAAACCTCACGATAGGCACTGCGGGCGCGATCGAGTTCGACATTGCGGCAGGTGATCCACAGCCGGGCTTCGTCCGGCGTGATCGACGGCATGTTGCCGCCGTTCCGGTAAACGTGCTTGATGGTGACGTCCGGGTGTGATTGGCCGAGCCTCTCAGTGATGGCAGCGCGGGCATTCTCCGCCGTCAGCAGGGCGTTGCGCGGCCCGGTCTTGCCGCCATGGCCGGCCTCGCCGAGGAAGACGAACTCGGACGACACGACGGCCTGGCAGGCTCTTGAGATTGCACCGTTCTGGTAGTCGCCGTGGGATGTGAGGATGGCATCGAAACCGTCAAAGGCACCGGCGTGGAGGAGGGCGATCTTGCCCCAGAGAATTTCCTCGGCAGGGCAGCCGATGACGGCGATCTCGCCCGGGAGGTCGAGACTTGCGGCGGCAATGGCCGCGGCGGTGTTTGCAGGGCCGATGTGATTGTGGCCACAGGCCTGGCCAGCGGATTGGCCTGTTGGCGCGCGATGACAGACGACCCTGTTGCCAAGACCGGGAAGTGCGTCATATTCGGCAAGGATGGCAATGCGGGGTCCAGGGCCATTGCCCTTGCGGGCGATGAAGGCGGTGGGAATTGCGCCCGGTGCCAGCTCAATGCGAAAGCCATGCTGAGCGAGCCAGCCGGTCAGCACACCGGCGGCTTGGACCTCCATGCACCCAAGCTCCGGCGCCTGCCACAGGGTTTCGAAATGGGCCATCGTCTCCGGCACCAGCTTCTGCCAGTTGCCGCGCAGGCGTGCGATGTCGATATCCGGGATGGTCATGCCTGCCACATTTGCCAAAACCACTGGCGTTTTCAACGGATTTCACCATATAAGGCCGGTCATGACGGAGGCTCCACCACTCCATTTCCGCAAGATGAACGGGCTCGGCAATGACTTTGTCGTGTTCGACGGCAGGACGTCGCCTGTCGTCATGGACGAGTCCAAGGCGCGCGCAATTGCCGACCGCGCCACCGGCATCGGCTGCGATCAGCTGATCGTGCTGGAGAAATCGCCGCGTGCCGATGTCAGGATGCGGATCTGGAACAACGAGGGATTCGAAGTCGAAAGCTGCGGCAATGCAACCCGCTGCATCGCCGACATGCTGTTCGACGAGATGCACAAGACGCGCGCCACCATCGATACCAAAGGCGGTTTCCTCATCGCCGAAAAGGGTGGCGACAAGCTGGTCACCGTGGACATGGGTGCGCCGCGCTTCGCGTGGCAGGATATTCCGCTGTCGGAGAAGTTCCATGACACACGCTACATCGAGCTTTACGTTGGGCCGATGGACGCGCCGCTGTTGCATTCACCGTCTGTCGTCAATGTCGGCAACCCGCACTGCATCTTCTGGGTGAAGGATCTCGACGTTGTCGATCTCGCGAAGGTGGGGCCGATGCTGGAGCACCATCCGTTGTTTCCACAGCGCGCCAACATCACGCTGGCGCGAGTCGACTCCAAGGACCATGCCGTCATTCGCGTTTGGGAACGCGGGGCCGGACTGACCAAGGCCTGCGGCACGGCGGCTTGCGCGGTAATGGCGGCGGGCTTCCGGCTGAAGCGCCTCGACCGCAAGGCCACGATCACGCTGCCGGGCGGCGATCTCCTGATGGAAATTCGCGAGAGCGACGGCCACATCCTGATGACCGGCCCCGTGACATATGAATTCGAAGGCGAGTTGCCGCCGCATCTGACGGTGTGAGCATGGCGAACCCGCGTTTCGTCACGTTCGGTTGCCGTCTCAACACCTATGAATCCGAGGTGATGCGGAACCATGCCGAGAAGGCCGGCGTGGAGAATGCCATCGTCTTCAACACCTGCGCCGTAACGGCCGAAGCGACGCGTCAGGCGCGACAGGCCATCCGCCGGGCGAAGTCCGAAAGCCCGGATGCCCAGATCATCGTGACGGGGTGCGCGGCACAGACGGACCCCGAGATGTTCGCGAAGATGCCGGAAGTGTCTCGCGTGCTCGACAATGAAGAGAAGCTGCGTGCCGGGAGTTGGCTGCCAGGTGCCAATGCGCGCGTTGCGGTTTCCGATATCATGGCGGTGCGTACGTCCAATCCGCATCTGATCGACGGTCTCAAGGAACGCACGCGCGCCTTCGTCCAGGTGCAGAACGGTTGCGATCATCGCTGCACCTTTTGCATCATCCCGTTCGGGCGCGGCAATTCACGCTCGATTGCGGCAGAAGACGTTGTCGAGCAGGTGCGGCGTCTGGTGGCGTCGGGGTATTCGGAAGTGGTGCTGACCGGCGTCGACCTCACCTCATGGGGTGCTGATCTCGATGGTGCGCCGAAGCTCGGTGCGCTGGTCTGGCGCATTCTCCGCATGGTGCCGGAGTTGAAGCGGCTCCGCCTGTCGTCGATCGATTCCATCGAAGCCGATCCGGAGCTGATCGACGTGATCGCCGGCGAAGAGCGGGTGATGCCGCACATCCACCTGTCGCTGCAGTCGGGCGACGACATGATCCTGAAGCGCATGAAGCGGCGGCATCTGCGGGATCATTCGATTGCGTTTTGCAACGATCTGCGGGCCAGGCGCCCTGACATCGTGTTCGGCGCCGATCTCATCGCCGGATTTCCGACCGAGACCGATGACATGTTCTGGAACTCGCTGAAGATTGTCGAAGAGTGCGGACTGACTTTCCTGCACGTGTTTCCATTTTCGCCGCGGCCGGGAACGCCGGCGGCGCGCATGCCGCAGGTCGAGAAGGCGGTCATCAAGGCGCGCGCTGCTCAGCTCCGCGACAAGGGCCAGCAGCGGCTGGAGCGCTTTCTCGCAGCCGAAGTGGGCGCGACACGCCGCGTACTGCTGGAGACCGAAGTCATGGGCCGCACCGAACATTTTGCACCAGTGAAATTCCAGTCGCGCATGTCGCCCGGCGCCATCGTGAAGACCGAGGTGACGGGACGCGGCGATACACACCTTGAAGGCCGGCTGGCCGCATGAGTTTCTTCAAGAAGTTGTTCAGCCGCGGCGGTGGCAAGGCCGCGGAGGAGGCGGAGACCCCGGTCACCGCAACCGAGGTCGAATCGCCGGCTGTCGCGGATCTGCCGGCGTCCGTTGATGCCGGTGAAGCGCCCGCCGTCTCCGTCGCGGTGGAAGTGCCGGAGGTGCCGCGCCAGGGCTGGTTCGCCCGGCTCAGCGCGGGGCTTTCCAAGTCGTCCCGTTCGATCACCGGTTCGATCTCATCCATCTTCACCAAGCGCAAGCTGGACAAGGACACCCTTCAGGATCTCGAAGATGTGCTGCTGCAAGCCGATCTCGGACTTCCGATGGCGGAGCGGATCGTTGAGGCCGTTTCCGCCGGCCGCTACGACAAGGAGATCGACCCGGAAGAGGTGAAGCGCATCCTCGCGTCGGAAGTCTCCAAGGTGCTCAGGCCGGTGGAAGTACCGTTTGCCATCGGCAAGCAGAAGCCCTTCATCGTGCTGGTGGTTGGCGTCAATGGGGCCGGCAAGACCACGACCATCGGCAAGCTTTCTGCCATTGCATCGCGTGAAGGCCACAAGGTGATGCTGGCAGCCTGCGATACGTTCCGTGCGGCGGCCATCGAACAGCTGACGGTGTGGGGCGGGCGCGTCGGCGCACGCGTCATGTCGCGGCCAACCGGAGCAGACGCGTCAGGCCTTGCGTTCGACGCGATCAAGGAAGCCAAGGCCGATGGCACCGATATCCTGTTCATCGATACGGCGGGCCGACTGCAGAACAAGCAATACCTGATGGATGAACTCGACAAGATCGTGCGGGTCATCAGGAAGCAGGACGAGACAGCGCCGCACGCGGTGTTGCTGGTGCTTGATGCGACGACCGGCCAGAACGCCATGGCACAAGCCGACATCTTCACCAAGGTGGCGGGTGTCACGGGTCTCATCATGACCAAGCTCGATGGCACGGCGCGCGGCGGCATCCTGGTGGCCATCGCGGAGAAATTCAAATTGCCGGTCCACGCCATCGGTGTGGGCGAGTCAATCGAAGACCTGCAACCGTTCGACGCCGAGGGCTTTGCGCGTGCGATTGCCGGACTGGAGGAAGCATGAGCCACGGCCTGAAACTTCTGATCGAAATGGGACCGCTGGTCGCCTTCTTCGTGGCGAACTGGCTGGGCGGACCCTATTGGGCGACGGGTGCTGTCATGGTGGCAACGCTCATTTCGCTGGCGGTGTCATGGATCATGACCCGGAAGCTGGCGCTCATGCCGCTGGTGACGGCGGCCTTCGTGGCAGTGTTCGGTGCACTGACTTTCTGGTTCCACGACGAAGCCTTCATCCAGGTCAAGGTCACGCTCATCAATGCCATGTTCGGCGCCGCGTTGCTGATCGGGCTGATGTTCGGCCGCAGCTACGTGAAGCTGATCATGGAATCCGCGATTTCCATGCCGGATTCCGCCTGGCGCACCCTGTCGCTGCGCTGGGGACTGTTCTTCGTCGGCATGGCCGTGCTCAACGAGGTGCTGCGGCATTCACTGAGCTGGGACAACTGGGTAACGTTCAAGGCCTTCGGTCTCATCGGTCTGACGCTGGTCTTCGCAGTCGCCAATGCACCGTTCATGGCGAGGCATGCGATCGAAGATGAAGCCAAGACCTGATCTCAAGGCCTGTCGTCCGCGCCCGGAACATTCGTGAAGGGGGCAAAGTCCGCAACGCCTTCCACACTTCGATACTGTTCAAGCGCCCAGCGCACGGTGGGGAAGGCGAGGTCTGCCCATGGAATGTCGTTCCAGCCTGCAAGCATGACCTCAAGGCTTTCTTCTCCGGCTGAGAATTCCGGAACATCGAGGTGCGCAAGGTACATGATCTGCACCTGTGCGATGCGCGCGACGGTATAGACAGCCAGCAAGCGGTCGATCACTATGGCAGCGTTGGCTTCTTCTTTCGCTTCGCGCATCGCGGCTTGTTCCGCCGTTTCGCCGACCTCCATGAAGCCTGCCGGCAAGGTCCAGAAACCGAGGCGCGGTTCGATGGCGCGGCGGCAGAGCAGTATCTTTCCATCATGCCGGACGATCGATCCCGTCACCACCTTGGGGTTCACGTAGTGAATGAAGCCACAGGTGGTACAGACATCGCGCGGATGCGTATCACCGGTTGGTACTCGCCGCTCGAACTTTATTCGCTGATTGGGCTCACTCATCGTTTGTCAAGAGTTGCAATCCGTATTCTGATCATCTTAACTGATCGGCGAACTGATGGATATTTCAAACGTGTGGCCGCGACTTTCTTTTCGCTTGCAGGGTAATAGGCAAGCCGCTAGGACAGCGCGGCTCTGATGTAGAGGCAGGGCAACTCGCGAGGCAAACAGAACAACCCGCGAGGAGCCATCATCAGAGTAACGGCGGCAATCGCAGGTGTACGCGGTTGGAGCGAAGGGCAGGAGAAGGGGGCCTATGACCACATTGAAGGACGTGAAGCAGTTTTCACGCTCGCCGTCGCACCTTCTGAAACGTGCGGCACAATATGCCAACCTTATTTACATGGGAGAAGTTGGCAAGTCGGGCCTCACCCACCGCCAATACACCGTGTTGCTGGCCGTCGACAACAATGACGGGAAGAGCCAAACCGAACTCGTCAAGCTCACCGGAATCGATCGCTCGACGCTCGCCGACCTGGTGGCGCGGCTGCTGGCCCAGGGCTATCTTCAGCGCAAGCGCACCAAGGACGATGGCCGCACCAACGCCATCCGCATCACGGCAGTCGGCAAGAAGATGCTCAAGATGGCGCAGCCCGGCGCCGACGAAGTCGACAAGCAACTCCTGTCGCTGATTTCGACAGCCGAGCGCCGCGTGTTTCTCGAAAATCTCGCCATCCTGGCAGCCGAGATGGACAAGGCGGAAAAGCAGGAACCAGTCAAGCCGGCGCGCAAGATCAAGACCCGCAAGCGGAGCTGATCCGCGCGGCTTCGCGCATCCACCGATCTTCCGCTATTTGTCGACCAGCGTATCCAGCTTCTGCTGCATCGCCGCAAGCTGATCCTTCAGCGCCTGCAGATCATCCTTTGACTTCGCCGTTTCCGGCTTCTGCGACGGCGGCTGGGGTGCAGTGCCCGTGCCGCCAGCCGCGGCGGTGAACGGGTTGAAGACCCGCATGGCATCCGAGAACATCACCATGTTGCGCTTGGCCTGATCTTGCATGGCCTTAAACGGATCCGAACCCCAGGCTTCCATCATCTGAGCCCGGAACTTCTCCTGTTCCTTGCCCAGATTGTCCAATGAGAACTCCAGGAAGCCGGGCACGAAGGCCTGCATGCTGTCGCCATAGAAGCGGATCAGCTGGCGCAGGAAGTTGATGGGCAGCAGGCTCGTGCCCTTGTTCTCTTCTTCGAAGATGATCTGGGTGAGGACCGAGCGGGTGATATCTTCACCGGTCTTGGCATCATACACCAGGAAATCGGTGCCGCCCTTCACCATGGAGGCGAGATCATCGAGCGTCACATACGTGCTCGTCGCCGTATTGTAGAGGCGCCGGTTGGCGTATTTCTTGATTACGACCGCGCTCTGGGGAGCCTTGTTCTCTTCACTCACCGTACCTGCTCCTGACATCGTATCATCCCCATGCCGGGATTCCCCGGTCATTGTGCAAAAACTTGCTCTCTGCACTGCACAATTGCAAGCGCAAAAATTTTCCGTTGCTCCCCTCTCGACCTATGTCGCATTGCACAAATGATGCTATGGAGAGCATAGAAACGTCATCATCGCACAAGGAGGCAAGAATGGCCGGTTCTGGAAATGGGATTGTCATCGTATCTGCGGCGCGCACGCCCGTGGGATCGTTCAATGGCGCATTGTCGTCGGTGGCTGCGTCCTATCTGGGGACGGTCGCACTCAAGGCCGCGATGGAGCGCGCCAAGGTCGAGGCCGGCGACGTTGACGAGGTCATCCTCGGCCAGATCCTGACTGCTGGCCAGGGTCAGAACCCGGCCCGCCAGGCGGCGATCAACGCCGGCATTCCGAAGGAGAGCCCGGCTTGGGGCATGAACCAGCTGTGTGGGTCCGGCCTGCGCGCCGTCGCACTTGGCATGCAGCAGATCGCCAGTGGCGATGCCAAGGTCGTCGCCGCAGGCGGCATGGAATCGATGAGCAAGGCGCCGCATGTGGCGCATCTGCGTGATGGCGTGAAGATGGGTGATTGGTCGCTGGTCGACAGCATGATCAAGGACGGCTTGTGGGATGCCTTCAACGGCTATCACATGGGCACCACCGCCGAGAATGTCGCCCGGCAGTGGCAGATCACCCGCGAGCAGCAGGACGAATTCGCCGTGAAGTCGCAGAACAAGGCCGAAGCGGCGCAGGCAGCCGGCAAGTTCAAGGACGAGATCACTCCCGTCACCATTTCGTCCCGCAAGGGCGATGTCGTGGTGGCCGATGACGAGTACATCAAGAAGGGCGTCACGATAGAGTCGATCGCCAAGGTACGGCCGGCCTTCGCGAAGGACGGCTCGGTGACCGCGGCCAACGCCTCGGGCATCAATGACGGTGCCGCCGCGGCGATCCTGATGAGCGAGAAGGAAGCGGAAAAGCGTGGTCTGCTCAACCTCAGA
>ERZ795053.5908-NODE-5908-length-12425-cov-4.566936_pt1 | contig 12425 bp, 9 predicted proteins | sample MGYA00375137_ERZ795053 | MGnify/ENA primary metagenome ERZ795053 (study PRJEB30182, sample SAMN05720284) | activated sludge metagenome | isolation source: Anaerobic digester | place: Hong Kong | collected 2014-12-17 ... | reverse complement strand
ATCCGGCGGGCGCAAAGTCAGCATCAGCCCACAACTTATGAACATATTAAAATCGAATCTAACGGTGACGAGATCCTGATCAACCTAACAGTCAAGCCGGTTTTGGAAGCGGGAACGATGACCGGCTTGATGCTGGTTATCTTCGAAACGGATCAGGCGTGGCCGCAAGATCCAGAAGCGGGGGAAGTCGGTCAAACTGAGACTCATCAGCAACGTGTTATCGATCTGGAACACGAACTCAAATCGACGCGGCAATATTTACACACTACCGTCGAAGAATTAGAAAGTTCCAACGAGGAGCTGACGGCCACCAACGAAGAGCTGCAATCTGCCAATGAAGAGCTGCAGAGTACCAACGAGGAATTGCAGACGGCTAAAGAGGAGTTGCAGTCGGTTAATGAAGAGTTGGTCACGGTCAATACTGAACTGGAAGCGAAAGTTGATGAGTTATCGACGGTCAACAACGATATGACCAACCTATTCGCCGGGATTGATGTTGGGGCAATTGTAGCGGATATGGACCTGGTTATTCGGCGCTTTACGCCGGCGGCCGGTTGGGTGGCCAAACTGATCGAGACCGATGTGGGCCGGCCTCTGAGCCACATTGTTTGCAACCTGATCGAGGTTGACCTGGCCGAAACGGGGGCGCAGGTGTTAGACACCTTGAAACCCCTGGAGCGGGGCGTGCAGCACAAGAACGGGGGTTGGTACTGGATGCGGGTTCGCCCCTACCGCACCGAGCGAAACGCTGTTCAAGGAGTAACGTTTACCTTTAACGATGTTACGAAACTCAAGCAAGCCCAACAAGATTTGGAGACCATGTTTCGGAGCCGGCGCATGGATTCAATCTTAGGGACTCTGGGCATCGGTTATTATGAACACGCCCTGCCGTTAGATGACACCACTTATCACAGTCCGGAATGGGCGGCGATGCTAGGTTACACTCTGGAGGAACTGCCTCCTCCTAACGAACGATTAGAGTGGGTTCTGACCCAGATTCACCCAGAGGATCGGGGCGATTTGGAACGGGCTTATACCGATTTTATTGAGGGGCGCAGCGCCACGTATGAAGTAGAGTCTCGGATCAAGCATAAATCGGGCCGATGGGTCTCCGTAAAAGGGATATCACACGTTCTTGAATGTGATAAGACCGGACGTGTGGTCCGGCTGTTGGGAGTTATGCAGCTATTGGATAAAACATAGACTTGATATCTCAGCAGACTGGGTGACCCGGCGCTTAATGGTAAAAGCGTTGGTCGCCTAAATAGGTACCAGCTTTTAAGGAGGGACGTTAATTATGACGAACCAATCATCACTATCGAACCGCAAGTTTGATCTGCGCCAACGGGCAGAGCTATTGCTGAAGCGACAGCAAGAGGGCGAGGCGCTTATTCCCACCGCAGAAGTTCACGACCTGATCCAGGAATTGACCATTTATCAAATTGAGCTGGAACTTCAAAATGAAGAGTTGCGACGCAGCGAACAAAAATATCAGTACCTATACCAACGCTACATTGATTTATTTAATCTGGCCCCTATCGGCTACATCATTCTTAATAATAAAGATCGCATTCAGGAGATCAATCTAACCGCCGCCCAAATGCTGGGCGACGACCGTTTTCAGTTGGTGGGCAAACAGTTAACCGATTATGTGGCGCCGGATGATCAAGATATCTACTATTTTCAACGGCGGGTGCGTTTTGCTATTGGCGCCCCCCAAAGTTATCAACTCCGGTTTAGCCGAGCCGATGGCGTCCAGTTTTTCGCCCAAATCGATAGCCGGCCGGAAAAGGACAAGCAGGGCAAAGTTTTTGGCTGCCGTTTAGCGGTAACGGACATTACTGAGCGCAAGCAAGCTGAGGCAGCACTGGAGCAAACCAATACGCAGTTAAAGCACACTGTTTCAGAATTGCGGCAAACCCAAAAGCAGTTGATTCAACAGGAACGGCTAGCCGCCGTGGGGCAACTGGCGGCCGGTATTGCCCATGATTTCAACAACATCTTAACCAGTATCTTGGGCTTCGCCGAATTGATGAAGGTTTCGCCCGACACCCCCGTTTCGATGCAGGCCGACCTGGTTTACATCATCAAATCGACCAACCGGGCTACTAATCTGGTCCGCCAAATTCTGGATTTCACTCAAAGAAATATCAGCCAACCAAAACGATTTGATCTGGGAACCTTTACCACAGAAGTGACCGCTTTCTTAAACCGGATCATCGCCGAGGATATCCACCTGACTTTAAGTATTGAACCCGGCGACTATGGGATTGAGGCCGACCCCACTCAAATACAACAAACATTAACCAATTTGGTGTTAAATGCCCGCGACGCGCTCTCATCAGGCGGCGCCATAGAAATAAAGCTGGGGCACCGGGTTTTTGATGACCACCACCCACCACCACTAACAGATATTCAAGCCGGAGACTGGATTGTTTTAACTGTGTCTGATAGCGGTCCCGGAATTTCTCAGGAAATACTGCCCCACATTTTCGAGCCATTTTTTACCACCAAAAGTGTGGGCAAAGGAACCGGATTAGGGTTATCTCAAGTATACGGTATTGTAAAACAGCACGGCGGACATATTCAGGTTGACAGCCATGAAGGGCGGGGGGCCACGTTTACCACCTATTTTCCTCACATCAGTTCCTACGATATTACGGCCAATGCCTATGATGCACCCTCGCTGGTTAAAGGTCACAATGAAACCATTTTAGTAGTTGAAGATGACAAAGAAGTGTTAAATACCGTCTCGATGCTGCTGAAAAGCCTGGGGTATCGGGTTTTACCGGCCAGCAACGGCAAAGAGGCGTTGGCCATTTACCAGCAGCACCAAAGGACGGTGAACCTGGTGTTGTCGGATATTGTTATGCCCGATATGAACGGCTTGGCTCTATTGGCCGCTCTCCAAACCTGCAACCCTGACATCAAAATGATTTTGATGAGCGGCTACCCGCTTAATAAGGAAGCTGCTACTGCGATCGAACAAGATGCGATAAGCTGGATCAACAAACCGATGCCGCTGGGGAAATTATCGCAAATCATCGGCAAGACGTTAGAATCCAGCTGATTGAGAATATGACCAGACCGGGTAGGTTTAGCCTACAACTCAGGCAACCCTCTCAGGTCTTTATCCTAAAATGAGAACGGCTGTTGTGATAAATTCCGGCTTGACGTATAATGCCAATGTACCGAAGAAGGCCAAATTTGAATAGGATCAACAGCTTATGGCCGCAATGCCCGACGCCCGCGAACTCGGCAACATTGCTTTATTTCAGGACCTTAATCCCCAAGAGCTAACCTGGCTTAACGAGCACCTGCACCGCCAGACGTTTTCAGCCGGCAGCAATATTTTTATGGTTGACCAGCCGGGTGAAATTGTTTACATCATCCTGAGCGGAACCATCAAAATATATATTGATCAGGTTGATGGCACGGAAGTTATTTTAGCAATTTTAGGCGCCGGCGATACAGTCGGTGAACTGAGTCTGCTTGACAGTGCCGGCCGGTCGGCTAATGTGGTCACGTTAGAAAAATCAACGTTGCTGTGGATGGATCGGCCCACATTTTGGCACTGTTTGCAAACCATGCCCAGTATCACCTACAAAATGGTTGAAATTGTCTGCGGCCGGCTGCGGCTGGCCAACGAACAAATCAAATCGCTGGCCGCGCTAGATATTTATGGTCGTGTGGCCCGGCAAATCCTGGCGATGATGGAGCGTTACGGGATCTCCCAGGAAAATGGCGACATTATTATCCCCATTCGACTAACTCAAAGCGACATTGCCGGTCTCATCGGAGCCACGCGTGAACGGGTCAATCAGGTGATTGTCTCTTACAAGCGCGAAAAGTATATCTCGGTCGATAGAAAATACCGGGTCATCGTTCACAATCAAGAAGCGCTGTCTAAGCGCTGTTTGTAAACAAGTAGGGTTCATAGGTAGTAGACTGTGGCACAATCAACCAAGGTGCTTCTGGTCGATCGTCATAATTTAACGCGGGAAGGGCTGCTAAAAATATTAGCCACGGAAACCGATTTCGAGTTGGTCGGCGCAACCAGTGACGAGCATGAAGTGGTCGATTTGGCGGCCGCTCTCCGACCAAATGTCCTCGTACTCGACGGGACTCTACCCGGCGCGGCCAGTCTCATCCAGCAGTTGGTCGAGCGCGAACCGGCCGTCAAAATCCTGGTGCTAGCCCTGGATTGCGATGTCCCGCAGGCGGTTAATTTGCTCAGTCTCGGGGCAACAAGTTATATTTGCAAACACACTACGCCCAAGGATTTCTTCAATGCCATCCGGCATACCAATCGAGGCGAAACCATACTTAGCCCCAAAACAGCCCGAGGCGTGGTCGATCAGTTGATGCACACCGGTCCCGGCCCGGCAGGTGACGAACTCCACGATCTTTTGACCGAGCGCGAAGTTGAAGTTTTGGAGTTGCTGTGCCAGGGGTTAACCGACAAAGACATCGGTCAAAGACTCCACATCAGCCCGCGCACCGTCAATGGCCATCTGGGCCATATCTACTCCAAATTCAATGTTCACTCACGCACAGAAATGATGGTTTTAGCTTTAGAAAAGGGCTGGGTGAATTGGGAGTAAATTTAGGGTTTTCGCCCTATTTTAGGGAACAGTGACTGTCACCTGTTTTCAAGTTATTTTACCTACACCGTCGTCGAAACATCAGGTGATATTACCCGATCAAAAATGCGTAAAAACACGCTTGGGATGAAACCCCAAGCGTGTTATAGTTTAAAGAGAGAGAAAATAATTTTTTGGAGTTTTACTTGGATGAAAGGAGGTCCAAATATGTATTGGCTAACCGGTGTTCTCGGCCTAATCCTGGTCGTAGCCCCATTTATAATGGGCTACACTGAAAACCTGGCCGCCCTCTGGACCAGCATCATTCTGGGGCTGGTTGTCGCGGCCGTTTCACTTTATAAAGCCTTCAGTAAAGATACCGCCACCTGGGAATATATTGTTGCTGCTGTGGTGGGAATAATAGCCGTCTTCGCACCCTTCCTGTTTGGCTTTAGCGCTATGGCCACGGCCATGTGGACGGTCATCGTGCTAGGCGCGATCATCGCCTTCCTGGCCGGCTACGAGGGCTTTTTTGCCCGACCGCAAACGTAATGAATTGAAGGATCGGTTGCCACAACTTTTCGCATCACCCTGAGCCTTCTCAGACCAATATGCTGTCTGAGAAGGTTTTTTATTGATCACGGGTCAGGGTGATATACTTCACCTGAAAATCATCCCACACAAACTCATCTTGCTGGGCATCGGGCAAAAGCCGCACGGTGGTCAAGGTGACTTCATTGTAACCGGCCCGCAGCAGTTCAACCGGCACTTCGCGCTGTACCGACAGCCAGCGGCGGGTAAAATCCTGTTGCGGCAAATCCGGCGACAACGGCACACCGTTGATGGCCACCGTTGCCCCGATTTCATTTTGCTGCATGAGTTCCAGCGTCAGTCGCCAATCGCTTGAACCGGGATCGACCAGATAAAACGCGCCGGTCCACGATAAACTCGGCTTGCGACCGCCGAAGAGCGGCCACCAAGGCGGCTGCAAATCCGTATCGCCCAGGTGAATAATGACATCTCGCCCCAAAACATCGACTTTATTCTGGGTGTGGGGTTGGGCCGGCGCTATGTCGCGCTCGGCGCGGCTGCCGGCGGCTTCACGCCACGCGGCCAGGGCCGGTCGCGGCGCGCCAGTCTCATCGAGCAGGCTGTAGCCGCCAAACGGATCGTCGGTACCCGGAATCGATAAATTCCAAACCGTGACCAGTTCCACCCAAGGCCAATCCTCACGAATGATCTTTAACGCCTCGGCCAGATAAGCGGCCTGCTGGTCCAAACTGACTTTGGTATCGGCTTGCTCCGGCGGCGGATCGATGGTCCAGCCCATCTCCGTAATCCAAACCGGTTTATCATCATCGCCATTTTCGGCCATAATGGCCCGCAGTTCGGCCAAGCGACTGAAGGCTGGATGGTCGCCGTCGCTTTGCGGGGCGGCCGGCGCCAAACCAAAACTGTAAGGGTGAGCGCCCAGCACGTCAAAGTAACTGGCTGCGCCGGCCTGGTACATCGCTCGCAGGTATTCGCGCTCATCCAGCGCCGAGGCATCACGGCTGTTGGTCGGGGCCAAGCCGGCGGAAACGACCAGGGCGTTGGGATCGGCGGCTTTGACGGCATCGTAGCCGGCACGCATCAACTCGACAAAGGCGGCCGGGTCAGGCGGTTGCCCACCCCACTCGATGGCCAAATTCGGCTCGTTCCAAATAATGTAGGCTTTGATGCGGCCGCGATATCGCTCGGCCACACGCCCGACAAAGTCTTCGTAGTCGGCCAATTTATCCGGGGGGGCATTCAGCGACAAATCCACTGCATTGGCCCAGGCCGGATGCTGATCGAGCCGGACGATCAAATCCAGTCCGTAAAACTCCGCTCCGGCCACAATCTGATCGGCGGACTCCCAGTGAAACTGATCTTGGGTCGGTTCAATCTCACGCCAGGCAAAAACCTGAACAATGGTATCAAACTCGGCCTCTTGGGCCAATTGGAGCAGTCGATCATCCACTTTAAGGGTGTGAGCGGCTAAGCGAGGGGTGGATGGAGCGGTGGAACAGGCGGGAAGGAGAAAGAGGGTGAGGAAGATTGCGTAGGATGTAGTGCGTAGTACGTAGGACATAAGGCGTGGGGCGTGGAACGTAGAACGTGGGCTGCAAATTTTCATGGGGTTGTACCTCGCCAAACGCCGTTGGCAGCGGCAATGAATAGATCATTGGTGGGGCCCCAGGCCAGGGTTTCGATGACGGTGTCGGTCAGGTCGGTTGGACCAATGGGCAGCCAGGTTTGCCCGCCATCGTTCGATTGGTACACGCCGTGATAGGCCGTGCCGGCGTACAGGATTTCGGCGTGGTGTGGGTCGGCCAGTAAAGCGGTGACCGAAATATGTTCAAGCCCCCGCCCCCAAGCGGCGTCCGAGGGAACATCGGCAGCGCCCTCAACCGTTTTGCCGTAATCGAGGCTGCGATATACACCCCGAGTCGTGCCGATAATCAGCGTCGAGCCGTTGGCCGTGGATTGAGCCAGCAGCGCCAGGATCGATTGGCCGGATAAGGCGCGGGCGGTCAAATCCCACGGCTGACTGCCTTCGGCCCGAAAGAGGCCGTCTTCGGTGCCGACATACACGAAATTACCCGCCGGATCAACGGCCAGGCTGACCGTTTCCAGTACATCGCCCAAACCGTCCCAACGGGCCAGCCAGGTTTGGCCGGCGTTGTAGCTTTCGTACACCCGCTCCCACGCGGCCAATTTATAAAGATGATCGGAGTCAAGGGGATCGACCGCCAACGCCGGAATGCCAACGCCTGTCCCGGCCACGTGCTGCCAGGTTGCGCCGCCATCTCGGCTGGCGATCATGCCGTCGCCGGAACTACCGGCATAAATCCGCTGCGAATGGGTTGGATCGACCGTGAGCGATTGGATACCGCCGGAGCGAACGACATCTGTGGCGGACTGCCAGCGCTGGTCGTCGTCTTGCCAGTGAAAAAGACCGGCTCCCGTACCGAGTAAAAGTCCATCATCGAGAGTTAGCAGCGCGTGGGCATTTACAATGCCTAAATCCGGAGCCAGGTTTTGCCACGTCTCGCCCAGGTCATTGCTGCCGTAGAGGCCGTTCCATGTCGCCGCCAGGAGTCGATACGCGCCGTCCGGTAGTTCGGCCCCGGCTAAATCTAATACGCCGCCGGATGGTAAGCCCGCTCCGCCTTGACTCCAGATCGTCCCGCCGTCACTGCTGCGATAGAGTTGGCCCTGGCTAGTTCCGGCGATTAACGTACCATCAGCCAGCCACAAAAATGAGGTCGCTTCATCAAATTTCAAAGGGAGTGATGTAACACGCTGCCAGGATTGCCCGCCATCTTGGGTCCGAACAACTTGATCGCGTAAACTGGCGATGGCATCTTGAGGATTCATCGGGGCAACGGCCATATTGCTGCCGTATTTGCCCTCGTAAGCTACCTGCCAATGCCGGCCATAGTCCCGGCTGGCAAAAATCCCCTGCCCCGATGTTCCGGCGTAAAGATATTGCCCATCGCCGGACACAGCCAGTGAGATGACGCCGGCTGAGGCCAGCGGTGATTCCTCCGGCACAACTGACCGCCATTGGCCGGCCTCGGTCTCCGCGTGGATGCCCGTCCCATCAAAACCGACATAGAGACGGCCATCCGCATCAGCGGCCAGGGCAAAAGCCGTGACCGCCGGCAAGTCCGGTACCGATTGCCAACTCCGGCCGCCATCGGAACTGACCAACAGCCCGTCACGCGCCGCCGCCCACAGCTTGACCGTGTCCTTGTCTTCGCCGGTCGATGCGGACGGCATCACGTCAAAAATCGGATTATCGGCTAAGCCGGAACCGCCGGCGCTCCAAGTTTGGCCGCCATCCCGGCTGGACAGTAATCCCCCGGCGGCATAATAACCGGCCCAGACCTGATCAGTGTCAAGCGGGTTGACCGCCACGGCTAACACAATCGAGGCTTGGCGGGGCAGACCGTTTTCAGCACGGACCCACTGCCACTGTGGGGGCGAGGCAGGCAGTGTCGTCTGGCAAGCGGCCAAGACGATCAACAAAGTAATGGTCATAATTTTTAGGCGGTGGAAATGTGTAAATTTGGTCATTAGGGCAATGATTATTCGATAAACACTGTAATGTTGCCACGCTATCCTTAGGCAAACGTGAATCAACATAGGACTGGCACATCAACGCTTTGCTTTGATCAGCAGCGAAAATATTTCAGGCATCTCGACACCTCAGCATCAGGGTTTGACACCGGCTTGACAATCGGTGTGACAAATCCAGTCGGCATTAATGGTAGTTTCACCAGGATAGACCACCTGAACCTTAACGCTCTCGGACAGGGGGACAAACTGCTGACATTGAGCATTGAATTCGATGGCAAGCGGACAGTCGTAATGCCCGATAGTCAACCACCACCAGCCGGTGTTCTGCGTTGGATCGTCAAGAACAATTTCCCATTGGCCGGCGTCGGTTTCAGGCTGCCAGCGGTTCGGACCGCTCGGTTTCGATAGTAGACTGCGAGATCCGTTGTCGAGTTGCACACTGAAGCCATCGACGGCGCGGCCTGCCTCGTCAACGATTTGGCCGTGAAAGCGAACGATGTTGCCATCGCCGGCGGCATACCACGCACCCGGCGTGAATTGAAAGTTCGGATTTTCGGGCAGGACGGGTTGGCTGTCCACTGCCGAAGCCGGTATATCCTGCTGATCCGGCGATGACGCCGCACTTTCAACCGCCCACAATTGGCCTTTACCGTTAACGACGAAAAGCGTTTGGCCGGATCGCGTAAGTTCGGCGTAGATTTGGCTGCCGGTGGTAAAGCGATCGAGGATGCGGCCGCTTTGAGCGGTAACAGCGTATAGGTCGCCATCGCCGCTGCCAAAGTAAACAACCTGATCGACCACAAGCGCCGAGGATTTGATCGGCTTGCCGGTGTTGAGCTGCCATCGCTCCCGGCCGCTTTCGACCTCTAGCGCATACAACGTACCGTCATAGCTGCCGACAATAACGAGGTCATCGGCCACAGTGGGCGAAGCGAAAACATCGTTGCCGGTTTTGAAGCGCCACTTTTCGTCACCTGTGGCGGTATTCAGAGCGTAGACGAATTCATCGTTGCTGCCGAAGAAGAGGGTATCCCCGGCAATAGCAGGGGTCGAAGCCACCCAATTGCCGGTTCGATAGCGCCAGCGCTGTAGGCCATCGGCGGTATCAATGGCGTAGAGGTAACGATCCCGGCTGCCGACATAAACCGTATTACCGGCCACCACCGGTGACGACGCCAGCGCGCCGCCGGTGGCGAAACGCCAGCGTTCCTGACCGGTTTGGACGTCAATCGCCACCAAATGCCCATCCTGTCCGGGCGCGTAGAGGCGGTCGCCGGCCACAGTGGGTGCGGCTGAAACATCGGTTTCGAATTGCCAGCGCGGCGCGCCGGTCAACTTATCGAGTGCATAGAGCGTGCCGGTGCTACCGACATAAACAGTGTCACCAGCAACCACCGGAGCCACTTCAATAGGTGAGTGGGTTTGAAACTGCCAAACGTCCTGCCCCGTTGCGGCATCGAGGGCATAGACGTAACCATCATTGCTGCCGGCATAGATGAAATTGCCGTCCGTCGCCGGAGCCGCGCCGATACCACCCTGCCCTCGAAATTCCCACTGCAATCTTAACTGACGCGATGACGGCGGCTCAGTTTCGTCTCCACCAAACAATATCTGGGCCAGCGAACTCAGAAATGACGGTCCGGACTGTGGTTGAACCCACCAACCAGTCAAAACCAGGCCCATCAAAACCACCAGGCCGGCCACCACTGCCCATCTGAATTGGTTCTGTCGTGAATGAGCCGGACGCGACAAACCGGATGGACCTGGGTGGCTATGCGTAAATAGATTAGCGATAATCTGTAACGGTCCTGGGATCTCAATCGTGGAGACGGTTTTATGCTCTATTTGATTCAGCAGTCGATGTTTCAAGGTGAACCGAATTTGGCTCTCCCGGCTAAAATCTGTTGAAGCCAACCGCCGGGCTAGAACAAGATTGGCCTGGTAATCGGCGGGCGTTTCCGGCGAGTCAGATACATCGGTCTCTTGCAGCAAATTTTCTACATCATGGCTGAAGCGTTCGGCCAAATCCTTGGTACTCATCATTCAACTCCCTGGGCTTCCAGTTCGGTGCGGAGCCGGCGGATAGTACGGTATAAAATCACGCCGACATTACTTTCGGTCAGACCGGTGAGTTCGGCTATACGACGGTTGGTCAGACCGCCGGCAAATTTTAAGGCGATGATGTCTCGTTCGCGGCTACCTAACCCAGCCACCGCCATTAGAAGGCTGTGTTCGGCTTCGCGGTCGGCTACTATCTCGCCGGGGGGCGGATCGCCACCGGCCCATTCACGCAGCCGATCGAACGACAACCAGCGCCGGCGCTGCTGCATCCGCAGATGATCGTTGACCACGTTGCGGGCAATAGCAAAGAGCCAGGCGGCGAAAGGCGCTTTCTCCGGGCGATAGCTGTCGAGGTTGACCAGTACCCGCTCGAAAATGTGCGAGGTCAGGTCGTCGACAGTATCGGCATCCTGAATCCGGTAGCGCACGTAGTTGTAGATCCGGGCGAAATAATGGTCATAAACCGCCGCAAAGGCCGATGAATCGACCATCGATTGTTTAATCAGGGCCGGCTCATTGGGTAGGGTTGTGGCCAAGTCACTCATCTATCGTTTCCACTGTGTCTGGCGTGGTATCTATGAGTTAGTACGTTATGGGTGAAAAAGTATTACAAGCTATTTCGCCAATGTTAGCAAATTTACCAAAATAAATCGGAGGCCAAAGCGTACTTTGGCCTCCGTTAAGTCTAAAGCGACAACGTTGAGCTTTGCCCTTGACAAAGCAAGCTTTGTCGCTCCATAAATAGTTCATCGTAATCGCTTGAGCGATGCCAGCCCTAAAGGATTTACGGCGAACCAGAATCGGTAAACATAAATTTGCTAAAGAAAGTACGATTATTGGCCACGACGCGATAGCCCAACTCGGTGAACCAGATCAGCGGCGGCCAAGTCAAGGGGCGAACCAGCCAGCGAGGGTAGCCGATGGTTTCCAAAATAAACATGCTGGCTCGACCCGCTTTTAACACCTCGCCGTTGGCTTTGATGATGTGCAGCGCCCGCTCGCACTCCCGGTAAAGCTGCGGCGTCATCGGCGGTGAAGGGCAATCCTGGTAAGACGTGATATAAAATTTAGCCTGCAAATCCTGCCGTCTGACCCAGACGGATGTCCGTCGTCAGAAGCCTCAGTCACCGTCCCAGAGGAGCCAGTGCTGATGGGGTTTGATGTTGGTTAGCATTTTTCAATCCTATTCAATCCCAATTTCGGTCAACAGTTCCGGTGTGGATTTTTGCAAAATATAGCAATTCCGTCGCTCGCCATTGGTCACGGTCGAGATGAAATCAACGGCGATGTGCCCTTTGGCAAAGTAAGTTGCAAAGGCCTGCCGAATTTTGAGACGCCAGTCGAGGGCTAGCTCCATATTGGCGCTTTTGATCGGATGGATATCAGGCACGCTTTCGAGTTCAATGATATCGGCCGTCAAATCAAAATCGGCATGGCTAATTTCTTTCTCGACACCCTGACCGGTCACAGTAAATATAGGACTGACAGCCTGATAATCCGGAGCTTTTTCCCTTTCCTGTCGAGGGCCGCTGACCCACCACTCGACTAGGAGCCGGTCGGAAGGGAGGCCGGCATTAAGCGCACCGAAATCGCTGCCGTAGTAATCCTCGATGTAGGTGCGGCTGATCGCCCGTAATTTATGGAGGTTCAAATTGGCATTCGGCCCTTCGAGGG
>ERZ795053.5905-NODE-5905-length-12432-cov-6.364709_pt1 | contig 12432 bp, 6 predicted proteins | sample MGYA00375137_ERZ795053 | MGnify/ENA primary metagenome ERZ795053 (study PRJEB30182, sample SAMN05720284) | activated sludge metagenome | isolation source: Anaerobic digester | place: Hong Kong | collected 2014-12-17 ... | reverse complement strand
TCACAATTACCGTCGCACTTGTGCTGGCTTCACAGCCGTCCGCATTCGTTACCGTCACGCTGTAGGTCGTTGTTGTATTTGGACTTACGTTGATACTTGCTGTAGTTGCTCCCGTACTCCATTCGTAACTTGTACCGCCTGATGCTGTCAAGGTTGTGGTCTCGCCATCACAAATTTCTAGATCGCCACTAATGCTTGGTATTGGAAGAGGCAACCTATTTACATGAATGGAATCCACAATAGAACAAGCTTTACAATCACTTACTGTTATGTAATATGTGGTTGATTCAGAATCATTCACAGTAATATTTGGTGTTGTATCACCAGTAGACCACAAATAAGTTATGCTTGTGTCGTTATTCTCATTACAACAGGCTCCAAAAACTTTTATGTCATCTAATTCCCAGCCCGACATATTTCCACCTTTATCAACAACACAATATCCTCTTAATTCGAACCTAAAAGTAGAAATTTCATCTACCAAAAAACCAGGAATTCCCGTAAAATCAAAACTCTCTTCATTCCAACTAAATTCCGTATCAATCTCATCTTGTTCGAATATTAATAAATCGTTCTTATATACCTTTATTAAATATTTTGTATTATAATTATTGACGCCAGAAGATCCATTAGTTGTTGTCCAAATTTTTGGTGATTGCTCATAAAAGCTCAAGCCACTCAATCCACCCGATTGTTCAGGATTTATAGTTACTTCAAACTTTATAGCAAATTCATCATCATATTCTTCTGGATCACAACTATTCATCGCAGGAGTACACATTCCAGGGGTATTGTTATAACTGTAAGTACACGAATGTTCTCCATTATCTCGATAAACATTGCTTGCATTTACACTAATACATGAACCGTTATTAGGGTATTCAGGTAAGAATTCTGCATAGCTGTTTTGGTTATTTTGGCCTTGTGCATTACACTGGTCTAGTGTCCAATGAACCAGCAGTTTGTTTTCAGACACCTCACATGCCTGAGCACAACTGGATATTCCTGTGACATTAGACTCGAGGGTAACTTCTTCTCCTACACAAATGTCCAAATCACCCCCAAGATTCAAACTCAATGTATTCACATCTAAAGTAATAGCGGTAGTTGAATTACACCCTTGATTATTTACATAACTAATATAATAAGTTCCTGCATTTTGAGCAGTAATATTTTCGAGCACCCAATAGGAGCTTTCGTCGGGAATGTTACTGTAAAAACCGTTGGGTCCATTAATTTCAAAACCAAAAAATCCCAATGACTGGGTTCCAATTTTGATCGATTGTCCCTTACATGCATAGGCTTTATTAGATTGAAAAAAACCATTACCCTGATCTACATAAGGCGTTAATGGTGTAGGATTGCCCCCGTCTAATGTCACTGCAAGTGTTTGATAATCACAACCACATTCATTCAATGCAATCACAGAATACAAATCAGAATCCAGTCCTGACACCGTAAAATTGCCGGCTCCAGAACCTACAAGCTGATTGTTCGAATCGAATACACTCACTGTTCGATTACAACCCAAAATATTTCCGGAAGAACTAATTTCTATAAAACCATCACTGGCATAGCACGTGCTAGGAGGGCTAGAATTTTCAATATGAAGTTTACAATTTGATTGCGAAAAAAGATTAAATACGAATAGGAGACAAACAAATGCTGTTCCATAAAAACGAAGTAACATTCGATTCATTTTAGATTGGTTTTAATCGTCAAATATCTTTATTTATAATATCTCATCAAAATAAAAATCAATAATCAAATGACTATTGTTTTACTAATATGATTAAGAGAAACTTATATAATTAAAGCAACTTTAATATGTTTTCAACTTACTAAGTATTGGTATTTTTGAGGTAGATTCCTAACCCTAAAGGTCTAAAATCAAAAGGATTTTTCAAATATTTCTAGATTAATGTAAAATTTTAAACAAAAAAACCGGCCATGAATCATGGCCGGTTAAGTGCAAGTTTTGGTTGATTAATTGTTACTCGAGACTAATCATTTTTTTAGTGTCTGAGTAACTACCACTTTCGATTGAATAGTAGTAAACACCAGACCCTCCTAGGGTATTTTTATCGATTGTAATTGAATTTTCACCTGAATTAAATTCTTTATTCAAGTTATATACTACTTTACCATCAATGTTATATACTGTTAAATTTACAACATCAGTAGTTGGTATAAAGAATTTAATTTCTGTTGTTCCTATGAATGGATTAGGTTCATTTTGGAACAATTTAAATTCTTGAATACTATTTTCTACACCATTAAATTGTAAGTTTAATTTTGCAGTTTTAATATCATCACCGATATAAGCTTCAGATTTAAGCATTGTATTGTCAATACTTAACAAATCGCTTAGTTTTGCAATTCTATTTGCCTTAACTGTTAAGGTCAGAATCCCAGTATTTGCTAAGACGCCATTAGGGCTGGTTGTACTTAATATTAATTTATTATTAGTTAGATTTACATCTTGTACATTTACATCAAATACATTTGATGCTATGTCTAACAATTCTAAACCGTTGGTATTTAATTCTAATTGCATACCGTATAGTTTTTCGGTATTCTCTAGATTTAATTCGATGCTAAAAGTTTGACCTGCACTTAATAATTGATCTTCAGTCACCATTGTAACGGTCGTATTACTTCTGTTGTCCGAATTTCGACCTGCGAGATTCAACTCAACCGTTTTATTAACATCTCCTATTTTTATACCTACCAAGTTTTGATTTTGCATATCTGTATGTAAATCGTCGATATTTACAATTTCATCTAACGGATACAAATGATTGATATCCATAGCATTAGACGCATCAACAAATCTCCAACTGTCGTTATCAAATTTAGATACTAATCCCAATACTAGTTTTCTAATCTGTATCAAGTCACTCGCAGTGACTTTCTCATCATTTGTCGCATCCGCTGCTATTATCTGATATGGTGAAGTAAACGGTGCCAACCCTAAAATATGTCTTTGTATCAGAACTATATCTAAGGTACTCACTCCATTTGTATAATCGGTATCATTTTCTGCAGTGACATTGTAATCAAGATTCATAGGAACAAATTTAAACGTGTATCCATTATCTTCGTCTGCCATAACTCTGCTCAACTCTGGAAGTTCACCGATAAGATTAACCGTGGTTCCTGCAATCTCTTCACCACTTTCAGTAACAATATTACCAGAAATATTCGCTGTCAAACCTTCGCCACAAACTCCTTGATTATCCAATAAATTTAAATAAACCAAACAGTAGTCTGTATTCATCTTTTCGTCCCATACCGACATTTTCACCTCGGCTTCAGGCATATCGTCACAATCAAATATTTTTGCAGAACTATTAGTTTCTGGAACCCATTTTTGAGCATTACCAGAATTGTATTGCGATAAAGTGGCATTTTCACCTGCTCCTTTAAAGTAATGTTCTTGATTAATTTTTGATAAAACAGGATGTGCCCCATCAAATGTAAACAACAAATCAGGTTTTGCAGTACAGTTGTCAAATGAACCTAAATCAAAGTCTCTTGCCCAAAGTTCAACTTGTCCATTAACCATCAAAGCAGATGACAGATTTACACAATATGGTGTTGGTGCTTTCTTATCAACCACCATAAATGTGTTGGTACAACTTGTAATATTGCCACAACCATCAGAGACTTTCCATTGAACAATATGGTTGGCCATACTTCCGTAAATGTCTTCTGGAATCGTGATTTTTACATCTTGTCCAGAAGCTGTCGGACTGACATATCTATCTGGAATACCATTACCATTTGTATCATTTGAGAATGAATTATCAGATGCAGGCAGTAAACTTGAGTATTCATATTCCCAAGTACCGTCACCCCATAAGTCAACAAGAATAGTCCACTTTAACCATGAGCTTGCACAGTCACCATTATCGGTAGCATGATTAGTCAGCATTAATTGTCTTGTTTCACATTTGTCTCCGTCATTGTCCACATCACTATTGTCATTGACAGCAAACATTTGATTTTCGCAAGTTAATACCGGGGCTACGTTATCTACCACTTTTATTATCTGAATGTGGTGCCATATACCTTCATCGTCAAAACCATTAGGCTCATATTGACACCAATCAATGACTGTCCAGTGATTTACAATTTTAAAACATGCACCTTCTTCAAATTTAAAAGTATCAGATTCTAAACTAAACCCAATCAAGTCACACGGTCCTGATGACCACGTCGGAACTTCAACATCGGGTAAATTTAAGCAATCTGTCGTCTCATCCGATGGCCAATCAATATCATCACCATCAAACGGATCTTCTGATACTTTATTGATTCTTTGTACACAGAAAATACTCGGTGCATTCACAACACTCCATCTTCTTAGCACATAACCAGATCCACAGGCATCCAAGTATTCAATATCAGAGTATGTCGTCTCAAGTGTCAAACAATTGGAAGAAGCAGTTGCCTCACCTACAAGGCTCAAATCATTACAATCATCTGAACAACTAATGGTTACTTCAGCTGGGCAAGTAATCTGTGGTGGAAGCTTGTCTTCAACTCGAACATAAGCCCAAGTTTCATTAAAGTTATCACCATCACTGCCATACACACCATCCATGTCTCCATCATCCCAAACTCTCAACCAAACTTTTACGATTCCGTAAGCCACTGTTCCTTCAACGTCAGTTAAGTCTGCGCAGCAGAATTTTACATAAGCTCCATTGTCTGGATCGTAAGAGTTACTATTTGGATTAGTACTTCCGTCGAATGTATGACCATCCGCATTATAAGTGAAGTTTCCAGTGTAACCACAACCATCTTCATCTCTGGTCGGATCATCTTCCCTTCTTACTTCTAAATGTACAGCACTACAACCGTCAAATGAACCGTTGTCAACGCTATTGGCAAATAACTTAGCAATACCATCTCCATTACCTGAATTGGTAAGGGAAATCACAATGTTTTGTTTAGCCACTGCAATTGGTGCTGTATGATCTACTATATCTACAGTCACACTGGCAACGCTTGTATTTCCGCAGCAATCGCTCGCTACGTAATTGAATGTATGAGATCCCTTAGGAGCTCCTTGAACCAGGTATTTTTGCTCACTTACATCGAAAGTTATGTTAATACCAATTGGTCCGGTTACGGTGTAATTAACTGCATCAGAACAGTTGTCATGTAAGATTTTAGGTGCCGGCATGTAGAAATTACCAACACAACCCCAAGGGTCAACACTTACCGTAAATCCATCAGCAGCAATCGTCGGTGCTTCAGTATCAGCTGCTTTAATGACTTGAATATAATTCATCGTCAATGAAGTACACCAATCCAATACCAACCAAGATCTAATGACCTTTTTACTTGCGGAACATCCATTACCACAAGCCGGTGTCTCTGTATCGGTTTTGGCGGCTACTAGATTGCATAGATTGCTATTAATAGCCTGACCATTCACAGTTGGGTAAGCATAAGTCAACGCTGTTTCATATCCAACTGAAGGAGTAAAGTAATCCACGATGCCTTGCATACTCGTATTGGAGCCACACGTCATGATTATTGGATTGACCGGTGGCATAACATCTCCTAGCGTTGCAGGATACAATGCATATTCCATCGTACATGAAGAAGATTGATTACCATGACTATCTGTAAAAACATAAGTACGTCTGATGTACTTAGCACCACAACCCGCATCGATGACTTCATCAGAAGTGACCGTCGTGTAAGTACCACAGTTTTCTTCAACTACAGGCGTTGGTACTGAAACAGAGCCATTTAAAATGCCTTGCTCCTCTACACATAAAAATTGACAATTAGGATCACTGCCCCCTATTTCACATGGGCATTCGACAATCTGAGGTGGTAGTTTATCTTCTACAGATAAATTTCCCCAACATGAATTTCCATTAGCTGGATTTGTAACTGTAACGGAGTAACTTCCTGGACTTGAGATAATATTACCTGAAATTCCAGAAATCTTTACAGAAAATCCACTAACATCACCAGTTTCACCCTCGAGAACCATCTCAGGAGTGATTAACGCTTCGCAATTTTCATCAAGTGAAACCTGCACTAAATCATTACAGGCAATACTTTGACTATAAGATTTGTTGTAAAAAGTAAAATTGAAAAGAAAGCTGAGAGCCATCAACCATAGGGATAGCCTCCACCTTCCATGAGTGTAAAAATCGGTCTTTACCATGGGTAAAAAGTTTTAGTTATTAAAAGAGTTTAAAATGTGCCTTGCGGCACTAGTTCAGGATAAGTTAAAGACTCTCTTAAAATTTTTGGTGGGAAACCGGTGTAAAGATAAGGGGACTTAATTTTCTAATTAAAATTTCTGAGATGGTATTTTTAGCATATTATTTTTCATAATTTATGGGTTTTTCTAATATCTCAATGTTTTCAAAGGCTTGTATCATCATCTTCAATTTCAGAAATATGTTCTTTTATAAAATTGTACAATCGGGCAGAATCATTATAAGCGATTCTTCTTCCAAATACTGTGACCATATACAAAGCTAGTAACCCAATTCCTAAAGCGACACAAAGGTATATTAGATTAGAATCGATATTTAAACTTCTATTTGAAAGATAAATTATCAATGAAAATAGTAATCCCACACCCATAGCCCCATAGCCAAACATAAGCAAAACCCAAGTATTCGGCTTTGGACCAATCAATCCATTCACCTTAAAAGTATCCGTATTTATGTCTTCGACATTGAGATTTGCCTGTGGTGACCAGAAATGCTGATAATTATTTTTAAAACCTAAGACAATGTGATAATCATTGCCGGAGGTCACCAAATCTTCTGTTTGACTTGCGAGTAACCCCATTCTTTCATTTAGCATTTTGGGGCTTTCATTGGTGACAAATTCAAATCTTGGTCTTAATGTGTTTAAGGTTAACTTCATTTTTTAAACATTCATTTTAAAATTGAAAAATAAGTTGAGACATTCGTATTTTCAAAAGTACGTCCAAAATACTAATTTTGTCCTTAATGAAATCAATTATGAAAAATTTTTTATTTCCAATTTTTTTGGTGGTATTCGGAATAAGCACGGCCACTTCGCAGAGTTTTTGGTTCGGAGCCAAATCTGGACTTGGTCTGAACCGGCAGCAATGGAGCAATTTTAACCGTCAATTCATTGCGACGGCATTTGGAGATGCACTTATTGAATCCTATGATGAAGAAGAAACCAATACACTGTATGCCATGCTAGGTTACCACCTGCGGGGAAGTGGAATACGTTTTACTCAATTTCAAGGATATACTACACAGACCAATGGGTACATCTTTAGAAATCTGGTACTCGAACTGGGTGTAAAAAGAGCCTTGGGAGATTATGGAGATAAATACAGACCTTATTATATTATGGCCGTAAGAGGTGAATATACCCTCTCGACCAATCTAGATGAATTCGTAGGATATGATACTCGGTATTTTCCTCACAACGATTTCGTGAACAAATTCAACTACGGCATTACTTTCGGTGCAGGATATGAGTGGACGACCAGCAATTACCAGAAGGTGTTCTTAGAATTGGCCATTAATCCCGACGTCTCTTATCAATACGACCAACCGGCACTGAGTAATGTGAGGAATCCCTATACCGGTACCAAGGAAAATCTATCCCCAGTGAGAGTACGAAATTTAAGTTTTGAAATCAAAGTCGGCGTGAAATTTTTAAGGAAGGTGACGTATATAGATTAAAGGACAACTTCCTTATCGAAAATCTTGGCAAAAATGACCACCATAATGCAAATATTATTTGACAGTGAAACAAGTTAGGCTCTGAGAAAATTACGAGATTGTAATGGGAAGATTCAAGGTATGTGATTGATTTTTTAGAAAAATTCTACAGCTAAAGGATAACCTTATTAACTGATTTGGAATTTGTCTGTAAATTTGAAATTACCTAAAAGTTCTATGAAAGAAGAACATCAATTAACCATTGGAAAATTGGCATTTAATACTTCTCCAAGCTCAGTGATCACAAATCTATAAAGCTTGAAGCTCAATTCCTTTAACCATTAGGTGAAATAGATTTCTAATCCCCGATTCAATGGTGATATTGCATTATGTTTTGCATAAGGTTTTCATGGAGCTCTATGTAGAAGATGATTTTCTAGTTGAATTTATCTATGTACCCCTCATGACAAAACACCACAATTTACAAACCATGCATCTTAGATTAAAAATGTCGAATGTCAAAAAATCTAATTTTAATAGTCTCAGTTCTATTAATCTCTAGTTGTCGAAACCACGAAGAAGCTTCCCAGCCAAGTTCTGACAACAACAAAACTGCAAATAAAGCCCTGATATTGGACTACGAATTTGGTTCCACTCCACCGAGGACAATGGAGTCCCCACCACCACCTGAATTAACATTAGAAAAAGCAAGTAAAATCATCAAAACCGGATTTCTAAAATTCCAAGTTAATGACTTGAATTCAACTAAAATTAAAGTGGATTCATTGCTTAAGAAAAGCCATGGTTATTATGAAAATGAACAATTTAATTCCCATAGTAACAGAATCACTTATACTCTACTATTAAGAATTCCCAACACACATTTTGATTCGCTAGTCAAGCTTTTTGAACAAGGAATTGATAGATTAGAAGGAAAAAATATAAATGCCAAGGATGTCACCGAAGAATATGTAGATCTAAATATAAGACTCAACAATCATTTAGCATACCTCAATCAGTATAAAGACATTCTTAAAAAAACAAATTCAATAAAGGAAATCCTTGAAGTTCAAGAGAAAATACGAAGCCTAGAGGAAGAAATAGAAAGTAAAAAGGGAAGACTGAACTACTTGGATGACAAGGTAAAGTATTCCACTTTAAATCTTGAATTGACCGAATTAATTACATCAACACCATCAAGTGAATCAAAATTTACAACACGACTAAAATCCGCATTTAATGATGGATTTGAGGGTTTTCTTGGATTTATTGTAGGAGTAATAAGTCTTTGGCCACTCCTAATAGTGTTGCTATTCATAATTATTAGTAGAAAAAGCATATTTAAAAATCTGAACTTTAGGAAAAGTAATTCTCCTAAAGACTTATGACCAAGATTGGTCATGAACCATTCAAATAGCATTTGACATCCAAATATCTAAATTGTTTTAAGAAGTGAAAAAACTCGATCAAAAGCAAATTTTATACTTTATTGTACGGGGATAATTGTGCTTGGGATTAATAGATTCTATTTATTAAATAAAAATTAAGGTTTTTTTATTTTCTAATTTATAATTTTGCACCTCTTTAGCATGTAGGAAAATTTAGTATTGGATACGGATCAACACAACATCGATTTAAAAAAGCTGCCTAAGCATATCGCTATAATCATGGACGGCAATGGGAGATGGGCAAAGTCCAGAAACCAAGTTCGTGTGTTCGGCCATAAAAACGGGGTCAATTCTGTACGAGAAGTCACGGAAGCCTGTGCCGAGCTCGGTGTCCAATACTTGACGCTATATGCATTCAGCACCGAAAATTGGGACAGACCAAAATTTGAGGTAAACACCCTTATGAAACTGTTGGTTGACACTTTAAAAAAAGAAATTAATACACTCAACAAAAACGACATTTCGTTACAAGCTATCGGTGACCTTTCAAAGCTACCCGAAAAAACAAGAAAAGCTTTGCTTGAAGGGATAGAAGCGACCAAAACCAACAGTCGCATGAAACTCATTCTTGCACTAAATTATAGTTCGAAATGGGAAATAGCAGAGTGCATCAAAAAAATCGCCATCCAATATGCTGATGGAGTTTTAGACCTCCAAGATATCAATGACAAGTGTATCAGCGAAAACCTTGAGACAAAAGGTATTCCGGATCCTGAGCTCATGATCAGGACAAGCGGTGAACAGCGGATTAGCAATTTTTTACTCTACCAGCTCGCTTATGCGGAGTTGTATTTTACGGAAACAATGTGGCCCGATTTTAATAAGGCCGCTTTATATAAAGCCATCGAAAATTTTCAAGAAAGAGAAAGAAGATTTGGCAAGACCAGTGAGCAATTGAAAAATGCTTAACATTTTTTTAAAAGAGTCAAAGGCACAGAAAATGATATAAATCGTTTTTAAAAAGCTATTTGACACAACAAAAAATAGAAAAAACTGAATGATAAATTTGAAAAATATCCTGTGTGTATCTTTAACACTTCTCTTGGCTCTGGTCAACTTAAGTGCTCAAGAGCAAGTATTTGACTACAGTCAAAAAAAAGATTTTTATATAGGTGATCTCAAAGTAGAAGGTGCCGGCACCAAAGACCCTAATGCAATCAAATCCATCGCCGGACTAAAAATCGGTGATAAAATAGAAGTACCCGGAAATAAAATACCCGATGCCATCAAGAGCCTTCTGAGACTTAAACTATTCAAAGATGTCAGAATCATCCTAGATAGTACTGTTGCCGACACGGCTTATCTGCGTATCTCGCTCGAAGAAAGACCAGTATTGTCAAGATATTCATTTTCTGGAGTAAAAAATTCTCAACACGATGATCTCAATGAATTGGTTTCTAATATTTTATCCAAAGGGGGTATAGTCACCGAAGATCAAAAAAGCCTTTGTGCCGAAAAAATCAGAGAATTCTATGTAGAAAAGGGAAAACTGGATGCCAAAGTCAAAGTCATAGAAACACCAGATAACGTAAAACCCAATACGGTAAAGCTCGATTTTGCCATAGCACCCGGAGATAGGGTAAAAGTGGAAGACATCACATTCGAAGGAAACAAGGCATTCAGTGACAGGAAGTTACGCAAAAAAATGAAGCATACCAAACGCAAAGGAACATTGCTTCGAAAAACGAAATTTATCAAAAAAGATTTTGAAGAAGACGAAGAAAGCGTCATCGCTTTTTACAATACCAATGGTTATCGAGATGCTAAAATCATAAAAGATAGTATGTGGCGGGAAGAAGACGGAGATTTACAAATAAAAGTACATATTGATGAAGGGAATGTGTATCATTTTAGGAATATAAAATGGAAAGGCAACTCCCTCTACTCTGACGAGCAACTATCTACGATATTAGGCATTGAAAAGGGTGATATATATAATCCAGAATTGCTCGAAAATAGATTGCGATTTTCATTGGATGGTCGTGATGTTTCTTCACTTTATCTTGATGATGGCTATCTCGGATTTGAAGTAAATCCGGTCGAACTCATCATTCCGGGCGATAGCATCGACATAGAAATGCGAATTTATGAAGGGCCACAATTTACCATTGGCGATGTCACCATAGAGGGAAATGATCGGACCCATGAGCATGTCATCAGACGAGAATTGAGAACCAGACCTGGAGATAAATTTAGCCGCTCGGACATCATCAGATCTCAAAGAGAAATAATAAACCTCGGCTATTTCAATCCTGAAAACATGGATATTCAGACGCCGGTCAACCAGCAACGAGGAACTGTAGATATCAAGTACAAACTCGAAGAAAGACCTAGTGACCAATTGGAACTATCAGCAGGTTATGGAGGTTTCAGCGGATTGATAGGTACACTCGGGGTGACCTTTAATAATTTCTCATTGTCTAATATTAAAGACAGGAGTACTTGGTCTCCACTCCCTACGGGTGATGGACAGAAATTATCTTTCAGACTTCAATCCAATAGTAGATTTTTCAGATCATTAAATTTCTCCTTTACGGAACCATGGCTTGGTGGCCGAAAAAGAAATGGATTCACAGTAGGTGCCGTGAGTAGTTCATTTGACTATACTACGTTGGGCTCAGGCTCACTTTCTATCACTAGAGCTTTCGTAGGATTAGGAAAACAATTAAGCTGGCCTGATGATTTCTTCGTATCTAATACCACTCTTAATTTTGAATTCATTGACATGGCCGATTATCGAAATGGAAATTTCTATGTCAACAATGTTAGGATTTATGATGGTAGCTTCAAGAATTTCAGCATTAAGCAATCCATTACTCGAAGTAGTATCAGCGATCCACTATTTCCTAGAAGTGGGTCAAGAGTGAGTCTGGCAGTACAGCTGACACCACCCTACTCCTTGTTTAGAAAAGACAATTATTATACTGTATCTGACTCTGAAATTGCAGACATACGTGCAAGATTACAGAGACTATGTGGACCTGCCTGTGACATTACTGATGAACTCGTCAATGATGAAGTCGCCAGTTTGGTTAATGCCAGAAGATTCGAGTATTTGGAATACCATAAATGGACATTTGATTCAGAGTGGTACTTTAATTTAGTAGGAAAATTGGTGTTAAAAGCTCAAGCTAAATTTGGTTATCTCGGTACTTATAAAAAATCTATTGGTGTCTCACCATTTGAAAGATTTGAATTGGGAGGAGACGGATTATCCAATCAATCTGCAGGTATCACGGGTAGAGATATCATTAGTTTAAGAGGTTATGAGACGTCAGATTTTCCTGTAAATA
>ERZ795053.5904-NODE-5904-length-12433-cov-5.558895_pt1 | contig 12433 bp, 9 predicted proteins | sample MGYA00375137_ERZ795053 | MGnify/ENA primary metagenome ERZ795053 (study PRJEB30182, sample SAMN05720284) | activated sludge metagenome | isolation source: Anaerobic digester | place: Hong Kong | collected 2014-12-17 ... | reverse complement strand
TTGGGCAACTCGATGCTGACGTCGCGCAGGTTGTGGACCCGCGCGCCCTGCACCCGGATCTGATCGTGCCCGTCCGCGGCGTGCTGCCCCTTGGTCGCCATGCGGGCGATTGAAGCAGGTCGGGCGCTACCGCTCGCCCCGCAGCGTGGGCAGGAGGGCGGCGGCCACCTCGGCGGGCCGCTCCTCGTGGGCGAACAGGCCGGCGCCCTCGATCTCGGCCAGGCGGGCGTCGGCGAAGGTGCCGACCATCTCCCGGGCCCGATCGATGGGGAAGAAGACGTCCTCGGTGCCCCACACCAGCTGCACGGGTGCCGTGATGCGGCGGTGCAGGGCGCCGAGCTCGTGGACGTAGCGGTCCGAGAAGCTGCCGAGGAGCGCGGCGGCGGCCGCCTGCTTCGCCGGATCGCGGTGCAGCGGCTGGAGGAACAGCTCGTCGAACTCGCCGTCGAGCAGGGCCCGGTCGGCGAAGGCGTCGCCGAACACGAAGCCGTTGCGGCGGATGGCCGGCTTCCCCGACACCCACCCGAGGATCCGCCCGACGATGCGATCCGGCAGCCGGCCGAGGACCACGAACGAGCGGAACCGCCACCCCAGGCCCTGGGGCTGCTCGGTGTCGATCAGCCCCCAGCTCCGGACCCGCTCGTCGCCGGCCAGCGCGTGGCGGGCGATCATGCCGCCGCTGTCGTGGCCCACGACGGAAAGGTCGTCCAGGCCGAGGGCATCGACCAGCCGGCGGACGTTGGCGACGTGCTGTTCGAAGGAGATGGGCGTGGTGGCGTCGAAGCGGCTGGCGCCGGCCCCCGGCAGATCGATCACGTGGCAGGTGACGTGCTCGGCCAGGTGGGGGAGCAGGGTGCGGAACGTGGCGCCGCTGACGGGGAAGCCGTGGACGAACAGCACGTCGGGCCCCGAGCCGATGGTCCGCACGGCGACCTCACCGGCGCCGACGTCCACGAAGCGGTCGGGCGGCTGGCGGAAGCGGTCGGTGGCCTCGGCGGGGGAGAGGGCGGTCATCGGGGGCTCCTCGATGTTCGTAGCGATCGCTACGAGACGGTATTCGTAGCGACCACTACGGTCAAGGGCGATGCGACCCCGCCACTCCCGTGACGAGATCCTCGAGGGCGCGCTGCGCACCGCCCTCGACGGCGGGCTCAGCCAGCTCACCTACGGGCGGGTGGCCAAGCACCTGGGCATCAACGACCGGGTCGTCGTGTACTACTTCCCGTCCAAGGAGGAGCTGGTGGCCGAGGTGCTCCTCACGGTGGGCCTCCAGCTGCAGGCGACGCTCGCCCCGGCGTTCGAGCGGCCGGCGGCCGACCACCTCGAGCTGGCCCGCCGCACCTGGCCGGTGGTCGCCAACGAGGAGGCCGACCCCGTCTTCGCCCTCTTCTTCGAGGCCAACGGTCTCGCCGCCGCCGGGCGGGCGCCCTTCGACGAGGTGGTGCCCCAGCTGGTCGAGGCCTGGATCGCTTGGGCGGCCGAGCACGTCGACGCCACCCCCGCCCGGCGTCGAGCCGAGGCCGAGACGGCGATCGCCCTCATCGACGGGCTCGTCCTGCTGCGCCTCCTCGCCGGCCCGGCGGCGGCGGATCGCGCCGCGCGCCGCCTCGGCGTCCGCTGACCGAGCCTCAGCGGCGGCGGGTGCCGCGGTAGAGGCCGAGGTGCAGGTAGAGGTCGAACAGCAGCGGCTGCACCAGTGGACGGGGGACGGTGACCGCTCGCCCGTCGGGCTGGAACACGAGCAGGCCGTCGTCTTGGGCGCCGAGCACCGAGCCCCACCGGTGCTCGGGGGCGCGGAAGGCGCGCATCCGCTCGGGACGACCGGCGAGGTGGGCGCGGACGTTGCGGGCGAGCACCAGGAAGCCCCAGTTGCGCGCCGAGCTGCGGTTCGGGTCGGTGGCCGCCACGTCGCCCACCGCGAAGACCCCGTCGTGGCCCGGCACCCGCAGGTGCTCGTCGACCCGCACGAAGCCGCGCTCGTCGAGCATCGCTGGGGGCAGGAAGCCGGTGTGGGGCCGGACGCGACCGGTGGCCCAGAGTACCACGTCGGCGGCGAAGGGCGGCTGCCCGGTGGACCAGCGGACCGGCCCGCTCGTGAGGTCGTCGCCCTCGAAGCCCTCGGGCAGCTCGGCGCGGTGGCCCGGGTGCACGTGCACGCCCGCCGACCGGAGCTCGGCGTCGATCCGGCCCCGCACCTTCGGGTGGTAGCCGGCGAGGGGCAGCTCGGGCCCGAAGAACAGGTGGACCGCGGTGCCGGGGTGCCGGCGGGCCAGGTTGGCGGCGGCGCTGGCCCCCGTGGGCCCACCGCCCACCACCGCCACGGTGGCGGCCGCCGCCAGCCGCTCCTCGATCGCCCGCATCCCCGCCTCGACCTCGTCGAGCCCCTCGACCCGATCGTGGCGCCAGAAGCCGTTGGCCACGCCCGAGGCGATCACGAGCACGTCGTAGGGCACGGAGGTCTCGCCGCCGGCCGCGAGCGCGACCCGGACCCGTCGGGCCTCGAGGTCGACGCCGATCGTGCGGCCGTGGACCGATCGCACCCGGTCGAGGCCGCGGAACCGCTCGAAGGGGACGAGGAAGTTGCGCTTCCAGCCCTCCGGGTCGGCGAGCCGGTTGCCGAGCTCCTGGCCGCTGACCAGCGCCGGGCGCGTCGAGATGCCCGTCACCTGCGCCTGGCGAGCCAGGGCGATGGCGCTCAGCACCCCGGTGTCGCCCATCCCGACGATCACCACCCTGCGACGATCCACCTGGCCCTCCTGGCGCCCGGCCCCGGTCGATCGGGGCCGCGGGAGCCTACGGTGCGGACGTGGCACGACCGGATGCGCAGCGGCTGACGACGATCGACGAGGTGCTGGCCGAGGTGGTGAAGCCCGCCCGGTGGCCCGAGCGCACCGAGGTGGCGATCGAGGCCCACCACCTGCACGGCGAGCCGGTGCCCTACGCCGAGGCCGTCGCCGGCGAGTTCGTGCCCTTCCACGAGGGCGACGCCTGGGGCCCGGACTGGGACACCACCTGGTTCCACGTCACCGGCACGGTGCCCGAGGCGTGGGCCGGGCGGGCCTGCGCCCTCGTCGTGCACCTCGGCTACGGCGGCGGCCCGGGCTTCGGGGCCGAGGGCCAGGTGTGGGTGGACGGCCGGCCCACCCAGGGGATCAGCCCGAACCACCGCGAGGTGGTGATCGCCGAGCCGGCGGCGGGAGGCGAGGCGTTCGACCTCCACATCGAGGCCGCGTCGAACCCCCAGGCGCTCCAGGGCCGCCGGGGCGAGCTGCTCCTCGCCGACCACCACGGCGAGCCCCGCCTCGTGCTGCGCCGCTGCCACCTGGCCGTCGTCGATCGGCAGGTCGAGGCGCTGGTGCGGCGCTGGACGCTCGCGCGCGAGTGCGTCACCTGGCTCGGAGGCGACCGGGCCGACGAAGCGGCGAGCGCCCTCGACGCCGCGTGCGCGGCGATCGAGGCGGACGGCGTGACGGAGGGGTCGGTGGCCGCCGCGCTCGAGGCGCTCGCGCCGTTCCTGGGTCGCAGCCACGCCGACGACGGCCGCGTGCACCTGGCGGTGGGCAACTCGCACCTCGACACGGCCTGGCTCTGGCCCCTGCGGGAGACCCGCCGGAAGGCCGTGCGCACCTTCTCCACGGCGTCGACGTTCCTCGACCGCGACGACCGCTACCGCTTCGTGGCATCCCAGCCCGCCCAGTTCGCCTGGATCCGCGACGACCAGCCCGAGCTCTGGGAGCGGATCCAGGGGCACGTGGCCGCCGGCGGGTTCGAGGCGGTGGGCGCGATGTGGGTCGAGCCCGACTGCAACCTCCCCTCGGGCGAGTCGCTCGTGCGCCAGCTGGTGCACGGCAAGCGGTTCTGGCGCGACGAGCTCGGGGTCGACAGCGACGGGCTCTGGCTCCCCGACGTGTTCGGCTACTCGGCGGCCATGCCCCAGATCCTCGCCGCCGCCGGTGTCGAGTGGTTCCTGACCCAGAAGCTCTCGTGGAACGACACGAACCGGTTCCCCCACCAGACCTTCTGGTGGGAGGGGATCGACGGCACCCGGATCTTCACCCACTTCCCGCCGGCCGACACCTACAACGGCGACCTGTCGGTGGCCAACCTCCTCCACGCCGAGCGCACCTACGCCCAGCGCGACGTGCTCGACCACTCGATCTACCTCTACGGCCACGGCGACGGCGGGGGCGGCCCCGACGCCGACATGCTCGAGCGCACCCGGCTGCTCGAGGACCTCGACGGCATCGGTCGGGTGCGCCGCGTCGGTGCGGCCGAAGCGATGGCCACGCTCCGCGCCGAGGCCGCACGGGCGGAGGCGGCCGGCCGGGCGCTGCCCCTCTGGGTGGGCGAGCTGTACTTCGAGCTGCACCGGGGCACCTACACCACCCACGGCGCGGTCAAGGCGGGCAACCGCGAGCTGGAGCGCCTCCTCTTCGAGGCCGAGCTGTGGTCGCTCGCCGCCCACCGCCTCACCGGCGCGCCCGTGCCCGCCGACGTGCTCGACGCGTCGTGGAAGGTGCTGCTCCTGCACCAGTTCCACGACATCATCCCCGGCTCGTCGATCCACTGGGTCTACGACGACACCCTCGCCGACTACGACCGGCTCCGAACCGAGGTCGGGGCCGTGCGCGACGTCGCGCTCGGCGCCCTCGCTGAGCACGTGGACGCGGGCGGCGCCACGCGCCCGGCGCTCGTCGCCAACGGCCTCCCCTTCGCCCGCGACGAGCTGGTCGACCACGACGGCACCCTCGTGCGGGCGACGGCCCCGGCCTGCGGGTGGGAGGTGGTGGACCTGGACCGCCCCGTCGACGAGCTCGGCCCGCCGGTCACGAGCGGCCACGGCTGGATGGACAACGGCATCATCCGCGTCGAGTGGGACGGTGACGGGCTGCTCCGATCGATCGTCCACCATCCGACCGGCCGCGAGGTGGTGGCCGAGGGCGCGGCGGCGAACCTGCTCCAGCTGTTCGACGACGAGCCCGCGGACTGGGACGCGTGGGACATCGATGCCGCCGCTCTGGCCACCGGGGTCGACCTCACCGAGGCCGAGGTGGTCGAGCTCGTGGAGCAGCACGAGGATCGGGCGACCCTGCTCGTGGCCCGCTCGTTCGGGCGCTCGCGCATCGAGCAGCGGGTGCGCCTGGCTCGCGGGAGCCGCCGACTCGAGGTGCACTGCGAGGTGGACTGGCACGAGGACCACAAGCTCCTCAAGGTCGCCTTCCCGCTGCGAGTCCACACGTCGGTGGCCCGCCACGAGATCCAGTTCGGCCACGTCGATCGGCCCACCCACCGCAACACCAGTTGGGACCAGGCGCGCTTCGAGACCTGCGCCCACACGTGGGTCGACCTGAGCGAGGACAGCTTCGGCGTGGCGCTGCTCAACGACAGCAAGTACGGCCACGACGTGGTGGGCGCCGTGGCCCGCATCTCGTTGCTGCGGTCGCCGACCTGGCCCGATCCGGTGGCCGACCGGGGCCACCACCGCTTCGCCTACGCCGTGCTCCCGCACGCCGGCGCCACGACCGTGGGTGGGGTGATCGAGGAGGCCCACGCCTTCAACTCCCCGCTGCTGGTGCGCCCGATCGGGCGCTCCTACGGGAGCCTCCCGGCCCAGGGCTCGGTGGTGGCACCCGATCGACGGGGCGTCTCGATCAGCGCCATCAAGGCGGCCGACGACGGCGACGGGACGATCGTGCGCCTGCACGAGTGCTTCGGCGGTGGCCGCCGGGTCGCGCTCTCGGTGCCCGGCGCCACCACGGTCGAGCGCGTCGACCTCCTCGAGGAGCCCCTCGGCGCGCCGGAGGCGCTCGAGGGCGGGGTCGTCCACCTCGACCTCCGGGCCTTCGAGCTGGTCACCCTGCGCCTGCGCCACGGCGGGCAGACTGCGGCGCCGTGATCCCCATCGATCCCATCGAACCGATCGACGTCGACGAGGTAGCCGCCTGGCACGACACCGCTGACGTGGTGGTCGTCGGGCTCGGCTGCGCCGGCGCCTGCGCCGCCATCGAGGCCGCCGAGGCCGGCGCGAGCGTGCTGGCCCTGGAGGCGGCCGCGATGGGCGGCGGCACCTCGGCCCTGTCGGGCGGGCTCATCTACCTCGGTGGCGGCACGCCGGTGCAGGAGGCGTGCGGCTTCGAGGACTCGCCCGAGAACATGGCCGCGTTCCTGCGAGCCGCCTGCGGCCCCGGCGTCGACGAGGCGAAGCTCGCCGCCTACTGCGCCGGCAGCGTGGGCCACTTCCACTGGCTGGTGGACCACGGCGTCCCCTTCGAGGCCCGCTACCACCCCGAGCACGACCGCGAGCCGCCCGACACGAGCGGCCTGGTCTTCAGCGGCGGCGAGGACGCGTGGCCCTGGAACGAGGTCGCCACCCCGGCCGCCCGGGGCCACCACCCCGCCCACGCCGACGCCGCGGGCGGGTTCCTCATGGCCCGCCTGCTCGAGGCGGTGGCGGCGGCCGGCGTGCGGCGCCAACACGACACCGAGGTCGACCGGCTGGTGGTCGATGGCGGTCGGGTGGTGGGCGTCGAGTGCCGCATCGCCGGCGAGCGTCGCCACGTCCGGGCCGCCCGGGGCGTGGTGCTGGCCGCCGGGGGGTTCACGTTCAACCGGCCGATGGTCGAGGCCCACTGCGCACCGCTGCTGCGCTGCAACGTGCCCATCGGCACGCCCCACGACGACGGCCGGGCCATCCGCATGGCGATGGGCGCGGGCGCCGAGGTCGCCAACCTCGACCGCATCGAGGTGGGCATCCCCTTCGCCCCACCTCGGAGCATCGTGCGGGGCATCGTGGTGAACGGCGCGGGGAAGCGGTTCATCAACGAGGACACCTATGCCGGCCGCCTCGGCCACGCCTTCCTCACCGAGCAGGACGGCCGGGTCTTCATGGTCCACAGCGACGACACCTTCGCCGTGAACATCGCCGGCTACAAGCCCCGGTGGGTGGCCGAGACCGCGGCCGAGCTGGAGGTCGAGATCGGGCTGCCCCCGGGGCGCCTCCAGGCGACGCTCGACGCCTACAACGCCGCCGCCGAGCGCGGCGAGGATCCGGCGTTCCACAAGGCGCCCGAGTTCGTGATCCCCCTGCGCCCGCCGTACGGCGTCGTCGACCTCAGCGTCGACCGCAGCTGGTACGCCAGCTTCACCCTCGGCGGGCTCGTCACCGATCCCGACGGCGTCGCGGCGCCGGGCCTCCACGCCGCCGGGCGCACCACCGTCGGGCTCGCCGTCGGCGGCTACGTGAGCGGCATCTCGCTCGGCGACGGCACCTACTTCGGTCGGCGGGCCGGCCGGGCGGCGGCTACGAGCTGAGCAGGTCGGCGTGGCGGGCTTCGACCATCCGCCGGAACCCGTCGCGCCAGCCCACCTCGGCCCGACCGACCAGCTCGTGGGCCCGGGTGAGGTCGGCCACCACCGACGGGATCGCCGAGGGGCCCTCGACGAGGGGGATCGCCACGCCGGTCAGCTCGGTCAGGTAGGCCGACCACTCCTGCACCGAGACGACCTCCTCGCCGCCCCAGTTGACGATCGTGGCGGGCACGTCGGCCGCCTCGAGCATCCGCGGCACCATGGCGACGATGTCGTCCTCGTGGATCGGGTTGTAGATCGCCGGGCCCGCCGCGGGCACCTCGGTGGGGATCCCCGCCTGGGCCAGCGCCAGCATGATCGACGGCCAGCCGCCGTTGTCGCCGTAGGGGACGTTGAGGCGGGCGATGGTGGTCGGCAGGTCCCAGAGGCGGGCGCTGAGGCGCACCGCGGCCTCGGTCGCGATCTTCGAGATCGAGTAGGTCGGCAGGAACGGCGACACCCGGTGGTTGTCGCCGAGGGGCGCGTCCTCGGCGTAGGGGCCGCCACCCCCGGTGTCCTCGTACACGCCGGTCGTCGAGCAGTGGAGGACGGCGCGGGCGCCGCGGCAACGGGCCATCAGCAGGCCGATGCCCTCGGCGTTGTCGCGCAGGTCGAGGTCCCAGTCGTTCGACTTCGCCACCGCGAAGTTGAGGACGAACGACGGGTCGGTGGGCACCTCGTCGAGCTGGCCGGCGCCGAGGTCGGCCACCACGCAGCGAACCCCGGCGGCCTCGAGGCGCTCCCGAGCCGCCGGCGAGGAGAACCGGGCTGCGGCGATCACCTCGTTGTCGGCGGCGAGGGCGATGGCCACCGGCAGGCCCACCTGGCCGGTGGCCCCGGTGACGACGATCGTCTCGCCTCGGAGCGCCATCACGCCTCCTGGGCCCGGCGGTCGTACTCGGCCGAGAGGATCAGGGAGCGCCACAGGTCGCGCGGGTCCTTGCCCCGCTGCAGGTAGCCGGTCCAGTAGGTGCGACCGCTGGGGTCGGGCCCGCGGCCGAGGAACCGCTGGAAGGCTTGGACGACCGTGCGCTGGGCCGACTCGTGGCTGGTGAGCAGCGAGAGGCCCAGCGTCGAGCGCCGGAGGCCGGCATCGAGGCGGCCGGTCCAGTAGCGGGCGCCGCTCGGGTCCACCGTGCGGCCGTGCACCAGCGGGTACAGGGCGGCCACGTACGCGGCGTTGGTGCCACCGGCGCGGCGGTACACCTCGGGCGAACCGAGGAGCTTGGCGTGCAGCTCGGGCAGCGAGATCGTGCGGAGCTGGTTGGCCCAGTAGGCGAGGCCGCTCGGGTCGGGGGCGCGGCCCAGGTCGTGCTGGAACGCCTCGGTGACCAGCAGCTCGCGCTCCTCCTGCGAGCCCAGCAGGTCGGTGGTCCACGTGGCCCGGGTGGTGCCGCGCGCGGCGGCGTAGCCGAGGGCGGCGAGCTCGTCGTCGGTGGCGGGCCGGCCGAGGAGGTCGCTCGTGGCCTTGCGGGCGAAGTTCTCATCGGCCGTGTACGGATCATCGGGGCAGCGGCTGCCGTCGGCGTCGGCGCCGGTGCGGAACTCCCACGTGTGCGGGGCCACCGGTTCGTCGCGAGCGTCCACCAGGTTCGAGGTCACGCCGGCGCGGTACCACGTGCACGGGGCCAGGTCGACGCCGGGCTGGAGGCCGATGAGGTGCTCGCCGGCATCGGGGCCGTACGGGACGCTGCGCGGCCAGCCCGAGCGGAACGGCACCGGGTCGCCCGAGTCGCGCTCGACGAGGGTCATCGAGCCGGCGGGGAGCGCGGTGCTCACGGTGCCGGCGCTGCCGGTGTAGGGCCGGGCGTAGGTGAGGGCGGCGGCGATGCGGGTGCGGGCGCCGCCGCGCCCTCGCGAGGACCCGGCCTCCATGTTGCGGTTCCACCCGGTGGTGGGCAGGCGGCGCTGGCCGTCGGCCGGGTAGGTGATCGACACGCTGGTCTGGGGCTGGGCGCCGAGCACCCGGCCCCACATCGCCTCCCACTCGCCGGCGATGGCGGTGGCGGCGAAGTGCACGCCCCCGGGCCCGTCGACCAGGTTGTGCGACATCCACGGCATCGCCTCGTGGATGGCGTCGATGTGCTCGGGCGCCCACGACGCCTCGACCGACTTCACCACGCCCATCGCCACCTCGCCCAGGTTGAGCTGGCTGTCGTCCACGTCGCCGCGGCCCACGGCCGCGAAGGTGGCCAGCAGCCGGTCGTGGTTGGGGAACGGCAGGATGCCGGTGGTCGGCTGGTGGTGGTCGGCGATGGCGACCAGGTCCATCTGCAGCTCGGCGCCGCCGTCGTTGGCGTAGCCGGCCAGCGAGTCGGGGGAGTAGTACTCGTCGAGGTCGGGGCCGTTGGGCTCGAAGAGCCAGTCCCACACCTCGTCGCCCATGCCGTGGCCGATCATCCCCATGAGGAAGGCGATCTCGGGGGCGCAGGGGCCGCGGGGAGCGGTGGGGTCGCCGCAGTCGCCGCGGGCGAGGATCTGGTCGAGGTAGGCGTCGTGGAACCGCTGCCAGTGCGCCTCCTCGCCGTAGGTGTTGCTCAGCGCGTAGCCCGAGTCGGGGAAGTGGGCGCCCGACCGCACCAGGTCGCGGTTGGCCTCGAGGAGGGCCTTGAGCTCGGGGGTCGTCACCCGCTCGATGGCGTCGAGGTCCATCCAGGCGTGGGTGGTGACCCCGGCGGCGTCGGCGGGGCGGGCGGGTGCGAGCGCACCAAGCGCCGTCGCCACCACCAGCGTGGCCACCACCAGGGTGCGCCGGGTGGTGGACCGGCTCGAACGTCGCCTCATCGTGCTCCCCCTCGTCTGCGTGCCCGGCCAGGGTACGTTGCCGGACCATGGCTGCAGGAGGGGTGCCGACGAGGGTGGCGATCACGGGCGGCGCCGGCTTCATCGGGCGGTCGCTCGGGGAGCACTACCGAGCGCTCGGCGCCGAGGTCGTCGCGATCGATGTGCGTTCCGACGATCCCGACGTCGTCGTCGGCGACACGAGCGCGCCCGGGCCGTGGCAGGAGGCGATCGAGGGCGCCGAGGTGGTGGTCCACACCGCCGCGCTGGTGTCCAACACGTCCGGGCTCCAGCGAGCGTGGGAGGTGAACGTGCTCGGCACCCGCCACGTGCTCGACGCCGCCGCCCGCGCCGGGGTGCGCCGGGTCGTCCACCTCTCGTCGGTCCGGGCGTTCTCCGACGTCGACTTCCCCGCCGAGGTCGACGAGCACCATCCGGTGCGCCCCGACGGCCACGAGTACGTCGACACCAAGATCGCCAGCGAGCAGGTCGCCCTCCAGGCCCACGCCGGTGGCGAGGTGCCGGTGACGGTCGTGCGCCCGGGCGACGTCTACGGCCCCGGCTCGGTGCCGTGGACCTTCTGGCCGGTGGTCGGCATCCGCACGGGCACCTTCGCCATCCCCGAGGACGGCTCGCACCGGTTCAGCCCGATCTACGTGGACGACCTCGTCGAGGGCATCGTGCTCGCGGCGGCGAGCGAGGCGGCGTCCGGCCAGGTGCTGACCCTCGCCGACGGCGCCGTGTCGAACCTCGAGTTCTTCGGCCGCTACTACCGGATGCTCGGCCGCGAGCCCGAGCTCCTCCCCGCCGCCGAGGTGGCCGAGCGCTTCGACGCGGCCGGCGTCGGCGCCGACACGGTCGACTACCTGCTGCGCCGCCACTCGTACTCGAGCGCCAAGGCCCGCGCCCTGCTCGGCTGGGCGCCGGCCGTCGACCTCGACGAGGGCATGGTCCGATGCGAGGCGTGGCTGCGGGCGTCGGGGCTCCTCGACGGCTGACGCCGGCTCAGCGGTCCCCGGGCCCGGGCACCGGCAGCGGCAGATCGATGCGGCGGGCGGCGAGGCCGATCGCCGTGCCGATGGCGAGGCCGCCCAGCACGTCGGAGGAGTGGTGCACGCCGACGTAGACGCGGCTGGCGGAGACGGTGAGGGCGATCGCCCACCACAGCGGCGCGAGGCCGTCCTCGGACAGGAGCGTGGCCATGGTGGCCGCCGAGGCGGCGTGGCCGCTGGGGAAGCTGGAGTTGCCGGGACGGCGCAGCTTGTGCGGGTGGGCCCGGTCGTGCGCCGGGCGCTCGCGGCGCACCGCGCCCTTGGCCGGCCCGTTCACGACGGCCGACTCGATGCCCAGCCATGCGAGGTGGCGCAGGAACGTGTGGGCCGGGGCCGGGGTTCGCAGCGAGCGGACGGCCGAGGCGGCGATCCAGCCTCGCCCGTCGTCGCCGAACCAGGAGGCCGAGTACATGATCCGGTCGGCGACGGGGTTGCCCCGCAGGCGACCGATCCGATCGTCGAGCCATCGGTCCACGTTCACGCGTCGTCGCCCTTCGCCTTGGCCAGCCGCTGCTCGAGGCGCCCGATCCGGTCGCGCGCCAGCACCAGCTGGTCGGCGAGCTGGCGCACCAGCCGGGCGCGGAGCTCGTCGAGGCGCTCGGGCTCGACGGCGAGGATCTCCTCGGCCGATTCGGCGGTCCAACCCGGGCAAGGCCCATCGGGCGCGCCGGCGCGGGCGAGCTCGAGGCCGTGCTCGTCGGCGAGGTAGGCGAGGTCCACGTCGTGGGCCCACGTGATCGCTTCCGCCAGGCCGGGACGCAGCGACGCCGTCGACGCCGACGGGCCGTCGTCGATGCCGAGCAGCGCCTGCTGGACGGCCGTGGAGCTGGGAGAGTGCTGGCGCTCCTCGTCGGCCCAGGCGTGGCCCCGCAGCTCGTGGAGCAGGCAGATCGCCTCCGCGGAAAGCGAGCGGTTGTCGCCCTTCGCGGTGGGGCGCGGGAGCGGCGGCATCTCGGGGAGGAACGTCGCGCGGAAGTCTTCGATGATGTCGCCGCCGATCAGCCGGTCGCGCTCGTAGGAGCGGACCGTGACGCGCCCGCCGAAGGCGTCGGTGAACCGGGCCAGGCGCTGCCGGGCGTCGAGGCGATGGTCGCACGGGCGGATCACGTGGCGGCTGGCCCGGACGCGCTGGCTGAGCGACGCCACGTAGTGGGCGGCCGGCGGCCGGACGTAGCAGGCGACCTCGACCTCGTCGGCGATCTCGTCGACCAGCCCGGCGAGGATGTGGGCGCCCTCCTCGCTGATGGCGAACA
>ERZ795053.5903-NODE-5903-length-12436-cov-5.530975_pt1 | contig 12436 bp, 14 predicted proteins | sample MGYA00375137_ERZ795053 | MGnify/ENA primary metagenome ERZ795053 (study PRJEB30182, sample SAMN05720284) | activated sludge metagenome | isolation source: Anaerobic digester | place: Hong Kong | collected 2014-12-17 ... | reverse complement strand
TTCTGGATGCGGTTTACGATAAGTTCGATGATGGCATGACCCAGGAAGAGGAAGATGACGTCATCAATGTTGCCATAATAGGTAAACCTAATGCGGGAAAGTCGTCCCTTTTGAATAAATTCCTGGGTGAAGAAAGAGCCATTGTCAGCGACAGACCCGGTACAACCCGGGATGCATTGGATACACCTGTTCTGCACGAAGGACAGAAATATATTTTCATTGATACAGCCGGTATCCGCAGGAAAAGCAAAATCTATGACAATGTGGAAAAATACAGCATCCTTCGTTCATGGACTGCGGTGGAGAGGGCTGATGTGTGCCTTGTTCTCATAGATGCTGAAGACGGAGTCACGGAACAGGATACAAAGATTGCCGGTTATGCCCATGAAGAGGGCAAGGGTATAATCATCGCCATAAACAAATGGGACCTCATAGAAAAGGAAAACAGTACATACAAGAAGTTCACAGACGAGGCCAGGGAGAAGCTTGCATTTATAAAATATGCACCGGTAACCACCATTTCCGCCAAGACAGGGCAAAGGGTAACCGGGCTTTATAATATGATAGATGAAGTTTACAGCAACTGTAACCTCAGGGTATCCACGGGGGTCCTCAACGATATATTGAATGATGCCATGGCAATGGTCCAGCCGCCGTCCGACAAAGGAAAGAGACTGAAGATATTCTATATGACACAGACTTCCGTGAAACCTCCCACCTTCGTATTGTTTGTCAACAGCAAGGACCTGCTTCATTTTTCATATCTCAGATACATTGAAAACCAACTCAGGGAAGCCTTTGGTTTCACCGGGACGCCGATAAGGTTCATTGTAAGGGAAAAGAACAAAGGAGATAACTGATGCAAATATTTCTTCTCATATTGTGTGCTGTAATTGGATATGCACTGGGTTCAGTGAATTCATCCGTAATCGTTGGAAGGCTCCATGGAGTCGACATACGCACAAAGGGCAGTAAGAATGCAGGTCTTACCAATACCCTCCGTGTACTTGGTAAAAAAGCAGCCCTGATGGTTCTTGCCGGGGATATCCTGAAAGGTGTCATTGCAGTGCTTCTGGGAATTCTCATGAGTGGATGGACCACGGCTGGAGTTGGCGGGTATTATCCTGTTGTGGCAGGAACTTTTGCTGTTATCGGTCACAATTGGCCCGTATATTTCAATTTCAAGGGCGGAAAGGGAATCCTGACGACGGCAACCGTAATATTCATGCTTGACTGGAAGATAGGCATCACTGTTCTTGTTCTTTTCATAATTGTGGTAATTGTGACGAAATATGTCTCACTCGGTTCAATACTGGGGTCATTTGCCGTTCCATTGGTTGCATTGATATTCGGCCACGACCTGGTCTTCATTTTATTCATGGTATTGCTGGCATTGCTTGCCATATTCCGACACAGGGAGAATATAAAAAGGTTGCTGAGTGGAAATGAGAACAAACTGAACCTGGGTGGAAAGAAGGGTGAAAAACCGGAGAATGAGCAGGTTTGATTTCATCGAGAATCTTACATATGAGAATCCTGAGCACATGTCTGCCCAGGCACTTGCATATGTGGGAGATGCAGTCTACGAACTGTATATAAGAGGTAAACTTGTTTCCATGGGCATAAGGAATGCCGGGAAGCTGCACTCTGCGAAGGTAAGGTTTGCAAAGGCCTCTGGACAGCGTGATGCATTTGAAAGAATACAGGAGGGACTGAGCGAAGCCGAGGCCAGGGTTGCTGCACGGGGAAGAAACATGAAGTCCTCTTCAGTTCCCAGGAATGCGGATCTCGCTGACTATTCATATGCAACTGCCTTCGAGGCATTGATCGGATACCTGTATTTGAAAAACGACAAGGAGCGGTTGATGGAAATACTGGAAACAGCCATCACGGATATATCATGAATGAAGAAACAAATATAATTGCAGGAAGAAACCCTGTTTTTGAGGCCATAAAGGCAAGGACTGAAATCAGTTCAATACTGGTTGCCAGGGGATCCACGGAAGGAACCATCAAGGCAATAATTTCAACTGCAAGGAAGAGAAAGATACCTGTAAAGGAAGTTTCACCTGCAAAACTGGATGGTCTTGTTCCGCAAGGCAACCATCAGGGGGTCATTGCGATGATATCCCCGGTTGAATATCATTCCCTTAATGACATTTTCAGAAAAGCTGAAGAGAGGAATGAGGATCCGTTCATAGTAATACTTGACGGTATTGAGGATGTACATAACCTTGGAGCCATTGCAAGGACAGCTGAAGCCTGTGGGGTTCATGGAATCATAATTCCTACACACAGGGCAGCCCCGATTACAACTGCTTCCGTCAAGGCAAGTGCAGGAGCCCTGATGCATATCCCTGTATGCAGGGTAACCAACATAGCAACAACAATCGATGAACTGAAGAAACGAAACCTTTGGATTGCCGGAGCCGACATGAAGGGATCCAAATCATATTATGAATCAGACCTCCGGGGACCTTTTGCACTGGTAATAGGAGGCGAGGGTCAGGGAATCAGAAGACTGGTCCTGGAAAAATGCGATTTCACCGTAAACATACCGATGAAGGGCAGGATGTCATCACTCAACGCATCCAATGCCGCAGCAGTAATATTGTTCGAAGTACTTCGCCAGAGAGAAAATGCCAACTGATGCATTTATGCATGATTGGTTCATGAATTGCTGAATACAAGTCATCCGGGCATCTGCCCGGTTTTCTTATATTGAATAAGGCACAGGGAATTGATAGAATTGTGAAGCGGAGGAAAAAGATATGTTCAATTATGACAAAGCCAGGGAGGAAGCTGGATTTGACTGGTATATAGGTTCATCTGTCTATGCTTTTCTGGAACTTGCCGGGATAACCCTTCACGAATTCAATACAAATCCAAGCGCCGGTATCGAAGCCTATAAGCCCAAATACTCTGATGCCTGCAGGGAAATGTTCGGCGATTATCTCAATCCTGTAGGAATAGCCACTCCTGCAGTCTCCTACGGACACATTGATTTCCTTGGTGTTGAACTTGTTTTCCCACAGGGAGAAGGAGAAGTCAATTACGTCCATCAGAAGAAATCCCTCGGGGAGTGGATTGAAATCCTGAAGGAAAGGATGACCTTTGATGAAATGACTGAAAAGGGAAGGTTTTATCTGGACTACAGGGAAAAACTGAGGGAAGCATACCCCGGAAAACATGTCAACTGGAGCATGGGATATGAAGGGCCAATGACCACAGCCTATGAGCTGCGTGACATGAACTTCTTCTATGATATCTATGATGATCCGGAACTGACCCACGAGTTCCTGAAATTGCTTTCCCTTAATATAGTCGAATATATCAAGTTCCACAGAAGAATCAACGGGCAACCCGAATTCAATTATGAAGAAGGTGCAATGTGCGACGATATTGCATCCCTTATACCGCCTGATAAATTTGAGGAGTTCGTACTTCCTTATTGGGAGATATATTACAGGGGGACCTCCTCGGGCAGAAGATTCATACACACTGAAGACCATACATACAAGACAATGAAATACCTGGAATCAGCGGGGATAACATATTTTGATCCCTCGATATCACATAAACTGAACCCTCAGCTCATAAGGGACAACTGCAGGGTTCCATTCGGATGGAGGATGGGGGCGTTCCATTTCAGGGACCTGACTCCTGATGATGTAAAGGACTGGGTATATAAGGCAGTGGAAGACGGAGCTTCAAAGGTATTCACCCATGTTACAAGGATGATGCTTGATGAAGACCACATAGAGAAAGTCAAGGCTTTCCACGAGGCGGCTGTCAATGCAAAGCAAATGTTTGACGGTGGTGCCACAAGGGAGGAAATAGGAAAACTGGTTTCAAAGAATGGAAGGGAAAGATTCTGGGCAAAGTGGCCGGGATAATGGTATTTGATGAAGGATAATTTCTACTCAAAGGTTCTCAACTGGGTCTTGCCCATATTTGTGGTATTTACAATACTCACCGGTGGAGTAATTGAAGGCATTGTGATTCTGCTGGCATATCTGGGTTACAGATTCTACAGTGAAAGGGACAAGTTCTTTTCATTCTTCGGCAAGAACAACTATCTTAAAGGCAACCTGGAAAAGTCAGTGAAATATTATGAAAAGGCATATAAGACCAGGAAAGCAGAGGCCAAGGTAGTTGCCTCATATGTATATGCTCTCATTCTTTCACGTGATTTTCATAAGGCGGATGAGATACTTGCTGAACTAAAGGGAAGTAAGGATTCTGATTCCGTTCATACACAGATCAAGTTGTGTGAAGCGGTTCTTCTATGGAAGAGGGATGGAAAACTGACAAATGCCATATCTTCCATTGAGTTCTTTGATGATTCATTGAGAACATCATCATATTACGGATTGCTTGGCAAGATGCTGCTGGAATCCGGGAATATGAAAAGAGCAAGGGACTTCAGCGAAGATGCATACAGATATAACTCAAAGAGTGCAGATATATTGGAAAACCTGGTCAGGCTGTATTGCATTGAAGAGGAATACGAAAGGGCGGCGAAGGCTGCGGATGTCCTTCTTGCAAAGAAACCCAGATCCCTGGATGCCTGTTACTATTGTGCCCTTGCATATGAAAAGACAGGCAAAACAAAAAAAGCAGAGTCTTTGTATAAGAAGGCTATGAAATTTGATGAAACACTGATATCCACCGTCAGCCATGATATGGTGGACAAGCAGAAAGGGGAGTGAAGATGTATAGTAAAAAGGCCGTGTATTTCAACTACAGGTCCTTCGCCTCAGTATTGTTCCTGCTTATTTTCCCTGTAACCCTGATACTTTCCGGAGGGTCCATGAGCGCAGGAATGCTTTCGCTCTATCCTATGCTCATAAGCATTTTAGTTGCGGCTTTGATAGCTTCTCCCGGATTACCAAGACTTCTTGCGATAAATGCAAATGCAGACATCAAGCAGGACAAGATAAAGGATGCACTGAAGAAAACAAGGCTTGCATGCAGGCTTCCCTTTGTACCGGTCAGCGTGCATATATTTGCAGCTTATGTATTTCTGCTCAATGGAATGCTTGAAGAAGCGAGGAACAAACTTGATGAAACCCGGGAAATGGATATGACCCTTCCCGAAAAAAACAAACATACCGCCATCCTGTCTTTGCTTGAATGGCTCATTTCCGGTAATCCCCAAAAGGGCATTGAAGCTCTCGGAGACATCAACAGAAAGGGACTTGATGAAGCAATATATTATGCTGCCGGAAGAATGATGAACATATGCATGGAACCGGCTGAAGCCAGGAAGTTCAATGAACAGGCAATGGAGTTCAACCCGGGCAACAGGGATATAATGGAAAATCTTGTTGTGTCATATTGCAGGACCGGTCAGGACAGCAATGCAAAGCAGTTGTTCAGAAACCTTTATTATGACAAGAAAGCCACATCCGACAGCTTCTACCATATGGCATTGTTAAAGATAAAGGACGGAAAGAAGGATGAGGCTGTTGATTTTTTGAATGCAGCTTTGAAAATTGAGGAAATAGCCACAAATATAGTAAAGCGTTCAGAGATAGAGGATAAACTCAGTGATTTGCGAGGTTCAATGATATGAAGTTCAGGAAATTTCTGAAGATTCTTGGAAGTTACATAGGAATTGCTTTCGGTGCCGGAGTTGCAGCCGTAGGAATCAATATTTTCCTTTTTCCATACAAAATTGCCCCCGGAGGCATAACAGGACTGGCGACTGTTCTATATTATGTATTCAACAGCTATCTGCCCCTTGGTGTATTGATACTGATCCTGAACCTGCCGCTTTTCATATGGGGTATCATCAAACTCGGCTGGAAGTTCATGATCCGTACCCTGTATGCCACCGTTTTGATGTCTGTTCTGATTGATATCACTGCACCTTTCCTTACAAATGCAGGAACAAGATATCTGATGCCCGGCGAGACGGACAGGATTCTTTTTGCATTTTTCGGGGGACTGATACTTGGCATAGGTCTTGGAATTATTTTCAGGCTCCATGCAACCACCGGAGGAACAGACCTTATGGCTGAGCTCGTAAGACGCAGCGGCATAAACCTTACAATGGGACAGGCAATGATGGTCTTTGATGCAATGATAGTAATACTCGCAGGAGTATATTTTCAGAGCTTCATGCTGGCTCTTTATGCGATAATTGCAGTCATGGTAACCTCAAAGGTGGTTGACTCAATACTTGAAGGCTTCAGTTTTTCAAAAGGGCTCTTCATAATATCCAAGAAACCCGAGGAAGTATCCGCCAGGATACTGCATGACATGGGTCGCGGGCTTACGGGTTTTCAGGGAACGGGTAAATATACAGGAGATGCGAAGGAGATACTTTTCTGTGTTGCAAGAGCCAAGTATATATCGGACATAAAGATCATTGTTAAGGAAGTTGACCCGGGTGCATTCATAGTGGTTACAAACGTACATGAAGTGCTTGGAGAGGGCTTTCGGAACTTTGACAACCAAATTAGCTGAATGTATACTGGGTAGGAATAAAATAGGAGAAAAAATATGGATAAAAAGACACTTTTGGAACTTAAGAAGAAAGCAGTCAGAACAAGAAAACATATCCTGGACGAAGTGTATGCAGCACAAAGCGGACATCCCGGCGGATCGCTTTCGGCCACGGAAATCTTTACATACTTGTTTCAGCACGAAATGAGAATAGACCCGGCAAATCCCAAGTGGGAAGACAGGGACAGATTCGTATTGTCCAAGGGTCATTGCGCACCCGGTCTGTATGCTGCCCTTGCCATAAGAGGATTTTTCCCTGAGGAGGATCTGAAGGGATTCAGGAGCATTGACAGTTATCTGCAGGGTCATCCAAGCATGAAGGATGTACCCGGTGTAGATATGTCGACGGGATCCCTGGGACAGGGAATCTCCACAGCCGTTGGAATGGCTCTTGCCGGCAAACTCGACAAAAAGGATTACAGGGTTTTTGCGCTTCTCGGTGATGGTGAGATACAGGAAGGTCAGGTATGGGAGGCATTCATGTCTGCTGCACATTACAAACTTGACAATCTTACTGCATTCCTCGACCATAACGGACTTCAGATTGACGGAAACATATCGGATGTAATGTGTCCCGAGGACGTTGTAGAGAAATTCAGGGCGTTCTGCTGGAACGTTATCGACATAGACGGTCATGACTGGGAAGCCATAGAAGCTGCAGTAGAAGAGGCAAAGGCAACCAAAGGCAGACCGACCGTGATTGTTTTGAAGACCATCAAGGGAAAAGGGGTCTCCTATATGGAAGGGGTTGCCGGCTGGCATGGCATGGCACCTGATGAAGAATTATATAAAAAGGCGATTGCGGAACTCGATGAAGCAATGGCTTCACTGGAGGTGTAGAAATGGCTGAAAAGATTGCAACAAGACAGGCCTATGGCGATGCTCTTGCAGAATTCGGAGTAGATGAGAAAATTGTTGTCTTTGATGCTGACTTGTCAAAATCAACAAAGACGGCAAATTTCCAGAAGAAATTTCCTGAGAGATTCTTCAACATGGGAATTGCCGAAGCCAATATGATGTGTGCCGCGGCCGGAATGTCAACCTGCGGGAAGACAGTTTTTGCAAGTACATTTGCAATATTTGCTGCCGGAAGGGCATGCGAACAGGTCAGAAACTCCATTTGTTATCCTAATCTGAATGTGAAGATAGGGGCTACACATGCCGGAGTTTCAATTGGGGAGGATGGAGCCAGCCATCAGATGCTGGAAGACATCGCAAACATGAGGGCAATGCCAAACATGACCATCATAAGCCCTGCAGATGCAGTTGAGACAAGGCTTGCAGTAAAGGCTTCCATAGAGCACAAAGGCCCGGTTTACCTCAGGCTTGGAAGATTGAATGTTCCTGTAATATTTGATGAAACCTACGAATTCGTCATTGGAAAAGGCGTTGAAATAAAAAGCGGAACCGACCTTACAATCATAGCCACAGGTCTTCTGGTCCATGAAGCAATTGCTGCCCATGGAATACTCGCAGAAAAAGGAATAAAAGCCCGCATAGTCAATATGCCCACAATCAAGCCCATTGATGAAGACATCATTGTAAAGGCAGCAAAGGAAACCGGAGTGATTGTAACTGCGGAAGAGCATAACATCATGGGAGGACTGGGCAGTGCGGTCTGTGAAGTTGTCGCTGAAAAATATCCGGTCCCGGTTCTTAGAATAGGAACAAAGGATAAGTTCGGAAAGAGCGGAAAACCGGAATTGCTTTTAAAGGAATACGGCCTGACGGCAGAGGACATTGTAAGAAAAGCAGAAGAAGCAATCAAATTGAAGTAATACAGGGGGGAATGCAGTGCATTCCCTTTTCTGACAGGGGAGACAATGAAAAGTTTATTATTTGACAGCCATGCACACCTTGATGACAGACGATTTGATGAAGACCGGGAAGAGGTTATCGAAAGGGCTGTAGAAGCCGGTATTGCCGGGATAATCAATGTTGGAGCGGACCTTGAATCAAGCCGCACCACCGTTGAACTTTCAGGTAAGTACGATTTTATATATGCCTCGGTCGGTGTTCATCCCCATGAAGCCAGTGGATACAATGCATCAATTGAGGGTCAGATAAGCAAGCTTGCCCGGGCAGACAAGGTTGTGGCAATCGGAGAGATAGGTCTTGATTACCATTACGATAATTCACCCATGGACTTGCAAAAGACAGCCTTCGAAAAACAGCTGAGACTCGCATCCTCAATGGATCTGCCGGTGATAATACATAATCGTGAAGCCCACAGGGACTGCCTTGATATACTTCGTGTCGAAAAAAATGAACGGCAAAGAGGAGTCTTCCACTGTTATTCCGGAAGCGCTGAGATGGTAAGGGAAGTGGTTGAACTTGGTTTCTATGTATCCTTTGCCGGTGTGGTAACATTCAAAAACGCCAGAAAAGCAGTTGAGGCACTTAAGGTTGTTCCGATTGACAGGCTTCTCTTTGAAACAGACTGCCCGTATCTGTCTCCGGAGCCCTACAGGGGAAAAAGAAATGAACCTGCATATACATCATTTACGGCACAGCGGATTGCAGAAGTACTGGAAATGGAATATGACAGGCTTTGCAATATTGTATGGGAGAATACCCACAGATTGTTCGACCGTTTGCCAAAAAACACGCATATGATAAAATAGTGACTGGCAGACTTATTGCCATTGGCCTTACGGAGGTTTTTTATGAAAAAGGCAGCTGTTATAACTGTAAGTGCAATTCTCTTTGTTGTGCTTCTTGCAGTGAATTATTTGCTTTGGGATAACTCAACAAAACAGGAAAACATCAAGGAGCTGGAAAGCAAGGAGGAAACCAAGCAGGCATCCCTTGAACAGGTCCTCAATGACTATTGGGACGAAAAGAATCTGAACACTGAACTGCAGCAGCAGATTGCGGAACTCCAGAAAACAATTGCAGAAAAAGACAGTGAAATCAATAAACTGACGTTGGAAAAACTTGACATATACACTTTGGTCGGGGATAAAAACAATATAATAAGCCAGTTGAAAAGAAATTCGGATCCAAGCATCTACAGGGCAATTGTAGAGGAATGGGTTGACAATATTGTAAATAAAGAGTATTTCATGGCATACAGCAGCCATAACGAAAAGGATATTTTCAACAATCGTGCGGATATCCTGTTCACACGTTACGGGGAAAAGTTCTCCAACATTGAGTTCATGGAGGTTACGGAATTCAAGGTAAGGCTGATCAATGGAAATGACCCGGAGGATCAGGAGGCAAAGAACAGGATAGTATTTGATGCCCTTTTGAATGTTGAACTTATAAAGGACATGGACGGTTATCCTGTCTCGGATCCAATTTTCAGAAACGGAATAAACCATTTCATAATAACCATGGCATTCGATGAAGCAAGGGCACAGTGGATTATCTGGACAATTGAATAAGAACATTGAAATCAAGGCAAATTTAGAGATTGCACAAGTCATGTATGAAGATTACCTCATTGAACATCCGGGTATAAGAAAAAACATGATGTTTGGGTCGTTTGACAAGCACAGGGTATTTAAGTATAATCTTTATGCTTTTTGAAAGGCAGGTAAAAAATGACTGTGCACCACGATAAAGTGCAGAAATATGACTTCATAAAATACACTGTATCAGGGATTTTCCTGATTCTTTTCTGTGCGTTTATTTCCCTATATTTCTTTGAAAACAACATGAAGGATGTAAAGCTTACAATAAATGGAACTGTATATGCCGCAAGGACCATACAGGATACAGTCGGTGATTTCATCGCTGACAACAACATACCCTTCAATGAAAAATACGACTACATAACCACATCGCTGGATGCTCCCCTGGATATGGACAACACAAACAGCTTTGTCATCAGGAATGCCGTACCCGTTACACTCATTTATGACGGTAACGAGGAAAACATCATGACCTATATGTCAACAATAGGTGAATTACTTGATGAAAAGAATATTGTACTGTATGAGAATGACCGGATTGACATGTATACTCCCGAAACAAGGGTTGTATCTGATATGGTCATAAAAGTGGTAAGGGTTACCAAGGATGTCGAGGTAATAAGGTCTCCTATTCCATTCAAGGTCAAGGTGGTCGAGAATCCCACCATAGGACAGAACGAAGTCAACCTGATTACAGCCGGAGAATATGGAGAACACGGTCTGGTTTCGGAAATCATATATGAAAACGGTGTTGAGGTTTCAAGACACACGATTCTGAATGAAGTAATCAAACCTGTAGTAAACGAAGTCATTGAAAGGGGTACCATACCGGTAAAGAGTATTCCCGGAACCGGTGAAACTTTCCTGTACAGCAAGATGATGATAATGGAAGCTACTGCCTATACACTTGATCCTGCAGAATGCGGCGGCAAGGAACCCGGTGACCCATTGTACGGTATAACCCGTTCAGGGCTGCCCGCAGAAAGAGGTCTGATTGCTGTGGATCCAAGTGTAATCCCATTGTTTACAAAAGTGTATATAGAGACTGCGGAAGGACATTTCGTGGATTATGGAATGGCAATCGCAGCCGATACCGGCAGTGCCATAATCGGAAACAGGATTGACCTGTTCATGGAAGAAAAATCCGAGGCCCTTCTGTGGGGCAGAAGAGACGTCAGGGTTTACTTTGTCTATGAAAACTGACGAAGGCAGTCTGTTTGACCGTTTAAAAAAATACGATATAAGACCCATCAAAAGTCTTGGACAGAATTTTCTCATGGATAAGAATGTTATTTCCAGGATAATTGAGTCTGCTGATATAGGTCAGGATGACCTTGTTATCGAGATAGGCCCGGGTGCAGGCAGCCTTACGGAAATCATTTCAAGGAAAGCAGGAGCATTTGCGGCAATCGAGATTGACAGGCACATGATACCTCTTCTTGAAGATCTTCTGAAAGACAATAAAAATTCCCTGCTGATAAACAAGGATGTCCTGGATGTAAATATAGGTGAGGAAATACTCTCTGTGTTTCCTGACTTCAAATCCTATAAAGTCGTGGCAAACCTGCCATACTATATTACAACTCCCATAATAATGAAATTCCTTGAATCAGACAGGCCTCCGGAACTTATGACGGTAATGATGCAGAAGGAGGTTGCCGACAGACTGAGGGCGGTTCCCGGATGCAAGGAATATGGTTCACTTACGGTTGCGGCAGGGGTGTTCTGCGATATTTCAAAGGTCATGGATGTAAGCAGCAACTGCTTTTTCCCAAGACCTGATGTCACAAGCACGGTTTTAAACCTCCGGAGCAAGGGAAAAGATATACTGAAGGGTATAGACAGGAATTTGTTCTTTTCCATTGTGAAGGCTTCGTTTTCCCAGAGACGAAAGAAAATGTCCAACTCCCTTGCCAACACGGCGGGTCTTTCATTGACCAGGGATAGGCTGGAATCAATTATTGACGGCATGGGTCTTCCAAAGGACATAAGGGCGGAAAAGTTGTCCCTGGAACAGTTCATTGAACTGTCTTCTGAAATCGAAAGATTGTTAAACAATTAACATAAGCCCTTTTATAATTTATCAAAATAAAGTATAATGACTTCGATTACGTTTTGATCAATACCGGGTATGCCGGTTTAAATAGGAGGTAAAGGAATGTTAAGTAATGTTTTGGACCAGGCTAATTTAAAGAAGCTTGAAGCCTTGGGCAACAAAAAAGTTATGGCTAACCTTGAAATGGCAATCAACCTATGTAAACCTGACAAAGTAACGGTTATAACTGACGCAGCTGAAGATATCGCATATCTCAGGAATCTTGCAATCACAAACGGTGAAGAAAGCAAGCTGAAGATGAAGGGTCATACAATTCACTTCGACGGAATGCAGGACCAGGCAAGGGACAAGGCAAATACCAGATATTTGCTGGAAGAGGAAGTCAACTGGGGAATGGATGTAAATTACATCATGAAGGAAAAAGGACTTCCTGAAGTACTCGGATTCC
>ERZ795053.5902-NODE-5902-length-12439-cov-7.426760_pt1 | contig 12439 bp, 8 predicted proteins | sample MGYA00375137_ERZ795053 | MGnify/ENA primary metagenome ERZ795053 (study PRJEB30182, sample SAMN05720284) | activated sludge metagenome | isolation source: Anaerobic digester | place: Hong Kong | collected 2014-12-17 ... | reverse complement strand
ACCTCGCGCAGGAGCCCTCGATCTTCCGGCGGATGACGGTCGCGGAGAACGTGCTGGCGATCCTCGAGACGCTGCCACTCGGCAAGGCCGAGCGGCTCTCCCGGCTCGAGGCGATGCTCGCCGACCTCGGGCTGACCGGACTGCGCGATGCCCCCGCGTACACCCTCAGCGGCGGCGAGCGCCGCCGCCTCGAGATCACCCGCGCGCTGGCCACCAGCCCGCGATTCATGCTCCTCGACGAACCGTTCGCCGGCGTCGACCCGATCGCGACGCACGACATCCAGACGATCGTCGCCTCCCTCAAGTCGCGCGGGATCGGGGTCCTGATCACCGACCACAATGTCGAGCAGACCCTCGAAATCGTCGACCGCGCGTATATCATGCACTCCGGAACCGTCCAGGCCGCCGGCACCGTGCGCGAGCTGGTCTGGAACGATCGCGTGGCCGAGCTCTACCTCGGTCCCTCCCTCACCGCCCGGTTGCGCCAGCGGATGGAGCAGCACGCATGAAGACGGGCCTGCACCAGCAACAGGGACTCCGCCAGGAGCTGCGGATCAATCCACGCCTCTACCAGGCGATGGACATGCTCTACATGCCGATGCTCGACCTGCAGCAGCACCTGCAGCAGGAGCTGCTGAGCAACCCGTTCCTCGAGCTGGAGGAGCCCGAGGAGGAGGAGGCGCCCGAGAAGACCACGGCCGAGGAGCAGGAGGAGACCAAGAAGGACGACGAGGTCGACTGGGAGGAGATCCTCCTCAACGGTTTCGAGGTCGGTGGCGCGCGCGAGCAGTTCGAGTCGCAGGACTATGTCGAGCCCCAGTCGGCTGCCGCCGCCGACCTCTCGGATCACCTCCGGGAGCAGCTCCAGATGCTCGAGATCACCCCGCGCCTGAAGATCCTCGCGGAGGAGCTCGTGGGGAACATCGGGGACGACGGCTACCTCGCCTGCGAGCTCGACGAGGTGCTGCGGTCGGTGAACCAGTGGGTCGTCACCAGCCTGGGACTCGACCGCCGGGCCGAGGACCGCGACGACGAGCTCGACGAGGATGACCCGTTCGCCCTGCCGCCCGACGCGATCGGGATGCCGGAACCGTCCGAGACCGCCGAACCGGTCGCCGAGTTCGTGGTGCCGGAGAACCTCCCGGCCGGCGTCGAGCTGTTCCGCATGGAGGAGCTGGAAGACGCCCTCCGGGTCGTGCAGCGCCTCGACCCGCCGGGGGTGGGCGCGCGGAACCTGCGCGAGTGCCTCCTGCTCCAGCTCGGCGAGGCCGGGGAGACCGAGACGCTCGCCTGGCGGATGGTCGACGAGGCGTTCGACGACCTCCTCGCCCATCGCTGGAATGACCTCGCCCGCAAGTTCGGCGTCGCGCCCCGCGAGGCGCAGGAGGCCGCCGACGGGCTGGCCCGGTTCGACCCGAAGCCGGGCCTCAAGTACGGCGACCGCGGCGACGGCTACATCACGCCCGACCTCATCGTCGACAAGATCGAGGATCGCTATCAGGTCTTCCTCAACGACACCGGGGTGCCGCGGCTGCGGCTGTCGCGGAGCTACCAGGAGATCGCCCGCGACCGCTCGAAGATGACGGCGGAGAACCGCGACTTCATCGCGTCACGGATGAACTCCGCGACCTGGATGATCCAGGCGATCGAGCAGCGGCGACAGACGATGCTCAAGGTGATGAACTTCATCGTCGACCGGCAGCGGGAGTTCTTCGAGAAGGGGATCGAATACCTGAAGCCGCTCACCCTGCGCGAAGTCGCCGAGGTGATCTCGATGCACGAGTCGACGGTGAGCCGGGTGACCAACGAGAAGTACGTCCAGACACCCCGGGGCGTGCTGCCGCTCAAGTTCTTCTTCTCCAGCGCCCTCTCGACCGCGACGGGCGAGGACGCCTCGGCCCGCTCGATCCGCGCCAAGCTCGAGAAGATGGTCGCCGAGGAGGACAGCGGGAAGCCGCTGACCGACCAGCAGATCGTCCACCTGTTCGCGGAGCAGGGGATCCAGATCGCCCGGCGCACGGTCGCGAAGTACCGCGACCAGCTCGGGATCCTCCCGGCCCGGATGCGCAAGCGGGTATGACCGCGCCCGTCCGGGTCTCCCTGCTCGTGCCCGCGAAGGACGAGGCCGACAACCTCGCCGAGTTCGCGCGCCTCTGCGGCGAGCACCTGCCGGGCATCGGCGTCCCGTTCGAGGTCGTCATCGTCGATGATGGCTCGCGGGATGCCACGCCGGAGGTGCTGGCCGGCCTCGCGGACCACTACCCCTGGCTGCGGACCGTCACGCATCGCCGGCAGCGCGGCATCGCCGACGCGCTCCGGTCGGCCACCGACGCCTCCACCGGCGACATCCTCGTCTTCTACCCGGCCGACCTGCAGTACCATCCCTCGGACGTGCAGCGCCTCGTCGCGCCGATCCTGGGCGGGCAGGCCGACATCGTCACCGGCACCAAGCAGGGGAAGTACGAGAAGGCGTTCGTCTCGTCGGTCTACAACGCGCTCTGTCGCTGGCTCTTCGGCGTGCGGGTGACCGACCTCAACTCGGTCAAGGCGTACCGCCGCGAGGTGATGGCGACGGTGCCGCTGCGGCCGGACTGGCATCGCTTCATGGTGGCGATCGCCGCCGCCGATGGCCACCGGCTCACCTCGGTCCCGGTGCCGCTCTACCCGCGCACGGCCGGCGTCTCGAAGTTCACCTGGACCCGGATCCCGGTCGGAGTCCTCGACCTCGTCTCGGTCTGGTTCCAGCTCCGGTTCGGGCGCAAGCCGATGCTCTTCTTCGGGCTCGCGGGTGCGGTGCTCTTCCTGATCGGCTTCCTCGCCGGGGTCGTCGCGCTGGTCCTGCGGTTCGGCTATGGCATCGGCTTCCGGCCGCTGCTCAACCTGGTCGAGACGATGGTGATCTCCGGCATCGTCCTGTTCGGCTTCGGGTTTGTCGGCGAGCTCGTCGCCGGGATGCGCGAGGAGCAGCGCGAACTGGCGCGCCGGCTCCAGGATCGATCCGACTGACCGATGCGGGTGGTCTTCCTCACCCACAACTATCCGCGGGGTCCGGGTGACATGGCCGGCGGCTTCCTGCACCCCCTCGCCCTCGCCCTCCGCGAGCGCGGCGTCGACCTGCGGGTCGTGGCGCCCAGTGACGAGGGGCGAGGGGGGCGGGACTCCCTCGACGGCATCCCGATCCACCGCGTCCGTTACGCCGACGCGGGACGCGAGACGCTGGCGTACCGCGGCACGATGGCCGGCGCCATCCGGACAGCGGGTGGCCTGCGCGCCCTCGCGGGGCTGGTGCGCGCCTTCCGCCGCGCGGCGGCCGAGGAGCTGTCGGGTGGGGACGGCGTGATCCACGCGCACTGGTGGTTTCCGGCCGGACTCGCCGCGCCGAGGCACCTTCCCACCGTGGTGACCTGTCACGGGACCGACGTGCGACTGCTGGAGACCAACAGGATCGCACGCTTCCTCGGCCGGCGAGTGCTGCGGCGCGTCGACATGGTCACCACGGTATCGCGTCACCTTGCCGCCGTCGTCACGGCGCGCATCGGGCGCGAGGTGCCGGAGCACGGCATCCAGGGGATGCCGGTCGCCCAGGTGCAGCGCCCGCGGTCTCGCGGAGGCGACGGGATCGTCGTCATCGGCCGCCTCACCGCCCAGAAGCGATTCGAGCTGGCCCTCCGCGCCGTCGCGCAGCTCCGTGAGGGTGGCGAGACGCACGCCCTCACCATCGTCGGCGACGGTCCCGAACGCGGCAGCCTCGAGGCGCTGGCGGCGGAACTCGGCATCGCCGACATCACCCGGTTCAGCGGTGCCGTCCCGCCGGAGGAGATTCCGCGGTGGCTCGAGCGCGCCGATCTCTGCCTCGCCACCTCGCGCGCGGAAGGGCTCGGACTGTCGGCAGCGGAAGCACTGATGCAGGGGGTCCCGGTCGTCGCGTGCCGCGACGGTGGCGGGCTCCTGGACATCGTGCCGGAAGCCGGGGGCGGCCGCCTGGTGCCACCCCAGGTCGACGCGATCGTGGCGGCCTCGCGGGAATTGCTCGACGATCCGATCGCCCGCGACGCAGCCTGGGCGCTGGGTCGGGAGTGGACTGCGCGCCTCTCGCCGGGTGCCGTCGCCGAGCGCTGCCTCACCTGGTACCGGCAGGCGCGCGATGCGTAGCGGCGCGTGGAAGTGGCTGCAGGCGGTGCTGGTGGTGGTCGCGATCGTGGCGGTCGGTCGGGCCCTCTGGGTCAATTGGGACGACGTACGGAAGAGCCCGGTGCAGCTCGCCTTCCGTCCTGGCTGGATTGTCCTCTCGCTCGGTGCGACCTGGGCGATGTACGCTGCCCTCGTGGAGGGGTGGCGGCGATTGGTCGTGGGATGGGGTGAGACCCTGCCATGGTTCGCGGCTGCGCGGATCTGGATCCTCGCCTCGATCGCGGCGTTCGTGCCGGGACGCGTCTGGGGCCTGGCCGGCATGGCCATCCTGAGCGAACGGGCGGGTGCCCGCAGCAGTGTTACGGTCGGGGCCGCGATCGTCATGCAGGTACTCGCGATCGGCACCGGAATCGGCGTGGCGGCGATCGCGGTGGGGCCCGAGCTGCGTGCCCTGCGCCCCGAGGCCGGTACGGCGATGACCATCGTCGGGGTGCTGGCGATCCTCTCGGTGGCTATCCTGCACCAGGGCGGGGCGCTCCGCCTGCTCTGGAGGGTCGCCGGGCGGACCGACCCCCCCCCGCAGCCTCCAGGTTGGGGTGCCCTGGTCGAGGCGGCGCTTGTCAATACCGTCTCGTGGCTCGGGTACGGTGTCGCGTTGTGGGCGCTGGCCCGCGGCATCCTGACCGGGGTCGACTTGTCGCTCCGGGTGGCGATCGGAGCGTTCGCGGTGTCCTACATTGCCGGGTACCTCGTGGTCTTCACGCCCGGAGGCCTCGGCGTCCGAGAGGTGTTCATGGTTGGGGTGCTCACGCCGTCCCTTGGGCCGCAATCGGCGATCGCCCTGAGTGTGGCATCGCGTCTTGCCATCATCGTCAACCAGGCCGTTGCCGCGGCCCCGTTCCTCCGCTCCCGGGAGTCCGTCCGTGACCGCACCTGACGCCGAATCCCCCTGGCACCCGCGACGCCCAGCCCTCTGGGCCTGGGTCGTCTTCCTCCTCGCGGGCCTCGCGATCTTCTACCCGATGCTCAGCGGGCAGTTCCTCGCGGGCGATGACCAGGTCATCGCCGGGTACGGCTTCCGTGAATTCGGCGCCGAGTTCTTCCGCACCTACGGCCGGATCCCGCAGTGGAATCCCTACCTCTTCGGGGGGCTGCCGTTCTTCGGGGTGATCGGCCACGGCGACATCTTCTATCCCACGGCCTGGCTGCGGTGGATCGTCCCGACCGGCCTCGGCATGACCCTCGGTTTCTTCCTCCACGTGGTGCTCGCGGGTGGCACGATGTACGGCCTGCTGCGCGCCCTGCGGCTCGCCTGGCTCCCCGCCGTCGTCGGCGGCCTCGCCTACCAGATGTCGGGGATCGTCCTCTCGCAGATCAGCCCGGGTCACGACGGGAAGCTGTTCGTCTCCGCGCTCGCCCCGCTCGCGCTGATGGCGCTGCTGCGCGCCATCCGCGACCGCAAGCTGGCGCACTACGGTCTCCTCGCCATCGTGATCGGCCTTGCGATCCTCTCGCCCCAGGTCCAGATGGCGTACTACCTGCTCGTCGCGTGCGGGCTGTGGACGCTCTGGCTGGTCTTCCTCGATCCCGAGCGGCCGCGCGACCGGACACCCATCCTCCCGCTCGGCCTCGCCGCCGTCGCGGTCGGGCTCGGGCTCGGCATCGCCGCGATCCAGCTGCTGCCGATCTTCTCGCACATCCCCTTCACCCCGCGCGCCGAGGGCGGCGACAGCGCCGGATGGGACTACGCCGTCAGCTACTCCTTCCACATCAAGGAGTTCCTGACGGTCGTCCTGCCGCAGTTCAACGGCGTCCTCGAGCACTACTGGGGTGAGAACGCGATGAAGTCCCACACCGAGTACCTCGGTGTCGTGGTCGTCATCCTCGCCGCCATCGGGCTCGGTCCCGCCCGACGCCGTGGCCTCCTCTCCGGCCTCGGCGCGATCGCGCTGCTCTTCCTCCTGGTCTCGCTCGCCGCCGACACGCCGTTCTACCGGCTCTGGTACGAGCTGATGCCCAACATGAAGAACGTCCGCGCCGCCGGGATGGCGTTCTACCTGGTGGCGCTCCCGGTCTGCGTCTGGGCCGCGTGCGGGGTGGAGGCGCTGGTGCGCCGCGAGGTGTCACGGACCGCGCTCCTCTGGCCGGTCGCGATCCTCGGCACGATCGGTCTCCTCGGCGTGGCCGGCGTGCTCCAGGGGGTGGCCGAGGGGCTGGCGGATCCGCGCATGCGCGAGTTCGTGCTGGCCAACGCCCCCGAACTCCGCCTCGGGGCGATCCGGCTGCTCCTCTTCCTCCTGGTCGGTGGCGGCGTGCTGTTCGCGATGCAGTCGGGCCGGTTGCGGGGTGCGGCGGCGGCCGGCGCGCTCCTGGCGGTGGTCGCGGCCGACCAGTGGAGCGTCCTGCGGGCGTTCGCCAAGTGGCTGCCGCCGACCGAGGTCACCTATGCGGACGATGAGCTGATCCGGACGATGCAGCGCTCGCCGTTGCCGTTCCGGAACTACGATCCGGCCGGCCGCGTCGCCGGGGCAGGGATGTATCGCGGCTCGATCCTGATGGCGCACCAGATACCGACCGTCTTCGGCTACCACGGCATGGAGAGTCGTTTCTACGACGACGTCTGGGGCGTCAAGAACGACTGGGTCAACCAGCTCTCGCCGACGCTGCAGGACCTGTGGGCGGTGGAGTACATCACCCTCAACCAGCCGACCGATTCATTGCCGGGGTATCACCTCGTCGCCGGGCCGGTCTCGTTCCCCAACCTGATCGGCCGGAACGCTGCCGCGGGTTTCCTCTGGCAGCGCGACACGCCGGCCGAGTGGGTACGGGTGGTGCCCGGCGCGGTGCTCGTTCCGGACTCGCTGATCGGGCCGACGGTCGCCGACCCGGGCTACCCCGCCGACCGGGTCGCCCTCTTTCCGGATACCAGTGCGGTGCCGGGGGCGAGCACGACCCCGTCGATCCCGGAGGCGCCCTCGCCGGTCACGGCCGCACTCACCCACTGGGAGCCGGGAGCGATGACCGTGGCGCTGAGCGGGCAGGTTGAGGCGACCTCGTACCTGCTGGTGGCCGAAAACTGGTACCCTGACTGGAAGGTGACGGTGGATGGGGTCGAGGCGCCCGCGCTCCGCGCCGACGGCGCGATGCTGAGCGTGGCCCTCCCGCCGGGGGCGAAGGAGGTCTCGCTGCGGTTCGACATGGACAGTTACCACACCGGTCGGCTCCTGATGCTGCTCTCGCTCGCCGGGTCGCTCGGCCTGATCGGGGCAGGGGTCTTCCGGGGCAGGGGGCGCGATGCCTGACCTGCGCGGGCTGGTCTGCGTCCCGACCTACAACGAGCGGGAGAACCTGCCCCAGATCGTGCCGAGGATCCTGGCCACCGACCCCCGACTCGACGTCCTCGTCATCGACGACGGATCGCCCGACGGGACCGGACAGCTCGCCGACGGGATGGCCGCGAGGGAACCGCGCGTCCACGTGCTGCACCGCGAGCAGAAGCAGGGACTCGGCCGGGCATACCTGGCCGGGTTCGCCTGGGCGCTGGAGCGCGACTATGCGTGGGTCTTCGAGATGGACGCCGATTTCTCGCACGACCCGAAGTACCTCCTCGACCTCCTCGCGGCGATCGAGCAGGCCGACCTCGTCCTGGGCTCCCGCTACGCCCGGGGGGTCAACGTCATCAACTGGCCCATGAGCCGGTTGCTGCTGAGCTGGTTCGCCAACAAGTACGTCCGCTGGATCACCGGGTTGCCGCTCACCGACGCGACCGGCGGCTTCAAGTGCTTCCGCCGGGAGGTCCTCGAGGCGCTGCGGCTGGATCAGGTCCGCTCCAATGGCTATGCGTTCCAGATCGAGATGAGCTTCCGGGCCTGGAAGAAGGGGTTCCGGCTCGCCGAGGTGCCGATCGTCTTCGTCGACCGGGTCGAGGGGGAGAGCAAGATGAACAAGCGGATCGTCCGGGAGGCCGTCTGGATGGTGTGGTGGCTGCGGCTCCAGGCGCTCTTCGGGAGGCTCGCGTGAGCTCGGTGGTGTTCCACAAGCTGTCCGGGTCGGGCAACGACTTCGTCATGCTCGATGGCCGGACGACCCGGCACGACCTCTGGCCCGCGGAGCGGATCGCCGCGATCTGCGACCGCCGGGATGGGATCGGGGCCGATGGGCTGGTGATCCTGGACCCGGCAGGGCCGGATGCCGTCCGGATGACCTACTGGAACTCCGACGGCTCGCCGGCACCGATGTGCGGCAACGCCGCCCTCTGCTCGACCCGCCTGAGCGCGGCCCTCGAGCTGGCCGACCCGGCGGGGATGACCCTGGTGACCGGGGCGGGAAGCTTTCCAACCCGTTGCGTGGGGGAGGGCGACCAGGCCGAGCTGCATCTACCCGACACCGACGTGCCGGTGGCCCTGCCGATCCCGCTGGAGGGCGGCGAGCTCGCGATCGGACTGGCGACGGTCGGGGTGCCGCACCTCGTCTGCCACGTGGAGGACGTCGCCACGGTCGACATCCCGAGCCGCGGGAGGGAACTCCGGTTCCACCCGGCGATCGGTCCGGGCGGCGCCAACGCCAACTTCTTCGGCCGGACCTCACGTTCCACTGGAACTGGAGATCTGGAGCCGGGCTGGACCATCCGGACCTACGAGCGAGGCATCGAGGCCGAGACCCTCGCCTGTGGCACGGGCACGGTCGCCTCGGCGCTGGCGCTGGCGGTGGCAGGGCACGCCGAGCTGCCGATCCGGTTCCGCACGACCAGCGGCTACCTCCTGTCGGTCAGCGCCCGCATCGTGGGCAGCCGGGCGACCGACATCTGGCTGGCGGGCCAGGGCCGACGAGTGGCGCAGGGGGTCTGGTTCGGCTGAGCCGCGGTGTCGAGGGGACCGAGCCATCTAGGCCGCCTCGGCTGCTGTGCGCGACGGTGGGCGAGGGGTGAGTGGACGGACCGACGTGGGAAACTGGGGGAAATGGACCGGTTTCCCACACTTTTCCACCGGGCAACTTTACATAATACATCTTATACGTCATAGGCGTCTACGCGACAAGCCACCCTCCGTCAGATCCTCCTAAGTCCATTCACTACAGACTCTTCCGGCGTTAGTCAACACGACTGCACACGCCGTTCGGGCCCCTGGATACGCGCGCAACCCCCATGGCGGGAGTCCTGGCCCGGCGATGCGCTTCACCAGATGGCCACGGGCGCGTCGAGCCACGGGTCGGCGCGGAGGAGTGGACCGGCCTTGGCCACCCCGGCGTCCCGGTCTCGGCCGGCGTCACCCGCGACACAGGCCGGGTCCGGGATGCGACGACGGCCCGATCCCACATGGGGACCGGGCCGTCCGGTTCGACATCTGGTCGGTGCGGATCAGGCGGGCTTGGCGGTCAGCTCCGCGAGCCGCACCTCGGCTTCGCTCCGGGCGGCGGTCTCGCCATACTCGGCGATCACCCGCTCATAGATGCTGCGGGCCGCGTCGGGCTGGTCGTTGGCCCGGGCCGCCCGGCCGGCGTCGAGGAGCAGGATCGCCTTGAGGTAATCGACCGTGGCGAGGTCGGCCGCCTTCTGGTAGGCCGTCACCGCGTCGCCGTAGCGACGCACGTTCTCGTATCCGGTCCCCAGGAGGCCATAGGCCGGCGAGGCGTAGGTCGCCGGCGGGTTGCGGCCGACGAACTCCTCGAGGGTGCTGATCGCGAGCTCGGTCTGACCCGCCACGAGCCGCGCCTGGGCCATGCCGATCGTCGCCTCGTAGGCGGCGCCGGTCCCGCCGTAGCTCTCGACGACCCGCTCGAACTGCTGCACCGCGTCGGCCATGTTGCCCTGCTCGGCCGTCGCCCGGGCCTGCTCGAGCGCCTGGGCCGCGAAGGCCTCCTTGCGCTTGCCGGACTCCATGACGAACCAGATGGCCGCCGCGGCCACCACGAGGACCGCGGCCCCGATGCCGAACAGCCGCAGGCGGGCCGGGGTCAGGAACGGGGTGTCGGCGCCCGAGGTGGTCTCGGCGCCGGGCTGGGGATGGGCGGTTTCCGCTGAAGTAGCCATCGTGTCCGGGACTGGAGGTCACCGCCCCACTGGGCGGACGCAAGGGTTCGCAAGCCCTCAAAGATGGCCGAGTGGCGGCGCCAGCGCCAGTTGGCGCCGGTGACAGCCCGGTTGGGTTGTTCGGGACTCCCCGCGTCGGCACATTCGCCTGCAGGATTTCCCCTTCCCCAGGATCGGTCCCGCCATGTCCCGTCTCGCCGCCCTCTGCTGTGTCGTCGCCCTCCTCTGCCCCGCCGTCGCGTCGGCCCAGCGCGCGATGCCGTCGATCAGCGAGGGGGCGGAGGGGTTCGTCCGCCGCGAGGGGTTCGTCCCGATCCTCGTCAATGCCGATCTCGATCGCGTCCGTCTCGAGGTCCCGCGCGAGGGAATGCAGGCCCTCTTCCTCGTTTCGCTCGCCTCCGGGGCCGGCTCGAATCCGTTGGGACTCGATCGTGGGGCGGACGGCCGGACCGAGGTGGTGCGCCTCGAACGGGCCGGCTCGCGCATGCTGGTGATCTTCGAGAACACGGCCTACCGGAGTTCGGGGGATTCGCTGCACCGTCGGACCGTGACGGAGTCGTTCGCCCGGTCGACGGTCGCCGCCCTCCCGATCGTCGCGGAGGAGGGCGATCGCGTGCTCGTTGATGCCACCGAGCTCGTCATGCGGGACTGGAACGACGTGATCGGCACCCTGCGCGGCCGCGGCGAGGGAAGCTATGGCGTGGCCCGGGACCGCTCGCGTATCCGGCTCGATCGAACCAGGGCCTTCCCCGACAACGCCGAGATCGATGTCGAGCTGGCGTTCACCACCAGCGGCGCACCGGGTCGAATCCTCCGGCAGGTGAGCCCCGAGGGCACCGCCATCTCGCTCCGGCAGCACCTCACGTTCCTTCGCCTGCCCGACGACAGCTACGCGCCGCGCGACTGGGATCCCCGCACCGGCTACTTCCCGGTCCGCAGCCGGGACTACTTCCAGCCACTGCAGGAGCGGCTTGAGCGGCACGTGATCGCCCGGCATCGGCTCCAGCGTCGCGACCCATCCGATCCGGCCTCACCGTTCATCGAGCCGATCGTGTACTACCTCGATCCGGGCATCCCCGAGCCGGTTCGCACCGCGACCTGGGAAGGCGCCCGGTGGTGGGAGGAGGCGTTTGCTGCGGCCGGGCTGGCCGGAGGATTCCGGGTCGAATGGTTGCCGGCCGACGCCGATCCGATGGACGCGAGGTACAACGTCGTGCAGTGGGAGAACCGCAACGAGCGCGGATGGTCGATTGGTGGGTCGCTCAGCGACCCGCGCACGGGGGAGATCCTCAAGGGGATGGCCCGGATGGACTCCCATCGCGCGCGCACCGACTACAATCTGTTCGCGGCCCTCATGGGCGCGGCGCCGACGCCCGCCGACACCGCGTTCATCCTCGCGCGCATCCGGCAGGTGACCGCCCACGAGATCGGGCATACCCTCGGCCTCGCCCACAACTACATCGCCTCGACCTACGATCGCGGCTCGGTCATGGACTACCCTGCCCCGCGAGCACGGGTCGTCGACGGGCAGATCGACCTCTCCGCGGCCTACGACCGCGGGCCCGGCGCGTTCGACATCTGGGCGATCCGCTGGGGCTACGGGATCTTTCCCCCGGCCGTCGAGGCCGATTCGCTCACCGCCATCCTCCGCGAGGGGGTGGCCCGCGGCTGGCTCTTCCTGAGCGACGGCGATGCCCGCCCGGCGAATGCCGCCGATCCGCGCACCAACCTCTGGGACGACGCGTCGTCGGCCGAGGAGTTCCTCGCCCGGCAGCTCGAGGTCCGTCGCGTCGCGATGGCCAGGTTCGGGCTCGACAACATCCGTCCCGGGGAGCCGGTGGCGCTGCTGCAGGAGCGGTTTGCCCCGCTGTATTTCTGGCATCGGTATGCGGTGGCTGCCGTGGCCAAGGCAGTCGGCGGCCTGTCCTACCAGTACGCCGTGTCGGGCGACGGACAGCAGGCCGTGCGCCCGCTGCCGCAGGCGGCACAGCGGGCCGCCCTCACGGCGCTGGCCCGGACCCTCGAGCCCGGTGTACTCGCGATCCCCGACACCATCCTGGCGCTGATGCCCCCACGGCCGGCCGCCTGGTCCGACCCCACCGAGCTTTTCCGGAGCGCGACGGCTCCGATGTTCGACGAACTGGGTGCCGCGGAAACTCTCGCCCGGCTGGTCATCGATGCGGTGCTCCAGCCGGAGCGCCTCGCGCGGGTCCGGACCATGGCGACCCACGATCCCAACGCCATCACGGTCGACGAGATCATCGAGGTGCTCGAACGGCA
>ERZ795053.5901-NODE-5901-length-12439-cov-10.183463_pt1 | contig 12439 bp, 10 predicted proteins | sample MGYA00375137_ERZ795053 | MGnify/ENA primary metagenome ERZ795053 (study PRJEB30182, sample SAMN05720284) | activated sludge metagenome | isolation source: Anaerobic digester | place: Hong Kong | collected 2014-12-17 ... | reverse complement strand
CATGGAGGCGACGAAGAAGAATAACCTGCTTTATGTATAAAGGTCAAAAGGTTGTTGTCGTTCTTCCCGCCTACAATGCGGCTAAAACACTCGAAAAAACCTTCCGGGAAATACCAACAGACTTGGTGGACGAGGTGATCCTTTGCGATGACTTCAGTACCGACGAGACTTCGGAAGAAGCACGGCGCCTGGGTATCGATCATGTGATCCGCCACGAACAAAATAAAGGGTATGGCGGAAACCAGAAAACGCTTTACAATGCTGCTCTCGAGCTTGGCGCGGATATCGTGATCATGCTTCACCCGGATTACCAGTATACTCCGAAGCTCATCCCGTCCATGGTGAATATCATCGGGGAAGATCTTTTTCCGGTGGTGCTGGGTTCACGAATCCTGGGCAAAGGCGCGCTGGATGGAGGCATGCCCTATTACAAATACGTGGCTAACCGCTTCCTTACCTTGTTTCAAAACATTCTGGTCAATCATAAACTCTCAGAATACCACACCGGGTACCGGGCTTTTCATGCGCGGGTATTAAAAGGAATTAATTTTCAGGTTAATTCCGATGATTTTGTCTTTGACAATGAAATGCTTTCCCAGATCATCTATGCCGGTTACCCGATCGCAGAGATTTCCTGTCCTACCAAATACTTCGAAGAAGCTTCCAGCATTAATTTCCGCCGCAGTGTCAAATACGGATTGGGTGTCATGCGCGTCTCATTAGCCCATTTTCTTAACAAAGTGGGTTTGATGAAGTCAGAGCGGTATGGTAAAAGGTAAAAAGGTAGCAGAAGTAGAAAAAGTAGAAAACAGTGCTGACCGAATGGAAGGAGCATCAGCAGGCAGCAGAAGTAGCATGGGTAAAATAGCCTATGGCATTTTCTTCAATTCCAGGCACATTATGGCATCGTAATGACTCCGGGTTAAAACTAACTCATTCTGAATCCAAACACGATTTCATGAACAACAGTGGATTACTCTAAGCAATCTCACCACCCTTAGTCACCTTTGGTACCATTGGTACCTTCGATACTTCTGTTACTTATCCATTAATCCGGTTCAAAGCCCAGGATGATACTAAATTTACCGAATTCGGTCCATTTGGCTCCTGAATTGATCAGGCTGGGTTTATCCCACCCAAAACCATAATCAAATCCGAGCAAGCCAAACATCGGCAAGAAGACCCGAAGGCCTAAGCCGCTGGATCTTCGTAAATCGAAAGGCCGGTACGTTTTACCCCCCAGCCAGCTATTACCGCCGTCGAGGAATGCAAGGACGTAGATGGTGGAATTCTGTTCCAGCGAAACCGGATAACGCAATTCCAGTGAATATTTGTTGAAGATGTTTCCACCGCCGACACTATTGCTGTTCACCGCTATATCGCTCACCTCATAACCACGCAGCGAAAGGATGTCTTTACCCTGGATACCAATGGTCTGGTTTGACAGTCCGTCACCCCCCAGTTCAAACCGCTCGAAGGGAGAGATACCAACTTCCGAGTTGTAATAACCGAGGTAACCCATTTTGGCACTGGCGCGGAAAACCAATTTACCAACCAGGGTCGCATACCATTCGGCATCGATCCGCCATTTGTGGTATTCCAGAAAATGGAAGCGGTCCTGTATCGAGATTTCGTCGTAATTCTTATTGTTGAATAATGAATAGGGCGGTGTTAACTGAGCAGTAACCGAAATCCTCGATCCAGACCTTGGAAAGGTCGGTTCAAATACCGTGCTGCGTGTCAGGTTTAAACGCAGACTGAAGTTATTGAAACGACCATCAGCGACTGCCTGACCTTTGTAATAAAACCCTCCGTAGGCATAATCCTGCAGGACGATATTTTCAATGTTAGCTGTAGCGCTGAACACAAAGAAGTCATCCGGCCATTTTAACTGGGTTCCCAGACCGGTATAGATGGAGCCGATGGCCAAAACACCCTGGCTAAACAGGGTCCGGTCAAATTTGGAATATTGAGCGCCAAGGCTAAATGAATTCGCCTTCTTTCCACCCAACCAGGGTTCGGTAAAGTTGAAATTGTAGGATTGATAAAAACGGCTGTTGGTTTGCGCCCGGATGCTTAATTTTTGACCGTCACCTTTTGGCAGTGGACGCCAGGCTTTCCGGTTGGCAATGTTCCGCAAGGAGAAGTTGTTGAATTGAAATCCAAGGGTACCGATTACCCCGGAATAGCCACCCCAACCCGCTGATAATTCCAACTGGTCGGAGGGTTTCTCCTCCAAAACATATTCGATATCTACCGTACCCCGCTCCTGGTTGATCGGAGTATTCATAGAAATTTTCTCAGGATCGAAAAATCCCAGGGCGATGATCTGACGCTGGGAGCGGACGATGTCGGACCGGCTGAACTTGTTACCGGGACGCGTAAATACCTCCCGGCGAATGACATGCTCATGCGTGATGGTGTTGCCCCGGATGTCGACTTTGTCAATCGTCGCTTGCGGGCCTTCCAGGATACGCATCTCGATATCGATGGAGTCTCCGGTAATGGCCACCTCCACCGGATCTACCCGGAAAAACAGATATCCGTCATCCAGGTACAGAGAACTTACATCCCGGCCATCAGGACTGTAATGCAACCGCTGATCCAGCAATTCTTTATTATAAACATCCCCTTTTTCAATGCCCAGATAGCTATCCAGGGTTTTATTATCGTGAATCGTATTTCCTTTCCAGGTGATATTCCGGAAAAAATATTGGGTGCCTTCTTCCAGGAAGATCCGGATCATCAGTTCACCATCATCATTACGCCAGATGGAATCATGGGTGATCTGTGCATCCCGGTACCCCACTGTGTTGTAATAGTCAATGAGTGCCGTTTTGTCCTCTTCAAATTCTTTATTGACCAGGCGGGACTTGGCAAAGATCTTGGACTTGCGGTGAATGTTTTTCATCTTACGGCGCAACTTGCCGGACGTCACCTCTTTATTGCCTACAAACTGAATATCCTTGATCTTAACCTTCTCCTTGGGATCGACCGTAAATGTTAATGCAATGCTATTGGTCTTTTCATTATCAATGGCCTCCGCTACCGCTACTTCAACATCCAGGAATCCTTTTTCGCGATAATATTTCTTGATGGCATTGATCGCATTTTGTTTGGTGTTGGTGGTGACGCTACTTCCTTTGATGAGAAACGGTTCCAACTTTTCATTCAGCGATTCTGTCTGCCCCTTACGGACACCCTTGAAATTGTATTTTGATAACCGGGGACGCTCGGTAACATCGATATTCAGGTACACGACATCTCCTATCTGTTTGGTCTTCAGAATCCGTACCTGGGTAAACAGTCCCAACTTGTATAATTTGGTAATTGCTTTGCCGAAACGGTCACCCGGAATGGTAATCCGGTCTCCAACTTTCAAACCGCTTAGGCTGACTATCGCATTCTCATCCGTAAAGTGCGCGCCGGTAACACTTACTTCACCTATCTCATATTCCTGATACGAATCGTAGGAAATGACCGGCAAACTATCCGTCGTTTGAGCGAGCGCCGGCATCCCTAGCGCAATAAATAGCGTATATAGTACGAGCTGCTTTATGTTCATAGCATGGTGCTGTAAAGCGGTTAAGCTTTTGAAAAACGAAGCAAAGGTAACGTCTGTGACGCATTTACCCTAAATTCTTCATTTTTAAAAGATTCTTAACAAGGTTTTAGGCTGCGCGGCATTCGCTGGATGCTTTCCGCGGGTATGCATTTAAACACCAAAACACCTCAAAACGCTTATGCTAACTGCTCGCTGATCATGCCAAAACGTCGTTCACGCTGCTGATAGGCGACGATGGCCTGATAGAGGTGCTCCTTCCGGAAGTCGGGCCAGAGAACGGTGGTGAAATACAATTCGGCATAGGCCAGTTGGTAGCATAAAAAATTGCTGGTCCTTTGCTCGCCCGAGGTTCGGATCATAAATTCCGGGTCGGGTATCTCACGGGTAGCAAGGTATTCCTGAAAGTGCTTTTCATCAATTTGGTCGGGATCCAGCTTGCCTTCCTTGACACTCCTGGCTATGTTCCGTGCTGCCTGGACGATATCCCAGCGCCCACTGTAATTCAACGCAAGCACCAATGTCATCCGGGTATTGGCCTTGGTCTTTTCAATCCCCTCCAGCAGAGCTCGACGGGTATGGTCGGGCAAAGCAGCCAGATCACCGATAGCTGTTAGCCGGATGTTATTCTCCATCAGGGTGTGGATCTCTTTCGACAAAGTTTCCACCAATAAATGGAGTAATGCATTAACCTCCAACTGCGGACGGTTCCAGTTTTCAGTGGAAAAAGCATAGAGGGTAAGATACTTAATGCCTAATTCAGCGGCAGCCTCTGTCGTCTCGCGAACTGCTTTTACTCCATTGCGGTGACCAAAAACGCGCGGCTTACTGTGTTGCTTAGCCCAGCGTCCGTTGCCATCCATAATAATGGCCACATGCTGTGGTAACTTTTCAGGTATGATCAGGCTCTTATAATCCATTCAGACCTTTTGACCTCTAAAGGTAATAAAATGAGATCCTAATTCGTGGACATTGCTACAAACAAAAAAGGTGTACAGTTGGGCTGTACACCTTTAATAGTTCTCGTGTTGATCGGTGTGAATTACTTTACTGGCATCAGCTGGGCAACCAGGTCAGACCAGTTTTTATGTGAATCAGAAACTTGGGATTTGATCGCATCCAGTTTCTCTTTCCATGCAGTTACATTAGCCGTAGCATCGGAAACCAAGGTGGTCAGATCAGCAATTTTGGTTGAAGCATCGCTTTCCAGTTCACCTGCAGCCAAACCATCTTTCAACGTAGTCAGTTCTGTAGATTTCTCCTGCCAGTTGGTAACGAAGTCACTTACCTGTGTGCTCAGCTCGTCAAAGCCTTGACCACTGTTTTGGAAAGCCGTTTCAGCTTCCATGATTTTGGTTTTAGCGTCTTCCGGCATTGCAGCTACAGTAGTTTCATCCAAAGTCATGCTGGAAACCATCTGAGCAAAAGAAGTTTTTTCCTGAGCTACCTGGTTAGCCAAATCGGTTACGGTAGTGGTGGCTTCGTCCCACTGGGAAGCAAGTGAATCTATACTTCCACGGTATTGCTCAACTGAGTTACAAGCAAACAATACCAAACCAAATGCAAAAACAACAAACTTTTTCATAGTTTAAAAAGGATTTAAAAGTTAAGGTCGAATTGTCTTCGATAATATCGTCTTATAAAAATTCAGCTTAAGAAAGTGCGTCTTGGAGAGATGGTACGTATCAAATAAAAATCTCTCTTTTAACGGCGTCCTTTTGCTTTTTCGTATAATCAGACGGAAATTTTTACACCGGTCACATCTTTTGAAAAAATATTTTTTGATGGTTCACTTGTTAAACGGGGATGCACTTTATGAAAAAATCCATTTTGCCGGGGCTATTTATGTCTTTCGGGAAGCCCTATGTGAAGGTCCAGTCCAACCCGTAATGTCAGAGGATTTCTGGTCCCGGCGGCAATCCTTTGTGATGACCGGTTATTCAGCAAATGCTCAAGAATACACGGAAAACTCCGTCCGTAAGTTTGAGTCTTTTCTTAGCGATGCTCGCAAGAAACAATCGGTCTATCTGTGGTTTGAATGGGATCTTTTCTGTCAGGTCAATCTTTGGTTTATCATCGCTCAGCTTCGTCGCATAGGCTATTCCGGCGAGCTCCATTGGGTCCAGCCACCGGAAGCAACAGGCTGGCGTGGGTTTGGTCCGGTAGAAATCATCACCTACCAGGATTCCATAACTTGGGCCCAGGTCCTCGATCCGGAATCCGTGAACTATTTTCAAAAATTATGGTATGCTTATGTTTCAACCGATGCTGCTGACTGGGACCTGTTTAGCCAGGATCCTCCGGAACCTTTCTCAAAATTAAAACCTGTCCTGAACGCAGAAAGGGATCGAAAGACAGGGTGCATGGAATTACACCAGCTGATCGATGGCCTCCTGAACAAACATGGCAAAGATGGATTCATCCCGGCTTTCAGGGCGTTTTGCAAAGACCACGGTTATTATGGCTTTGGTGACTTGCAATTCAAACGCCTATGGGATGGGCGCCTGGCAATCAATTAACTTTATGAGCCGACCACCTGTGCGTCGATGGTAATAGCTACCTCATCAAATAGATCCACCGGTTCGCCCTCCACAGAGGACTCTACGATCAACTGATCGGCCAGGGTTTCATTGCAGATGTATCCGGAAAATTCCCGGACGGCTTCCCGAATCACCTCATGATCACTCAAGCGTACCACAATGCGATCCGTCACATTGAAGTCGCGCAATTTCCGGATATTCTGGATTCGGTTGATTAATTCCCTTGCGGTGCCCTCGGCAATAAGCTCCGGAGTCAGTTGGGTATCCAGCGCAAGCGTCAATTCACGGTCGCTGACCACCTGCCATCCCGGGATATCTTCAGAGGTTATGACGACACCCTCTGGAGTAAGCGTGTAGCTACCGGATGATAAGGATAGGGCAAACGCACCTTCCTGCTCCAATTGCTGGATTTCCTGTTGGGTCATTTCTTCAATGCGGCTGGCGCCTTCTTTCATGGCTTTGCCAAGTAGTTTACCCAGGGTTTTGAAATTGGCTTTGGCTTTTTTCTTGATTACCCCGGAGGCATCGTCAACAAATTCGATGGCTTTCACATTGACCTCAGCCTTGATCAAATCTGCCACAGCTTCAATTTGTGCCTTGAAGTGGTCATCCACAACAGGTATCAGGACACGAGGCAACGGTTGACGGACCCGGATGCGTTCTTTTTTACGCAATGAAAGGACCATGGAAGCAATCCGCTGGGCATATTCCATTTTCTCTTCCAGGGATTTTTGGACGATGGAGTTATCCGCTTGCGGAAACAAGCTTAAATGGACAGAAGGATGATCTTCTTGATGGGTCACTTCGTTGAGATTCCGGTACAGCCAATCTGCAAAGAAAGGCGCTACCGGCGACATGAGCTTAGCCAGCGTGACCAGGCATTCGTACAAAGTCTGGTACGCGGCCAGTTTATCCTCAGTGACATCACCCTTCCAGAAACGGCGGCGGCAAAGACGGACATACCAATTGCTGAGGTGTTCATCCACGAAATACTGGATCTTCCGGGTGGCATTAGTAGGTTCGTAATCGGCATAATCGCCATCTACCCCCTGGATTAAAGAATGCAATTCCGAAAGCACCCACTGGTCGATCTCGGGCCGCTTGCTGACTGGTATGCGTTGCTCCTGGCCTTTATAGCCATCTATGTTGGCGTACAAGGCAAAAAACGCATACGTATTGTATAAGGTGCCAAAGAATTTGCGACGCACTTCTTCCACCCCCTCAATATCAAATTTAAGATTGTCCCAGGGCTGTGCATTGGAAATCATGTACCACCGGGTGGGATCGGCGCCATACTGGGCTATGGTTTGGAAGGGCTCCACGGTGTTACCCAACCGTTTGGACATTTTGCGTCCCAGCTTGTCCTGGACCAGTCCATTGGATACTACATTCTTAAAGGCCACACTGTCAAACACCATCGCGGCGATGGCATGCAGCGTGAAGAACCAACCCCGGGTTTGGTCAACCCCTTCGGCGATAAAGTCGGCTGGAAAGTTATCCTTGAATTTTTGATTGTTCTCGAATGGATAATGCCATTGGGCATAGGGCATGGAACCACTGTCAAACCATACGTCAATCAGATCCGGCTCCCGATGCATCGGCATTCCGGTCTCACTGGTTAATACCACCTCGTCAATGAAGGGCCGGTGCAGGTCTTCAGGCGCTTTCTGATCAAGACCAAGCGTCTTGTTTGCTTTTTCGATTTCCTGGCGAAGCTGTTCTACCGATCCGATACAGACTTCTGCCGTGCCGTCCTCCGTGCGCCAAATCGGCAAAGGAGTTCCCCAAAACCGGGATCTTGACAAGTTCCAGTCCTGCAGATTTTCCAGCCAATTGGCAAATCGCTTCTCACCGGTATGCGCCGGCTTCCAGTTGATTTCCTTATTCAGCTCTACCATGCGGTCCCGGCAGGAAGAAGAACGAATAAACCAGCTGTCCATGGGATAGTACAAGACCGGCTTGTCCGTACGCCAGCAGTGTGGATAGTTGTGCACGTATTTCTGGGTACCGAAAAGTTTATTTTCTTTCTTGAGTTTGGTGACGATATCTATGTCTACATTGATATAGGCATCGCCCTCATCCTTGTAGTCTTTCACATACCGCCCGGCAAAGTCGATGACCTCATCCACAAATTTACCCTGCTTGTCCACCAGTGTCAGGGCTCCGACTCCATATTTTGAAGCAACCCGCATGTCATCTGCCCCAAAGGATGGAGCAATGTGCACGATTCCAGTACCGTCTTCGGTCGACACGAAGTCCCCTAGCATGACAATAAAAGCCTCACCTTCCGGCTGAGCGTAGGGCAACAGCTGGTGGTAACGGATCATTTCGAGCTGTTCGCCTTTGAAGCTGGCGAGCATGCGATAAGGAATGATTTTATCCCCGGCCTGATAATCCTCCATGCGGATCTCTGCTTGTTCGGGTTTAAACCAGGCACCAATTAAGTCCCGGGCCAGGATCAGATTGACCGCTTCGAAAGTGTAGGGATTATACGTGGCTACAAGAACGTATTCAATTTGGGCTCCTACCGCCAGTCCGGTATTCGATGGTAAGGTCCATGGAGTTGTTGTCCAGGCCAGGAAATAAACTTTGCCTTGAGACACCTGATCATAGAGAAAGGTGGATTGGGCATCTTTTACGACCTCAAACTGAGCAACCGCCGACACATCTTTAACTTCCCGGTAAGCGCCCGGCATGTTAAGTTCATGGGTACTTAATCCGGTACCCGCAGCCGGCGAAAAGGGCTGAATGGTGTATCCTTTATACAAGAGGCCCTTATCATATAGCTGACGTAACAACCACCATATGCTTTCGATGTAGTCGTTTTCAAAGGTGATGTACGGATGATCGAGGTCGACCCAATAACCCATTTTTAAGGTGATATCGTCCCACAGGTCTTTGTAGCGCATGACGGTTTCCCGGCATTTGGCATTGTATTCTTCGATGGTAATGGTCTTGCCGATATCCTCCTTGGTAATTCCAAGTTCTTTTTCTACGCTTAGTTCAATCGGCAAACCATGGGTATCCCAACCACCCTTACGCTCCACCAGGCTGCCTTTCATGGTGTGGTACCGGCAAAAAAGATCTTTTACCGTCCGGGCCATGACGTGATGAATACCCGGTTTTCCGTTAGCGGACGGGGGACCTTCGTAAAATACGTAGGGCTTGCCCTCCTGGCGTTCGGTTAGGGAGCGGCTGAATATTTTCTGATCCATCCAAAAGGCAAGGATGTCTTTATCGATCTGCGGTAGATCCAGGCCTTTGTATTCTCTGTACATAAGTTTCTCCAAAAAAATTGGCTGCAAAGATAGGCCATCTCCGAGATAACTTTCAGCATATAATCAACAAAGGTGCCTTGGATCAGAAAGTGTACCTTTATCGATAAAGTATTCAGTAGCTAGTAATTAGTAGCTAGAAGATGCTTCTGAATACTGAATACAAGCATCCGAATACTGAAGAAATGTGCGGCAGATCATCATTAACAAAAACAGAAAAAGAACTGGAAGAGCGCTTCCACTCCACTTTTTATTCGGAGGATCTGGAAAGGTATAATCCACTTCCTAATTACAATGTGGCGCCAACTCAGGTCATGCCGGTCATCACCAACGATGATCCGGACCACTTCCGGCCCATGCGGTGGGGGTTAATTCCTTTCTGGGCGAAGGATGAGAAGATCGGATATAAGATGATCAATGCACGGATCGAGACGCTCCTGGAAAAATCCTCCTTTCGCACCGCAGTACAGAAGAGAAGGTGCCTTATCCCGGCTGATGGCTTTTATGAATGGAAAAAGAACGGAAAAGCAAAACAACCCTATCGGATTGTAGCCACCAATACCGACTTATTTGCCTTTGCCGGCATCTGGGAAAACTGGAAAAATCCCCAGGGTGAGTGGATTCAGTCTTTTACCATCATTACCCAACCTCCTAACAAAGTGGTGGCAGCCCTTCACGATCGAATGCCGGCTATCCTGTTGCCTGAGGAAGAACGATTGTGGTTGGACCAGGAACTCAAAGCAGAGGATGCTTTGGAACTGATCAAACCCTATCCGGATGAATATACCAAAGCTTATCCGGTGTCCCCCCGTGTAAATAAAGTAGGAGAAAACGATGCTGAACTTGTTGAGGAGGTTTCTGCTGACCTATAACCTAAGGTCAATTGGATGGGTCTTCTTCCTGATCTGGCATGGATCCGGAATTTGTCAGCAACCGATCCGCTTTACTGCTTCGTTTACCCAATTGGTTGACGAACACCACCTCATGTTTGACCTCCCCGAGTCCAGTTGGTATAAAGTGACTTCCCGCCAGGCGGACGCTCTGGCCGGCTATGATCTCATCCTGGAATCCCAACTGGAAAATATGGAGATACGCTATCGCTGGCAACCCGCAAATAATCTCAGTGAAGGGGAGTTCAAAAGGCATTTTATTGCCTTATTATCCACACTTGCGACCAATCAGGAGGATGCCTTTATGGCTTTTAATCAGATTGGGTCCTATCTGGCTATGGATCGGTATCATGCTCAGAGAGCTATGATCGCCCGCTTTAAGACCAAATATGCGGTGAGCCGGCTCCCTTTTGCACGTATGCTTCAGCTCTATCATTCTGAATATGGAATAATCACCTGTCTGGTCCTGTACCAGGAGAAAGAACAGGGTGAGCTGGCTCAAAAGCGATTGCAACATCTGCGGTTTGAATGAAATAACGTGTTTCCGTGTTAAACTTAATATAGAATCCTAACCATTCAAATGCGTGCCATTTTCACTGGCTTTCATTTAATGTACTCACGTGTTTTCGCAGAAACAGCCAATGGCAAACAGCGTACAGCGAATAGCCTTTTCAACCTGCGTCAATTTATGTTTTCTGAAGCGAATGATAAAATGTATAAGTCAATCCCGGTTTGTGTAATTCGTAGTAGATCCCGGGCGAAAAGCCATCGGCCAAACACGTGAAGCCTATTTGTTAATGTCTCGTTAAACTTAAGGCAGGTTCAACGGTTCGAATTATTCAATCGTTTTCTTGAAAATATTCTCCAATTCAAAGCAAACCTGGAACCATGAGAAAATGGCTACAATCCTTGATGACTGCTGTATTAGGAGGTGCTGTTGCCCTGGCTGGTTATTATTTCCTGGCTAAAAGAACAAGCGTCCTAGCTTCTGATCCATTTGTACACCAGGCTTCCTGGAAAGGGCAACCTGTCAATACCCTGGCAACCGGTATCGATTTCCGCAATGCTGCGGATAAAGCAAGGGCGTCCGTGGTGTTAATTCAGGGCCAGGCAAGCGATCAGCTGGTCAATGAAAAACGCAAACAACAAAACGACAACAATCCCATGAACCAGTTCTTCCGCAATTTCATGGACGATGACATGGGGAGCTTGTTTTCGTTTCCCTTTGGCGGATTCAATATTCCTCCAGGCACCGGTAGTGGGGTGATCATTTCACCAGACGGGTACATCGTGACCAATAATCACGTGGTAGATGACTATGACATCATTGATGTGACGTTATTTAATGATAAGAAATATAATGCCCAGGTGATCGGTAAAGATCCTAGTACGGATCTGGCGGTTATCCGCATCGATGCCCAAAATCTTCCGGTAGCCATGATCGGTAATTCGGATGAAGCGCAGGTCGGTGACTGGGTACTGGCGATCGGAAACCCTTACGATAAATTGCGTTCTACGGTAACGGCCGGGATCATCAGTGCCAAAGGTCGGGATATCGATATTCTGCAAGGCGATGACAATGGACGTACCATCGAGGAATTCATCCAGACCGATGCTGCGGTTAACCCGGGAAACAGCGGAGGTGCACTGGTAGATGCCGAAGGCAATTTGATCGGGATCAACACGGCTATTTACTCGCAAACCGGGTCTTATGTCGGGTACTCGTTCGCCATTCCTTCCAATCTGATGCAGAAAGTTGCAGCCGGACTCATCAAGAATGGCAACGTGGCACGCGTCAGCCTTGGGGTGAGCATGTATGAGGTCAATGACGAGATCGCACAGGAATTGTCACTTGGTGTAAAGAGCGGATTATTGGTCGAACAGGTTGAGGACAGGAGTTCCGCGCAATATGCGGGAATCCTGCCAAATGATGTGATTGTAGAAGTAGAAGGACAAAAAATGAAATCTTTTGACGATTTAAAGGGTTTCTTAGATAAGGCCAAGTCCGGAGATGTCATTAACGTCAAGGTATGGCGCGAAGGGGAGGTAAAATCCCTCGATGTACGCTTAAAAGCAAAGTTTTAGATCCGCAGGATCACAAGATAGTATAGTTGGTTTTTCGTTTTGTTTTGATACACCCGCTCTCTAACCAGGGAGCGGGTGTTCTGTTTT
>ERZ795053.5898-NODE-5898-length-12445-cov-5.106215_pt1 | contig 12445 bp, 14 predicted proteins | sample MGYA00375137_ERZ795053 | MGnify/ENA primary metagenome ERZ795053 (study PRJEB30182, sample SAMN05720284) | activated sludge metagenome | isolation source: Anaerobic digester | place: Hong Kong | collected 2014-12-17 ... | reverse complement strand
AAGTTATGACATCCAAAAAATTGTGCCCATCAGAATGTTTCCACAAACCACAGAGTGCGAGACACTCGTTATCTTAAAACATCAAAAAAACGCCTAACTAGGCGTTTTATGCTTTTTTAATGTCTGCGATTAGCGAATCGATATCTGATGGTGTTGTTCGGTAGTTTGTAACAAGTCTAATCACTTTAGATGTACCTTTATCTTGCCAGATTTCAAAGGTGTAAGACTGACTTAACTTATCAACAAGATGAGTAGGAAGTTCGATGAACTGTTGATTAGTTGTTGTTTGACTAAAAGGTATGTTTAGTTCTTTCAACTTGCTGATTAAGTAGGTTGCCATGTTGTTTGCATGTCGTGCAATATCAAAGAATAACTGATCTTCAAAGAGTTTTTCAAACTGCATACCAATCAAAAATCCTTTAGCAAGTAATCCACCACTCTGTTTCATAGAGTACCTAAAGTAAGAATCAAAGGCTGCATGTTTCGTGATGACCACTTCACCTAAGAGTGCGCCATTTTTCGTACCACCGATATAGAATATATCTGTATAGGTTACCATATCTTGAAGTGTTAAATCTAGGTTTTTAGATGTGAGAGCTACACCAAGACGTGCACCATCAACAAATAGATAAAGATGAAGTTTTTGACAGAGTTCATAGATGTCTTTAAGTTCTTGTTTATCATAGACAAATCCTGTTTCAGTTGCATTCGATATGTATACCATTTTAGGTTTCACCATATGTTCATCTGTAAAACTCTGATATGCTTTTTCGATTAAATCAGGTGTTAATTTTCCATCTATGGTGGGTACTGAAATGATTTTATGTCCCGTAGATTCAATCGCTCCCGTTTCATGAACCTCAATGTGTCCCGTAGATGCAGATATCACCGCTTCATAAGGTTTTAGAAGGTGTGAGATCACAATTTTATTGGTTGAAGTCCCACCTGACATAAAGTGCATAAAGACAGGTACTTTGAGATGTTTTTCGATATTTGTTTTTGCTTTTTTAACATGTTCATCCATACCGTATCCAAGATGAGCTTCATGAGCATGTTTCATCATGAATTCTAAAATTTCTGGATGAGCTAAATCATTATAATCATTTCTAAAATGTATCATGCGTTTGACCTTCCTTATTACTCTCGATTATAGCATAAAAAAACAGAAGTTTGATAACTCCTGTTACGCTCTTACAAATGGGTTTAATTTTTTCTCATGACCCATATCAGTTGATCGACCATGCCCGGGATAAACGATGGTATCTTCATCAAATAACTGATACATTTTTTTTATGGATTGATAAATGACTTGAGGGTCTGAAAGTGGAATATCTGTTCTTCCAATGCTTTGGAAAAATAGTGTATCTCCAGAAAATAAGATCTGATTCGTGTAAAGAACTGTACTACCTTCAGAATGACCAGGTGTTTCATAAACTGTAAATGAGTGGTTGATGTGGTTAATCACATCGCCTTCTTTAACCCATGTATCTACAGGAATCTCGTAACCCATTTGATTGTAGCTGCTTTTCCCCATCCAAATACGATCTTTGGCTGGTGCATACACAACACAACCAAATGCTTCCTTCATTTGTTTAACACCACCCACGTGATCAGGATGACCATGTGTGATGTAGATAGCTTCTACAGTTAACTCATTTTTATTGATATATCTGATAACATCATCGCTTTCGTATCCAGGATCGATGATGATCGCTTTCTTTTCTTCTATTACCACGTAGCAATTACTTCTTAAGTTGCCAAGTGTAAACCTTGTTATATCCATTTTTAATCACCTTATGCATTATAGCACATTTTAAGAAGATGCCAAGTCTTTTTTACAGTAAAGATGGTGAATATCCTCAGTAAGCGTTATCTTTAATCATCTTTTAAGCATTTTAAGACTGTATTTTGTATAATAAGGTTGCTATAGAAGGAGTTAATCAATATGAACATTTATCAAAACTATACAGAGCTCATCGGGAAAACACCGCTTTTAAGACTACGTCGTCTAGAAAAGCTTTTCAATCTTGAAGTAGAACTTGTTGCTAAACTTGAAAATCATAATCCGCTATCCAGCGTTAAAGATCGTCTTGCTTACGCTTTAATTGAAGCATGTGAAAAAGCATATACCATCACAGATCAAACACATTTTGTAGAGCCGACATCTGGTAATACAGGTATTGGTCTTGCTTATTTATGTGCAGCTAAAGGATACAAACTGACCTTAATCATGCCTGAATCAGTATCGAAAGAACGCGTATCGATTGTTAAAGCACTCGGTGCGAGCGTGATTTTAACTGATAAAACTTTAGGTATGAAAGGCGCTATTCAAAAAGCTTACGATATGCGAAGTGAGAATCCGAATGTCATCATACCGATGCAGTTTGAAAATCTCGCTAATCCAGAAATTCACAGACGCACGACAGCACCTGAAATCTTACAGGATACTGATAAACAACTAGACTATTTTATTGCAGGTGTCGGTACTGGTGGTACCATCACAGGTGTGGGCGAAACATTAAAAAAAGAATTAACGAACATTAAAATTGTTGCTGTTGAACCTAAAGATTCTCCTGTTTTATCAGGTGGAAAACCTGGACCTCATAGCATTCAAGGTATTGGCGCTGGATTTATTCCACCTGTATTGAATACTAAGATTATTGATGAGATTGTCCAAGTATCCAATGAAGATGCAGTCGAGTATGCACGTTTATTAGCTAAAACAGAAGGTGTATTTGCAGGGATTTCAACAGGTGCAATTCTTTATGCCGCTATCCAAATAGCTCAAAGAAAGGAAGCGCGCGGAAAACGTATTGTCTTTATCGTATGTGATACAGGCGAACGCTATTTATCTACGCCACTCTATGACCTATGATGAAATGTACGGTTGAAGATGTTAGAGCTGTCAAGAAGTTTGATCCAGCAGCATCTAACTGTTTCATGATTTATTTTACCTATCCAGGTGTGATTGCTTTAAGAAGACACCGCAGAGCTCACAAATTATGGAACAAAGGCTTCCTAAATCTTGCGAGGATTATCAGTTATAGAACACGTCGTATCACAGGCATTGATATTCATCCAGCAGCTCAAATCGGTCATGGTGTCTTCATTGATCACGGGATGGGAACAGTGATAGGAGAAACGGCTGTCATTGGTGATAACTGTGTTTTATATCACGGTGTTACCTTAGGGGCTAACACATTTGAAAAAGTGGATCGTCATCCTAAACTAGGTAATAATGTCATCGTTTATGCGAATGCAACCCTCATTGGTCCTATTCATATTGGAGATCACAGCATTGTTGCTGCAGGAGCAGTTGTCGTCAAAGATGCACCTCCATACAGCAAATTAATCGGTATTCCAGCACATCGAAATAGCTCGGTTTAGGGCTATTTTTTTCATGTTTATTATCATTTAAAAGCCTATTTATAATCTTGATTAAATCATTTGATATTCATCATAGATATTTCTGAAATGAGTGGGTATCATTTTAGAAGAAGTTGGTTCATTAACGATTGATTAACTAAAAATAATCAACTGATTTTAGGAACTCAAGCAGGAACAAACAACATGATTTTCACACTTGATCCAATCGCTTGGTACATCAGTGCTGGTGGATTCCAGTCTACTGAACAGATGATTGAAGATATTGAAGCTGTGATTCAGTTATTTTAACATTCAGCCCCTTTAGGGGCTATTTTGTTTCACATATTTAATCAGTTTATTGACAAAAAAATAAATATTTGTTATCATTAGTTGAGCTTTTAGGAGGTTTTTATGAACTGGGCAGATATTTTAGTTATTATTGTAACCATCTTATTGATTGGTACCGTCTTATTACAAACTTCACAGGATGATATTAAAGATGCATTTAGCGGAGAAAAATCAGAATTATTCAAAAACCGTAAATCACGTGGTTTAGAATTATTCTTAGTTCGTTCTTCAGCTGTTCTATCTGTAATCTTAGTCGTTCTAGTTATCGTTTCTAACCAATTACATTAAGATTGATGATGTGAAAACTAAGTGTTTCTAACGAAACGCTTTTTTCATCAAAGGAGTTCTATGCAACGTTATTTCCTATCTTCAAATGATCGTGAAATCACAGGTTCTGATGCACATCATATCATGCATGTCATGCGTATGTCATCAGGCGACAACGTCATCGTTTGTTTTGATAAGCGATGTTTTTTATCAGCACTGACCATTGAAAACCAACGTGTTTTCTATGATGTTGTCGAAGAACTACACGATGACAAAGGGGCACACATCACGTTGATCCAAGGACTTCCAAAACACCCTAAGGGTGAAACGGTTTCGAAATATGCTACCATGTTTGGAGCATCAGAAATCATCTTTGTTCCTATGCAGCGAAGTATTGCTAAACTTGATAATGAAGCAAACAAACTGAAACGTATGCATGCTATTGCCAAAGAAGCTGCTGAGCTTGCGCATCGATTTGATGTCCCACAAATCTCATTTGCAGCCTCGTTGAAGCAGATGAATTGGAACTATGATATCTTGTTGGTTGCTGATGAAAACGAGAAGACCAAAACACTTTATGATGCACTACCAAAGATATCAGAACACTTAAAAATTGCCTTAGTGATTGGACCGGAAGGTGGACTTTCAGACGCGGAAAGAACATTTTTTGATCAACAGGGAGCACACATGGTTTCACTTGGTAAATTGATCTTACCTACGGAACTTGCATCCCTTTATGCACTCACCTACCTATCATTGAAAAACTTTTAAAACTTTTTGACAAAAGTAAAAAAATGCTATATAATGATTAAGGCTAATGAATCTCAGCGTGGAAGGAGGGCAGACTATGCCTAAAACAATCGTTCGCGAAAAAGAATCAATTGAAGATGCTTTACGTCGCTTTAAACGTGATGTTTCTAAGTCAGGAACTCTCCAAGAAGCACGCAAACGTGAGTTCTACTTGAAACCATCAGTAGAACGTAAAGAACGCCAACGTGCAGCACGCTCTAAAAAGAAGTAACGCACAAAATCGCACCTTCGGGTGCGTTTTTATATCGCTTTGAACTGAAAAAAGGACAAATGGTGCTTTTTTCTTTTTGTCTCTATGGTATAATGATTTATACGGTAAGGAGCGGATTTAATGAAATTAAATCAACAAATTCATCACGCCGAAGCTATCGCAAGACTCGTCGGTGTACAAGATCGTAATCTCTTGGTTTTCAAGCAATACTTAGGTATGACTGTTACCGTGAATGGTTCTGAAATCATTACGGATGCAAAAAAAGAACAGTTGCCATTGCTGGAAGCTATTTTTTCCGTTTTAATTGAACTCGCTGAACATCAAGTTCAATTATCAGAAAGAGACATTATGTACATCATTAAACTCGCTGAGAAAGATGAGTTAGCTGGTGTCTTTGACCTTTACAAAAATAGAAAACGAATTTTAGTTAATGATCAAGGAAGATCGATTTATCCAAAAACGTTTAATCAAAAGACATATGTTGAGATGATGGCACACCATGACTTGGTGTTTGGTGTCGGTCCTGCAGGTACAGGTAAAACGTATTTAGCAGTTGCTCAAGCGGTTGCTGATTTAAAAAACAATAAAGTCAAAAAATTGATTTTAACTCGTCCTGTTGTTGAAGCTGGTGAGAGTTTAGGATTTTTACCTGGAGATCTAAAAGAAAAAGTAGACCCTTACTTAGTACCATTATATGATGCCCTCTATGAGATGTTAGGTACACAAACCACACTATCCTTAATGGAAAAAGGTGTGATTGAAATTGCACCTTTAGCTTACATGAGAGGACGCACCTTAGAAAATGCGTTTGTCATCCTTGATGAAGCACAAAATACAACGAAAGTTCAAATGAAGATGTTTTTAACACGTTTAGGGTTTGCATCCAAAATGGTGATCACTGGCGACCCTTCACAATCTGATTTACCCAAAGGTGTACCCTCAGGTCTTTATCAAGCATTAGGTCTTTTAGACCATTTAGATGATATAAAAATTGTGACATTTGATAAGTTGGATGTCGTTAGACACCCACTGGTTCAACGCATTCTTGAAAGGTATGAAGCTCATGAAGACTAATTTGTTTAATCAAACAGATATCGATTTAAAAGATATTAAAAAAATCATGCGTCGTATTTTTAAACATGTCAAAGAAAAAATGAGCATGCAAATTATTTTTGTTACGCAAGAAGAAATTCATCGTTTGAATTTAGCTTATCGAAAGATCGATAAACCTACGGATGTCTTAAGTTTTGTCAATGATGATGAAGATGATAAATCATTAGGTGATATTTTCATCTCCATTGAACAAGCTCAAAAACAAGCTGAAGAATTAGGACACTCTTTTGAAAGAGAAATTGGCTTTTTAGCAGTCCATGGTTATTTACACTTAAAAGGTTATGACCATCATACACCTCATGAAGAAGAGGCTATGACCAAGATGCAAGAAGACATACTTCGTAAAGCAAAATTAGAAAGGACTTCATTATGAAACCAAACATCCAAGAAGCATTAAATGCGAGAGATAAAGCATATGTTCCTTACTCACATTTTAAAGTAGGAGCAGCAATTGAATTAAAAAATGGAAAAATCATTCATGGTGCAAACATTGAAAATGCATCGTTTGGTTTAACATGTTGTGCAGAAAGAAACGCGCTTTTTTCCTTGATTAGCCAAGGCTATCAAAAAGAAGACATCGTTTCAATCACGATTATCGCAAACGATCATGGACCTGTATCACCTTGTGGTGCTTGTCGTCAGGTGATGCATGAACTCATGCCTAAAAATACCAAAGTCTATTTAGCAAATACCAAAGGAGAAATCAAAGAAACTTCAACTGATGAACTTCTTCCTTATGGCTTTGTCTTTGATGAAAAGCCACATGACTAAAACGTATCGCTCCGGCTTTGTAGCTATTGTCGGTAGACCGAATGTCGGTAAATCAACATTGATTAATGCACTCATAGGTGAAAAGATTGCCATCATGAGTCCAAAACCTCAGACAACAAGGCATCGTATCATGGGTGTCTTAAGTAAAGAGGATTATCAAATTGTCTTTGTTGATACACCAGGTCTTCACAAGGGAAAAGATTTACTCAATAAAACGATTGATAAAATCGCAGTATCAGCCATCTCAGATGTTGATGTGGTGCTCTATGTTGTCGATCGTGCCAAAGATGCATCATCTGAATACATCTTAAACTACTTTAAACAAGCACAAGTTCCTGTGTTTCTTGTGATTAACAAGATCGATACATTAAAGAATAAATCTCAGATTGATGACATCATTTTAAGTTATTTATCCAGTTATCCCTTTGAGGGAGTCATACCAATTTCTGCTAAGGAACATACATATTTAGATAAGATTGAGGAGTTGGTTGTTCCTCTTCTCGAAGAAGGACCTCAATTTTTCCCAGAAGAGATGACATCTGATCAGACAGAAGAACAATTGATGAGTGAACTGATTCGTGAAAAAATTCTTTATCACACCGAACAGGAAGTGCCACATGCGGTTGCTGTCGTAATCGAATCACTTCAAGAAAATGACGAACAAAATACGATTGACGTTTCCGCACTCATCATCGTTGAACGCGCCACACAAAAACAGATTTTAATCGGTAAAGGTGGCGAAAAGATGAAAAAAATCGGTATGGAAGCAAGAAAAGAAATTAATCAATTATTAAATACCAAGATTCATCTCACCTTATGGGTGAAGGTCAAAAAGGATTGGCGAAATCGTCCAGGCGATCTTCGATCACTAGGTTTTTCTGAGGACATCTAATGGAAGGTATCATTTACAAAGTCCAGCCTTATCAAGAACATGGTAGACTCTTATTTACGTATACACCACAGGGGAAATTCACGTTACTTGCTCAAGGTGCACAAAAAATGAATCAAGGATCTCGCATCTTAGCCCAGTTTTTAACGAAGATCTCATTTGCTGAAGGACGTAAATCATTTATCCCCCTTCAGGATGGTAAGATCATCAATGACTATCATCACATCAAAGATGACTTTTTTCAAACGAAATCAGCTGCACTGATTCTTGAGATTATTGATCACTTGGTCGTTGATAATCAAAATCATGGTCTTATTTATCAAGAGGTTATGCTAGCGTTAGATCATGATCATCTTGAAGTCATCGCATTATCATTTGCCTTAAAAATGCTAAAAGAGTTAGGCTATGGACTTGATCTTTCTCCAGATGGTAGACCGATTAAAGGTGTCTCCATTGAGCGAGGAAGCCTCATTTATCAAGATGACAACATCCCAATTGATTTAGAGATTAAAGATGCCATTGTGTTACTCAAACTTTCCGTTATGCCCTATGATGTGCTTCAACATGAATCATTTGAAGATTTATCTAAAATAAAAGATTTTATTTTAAAATATTATAGTTTTCATTTACAAACAACATTAAAAAACCTACAATAATCAATAAAGGATGTGCTCATATGGTAACACTCGATCAAATTGTACAATATGCAAAATCAACAGGTTTTATCTATCAAGGTAGTGAACTCTATGGTGGTTTAGCAAACACATGGGATTATGGTCCCTTAGGAAGTTTACTTAAGAAAAATATTAAAGATGCATGGATTAAGAAGTTTCAACGCGAAAATCCCTATAATGTGCTTTTAGATAGTTCCATTCTCATGAATTCTGAAGTATGGAAAGCATCAGGACACGTGGGAGGCTTTTCTGATCCCTTAACGGAGTGTAAGAGTTGTAACAATCGCTTTAGAGCAGATAAGCTTATTGAAGATTACGATCATGACGTTCATCCAGATGGATGGTCAACTGAAAACATGTATAACTATTTAGTTGACAACAAGGTGGCATGTCCTAATTGTGGCAAATCTGACTGGTTACCTATTCGTGCATTCAATATGATGTTTCAAACGTACCAAGGTGTCGTTTTAGAACAAGCTAGCCAAATCTACTTACGCCCAGAAACTGCTCAAGGTATTTTTATCCAATTTAAGAACATTCAACGTACCACACGTAAAAAGGTTCCCTTTGGTGTATGTCAAGTGGGTAAGTCATTTAGAAATGAAATTACACCAGGTAACTTTATTTTTAGAACACGTGAGTTTGAACAGATGGAACTTGAGTTTTTCTGCAAACCAGGTACAGAACTTGAATGGTTTAAATATTGGAAACAATTCTGTATGGATTGGTTAACATCACTTGGTTTATCCAAAGAATCACTTGAATTTGATGATCATAAACCAGAAGCTTTATCACACTATTCGAATGCAACAACAGACATCAAGTTCCGCTTCCCATGGGGATTCGATGAACTTTGGGGAATTGCCTCTCGTACAGATTACGATTTAAAAGCACATCAAAATCATTCAGGTGAAAACCTAACGTATTTGGATCCTGATACCAATGAACGTTACCTGCCCTATGTCATTGAACCATCTGTCGGTGTTGAACGTCTGATCTTAGCGTTCCTTACACAAGGTTATGATGAAGAAAGATTACCCACAGGTGACATAAGACAAGTGCTTCACATTCATCCAGCACTCGCTCCCTATAAGGCAGCCGTGTTGCCACTGATGAAAAAAGATCACAGTGAAAAAGCGTTTGAAATCTTTCAGATGCTCAGTAAATACATGGATGTGACCTATGATGAAACACAAAACATTGGTAAACGTTATCGTCGTCAAGATGCAATAGGTACATATCTATGCATCACAGTCGATCATGACACCTTTGTTGATGATACCGTCACAGTAAGAAATCGTGACACCATGGCACAAGTTAGAGTGCCTATTAAAGACTTAAAGAGCTATCTTGAACAAGAAATTGCATTTTAAGGGAGGACATGTATGGATGACAAACTCATTGAACTCATAAATGAGAAAACGCCGATCGTCGATTTGGTCAGCGAGTTTGTCACGCTGCAAAAAAAGGGTAAAAACTTTTCAGGTTTATGCCCATTCCATCAAGAAAAAACACCAAGTTTCTTCGTTTCACCAGAAAAAAACATTTGTAAATGTTATGGATGTGGTGAAGGCGGTAGCCCCATTAACTTCTATCGAAAGATTAAAAACATCTCTTTTGAAGAAGCTGCTCAAGAATTAGCACAACGTGCAGGGATTGAAGTTAAAAAAACCAAAGTTAAAAAAGACCCTTATGAAACGTATTATGCGCTTTTAGAAGAAGTAGCAAACTTCTATGAGTTTAATTTAAAGCACAGTGAAAAAGGTTTAGAGGCTATGTCATATTTAAGCCAAAGACAGCTTAATGATGAACAGATCAAACACTTTAGATTAGGCTACGCACCAACGTTTGGCAATGCGATTTATCAACTTCTTAAAAATAAAGGATTTCAGGTTTCTGACATGATTAAACTCGGTGTCGTTAAACAAAACGACCAAGGTGAGTATTATGATTTGTTTGCTGACCGCATCATGTTTCCAATTACAGATCCTAAAGGACATGTCGTTGGATTTAGCGGAAGAACCATGCAAGCTAAAGAAACTGTGAAATACATGAACAGTCCTGAAACCGTCATCTTTAAAAAAGGAACATTACTGTATCACTTCTATGAAGCACTGCCTGAAATTAGAAAAGAAAAACAAATCATTTTATATGAAGGTTTCTTCGATGTGATTTCAAGTTATGCAGCAGGTATGAAACAAGGGGTTGCTACGATGGGGACCTCGCTCACCAAAGAACAAGCGAGACTCATGAAAAGCGTCTCATCCAATGTGGTAATTGCCTATGATGGTGATAGTGCAGGATTAAAAGCTGCAGATCATGCTATCCCGATTTTGGAAAAAGAAAACCTCAAGGTTGAGGTCTTAACCATTCCAGAAAAAATGGATCCCGATGATTTTATCAAATCATATGGTCCTGAAGCTTATGAGAAATTATTTGGTGAATATACTGAAGATGGCTATCAGTTTAGATATCGCTATTATCGCATGGGTAAGAACTTAGCCAATGCAAATGACTTAAAGGATTATAAAAAACAAGTGATGATGATGGTTCAGTTTGCTGATCCATCCATCAAAGCACATTATGTGCAACGCTTATCTAAAGAGTTTAATATTCCAATAACGGAACTTGATCAAAAGCCCGTTCGTCTACCTAAAGAAGAAGTTAAACTTCCACCAAAGGAAAGACCCAAAACACTGAATAAATACGAACAAGCTGAAAGACATTTGATTTTAGCGATGTTACAGTCACGACAACATGTATCAAAAGTGATGAATCAGTTAACATTAAATGACTTTGCAGACGTGATTGTATCAACAATTCGCTTTGCGATTGATCGTTATTATCAAGATCATCATGAATTAACGATTGAATCATTTCTAGATACTTTGAAAACAGAACAGCGTGAGCTGATGGAACAAAGTATCTTACAAGATACGCTATGGAAAAAGAAAACCATCTTCACAGATGAAGATGTCAAAGAATGTATAGATGTCGTTTTAGAAGCGAGTGATAAACGTCGCATCGCTGAAATTAATGATTTACTTAAGGATTTAAATGACATCAATGATGCTTTATCACGAGATAAGCAATTATTGATGAAAGAGAAAGATGCAATCAAAATGCGATTGCAGAATAAAACCAAGGAGGAATAAGATGGATAGAGAAAAAATCATTTCCCAACTGATCAAGAAAGCTGGTAAAGACAAATTTCTAAGTCAAGATGATGTCGTTCAATATGCAGATCCTAACAGCGAAGACTATTTTGAAATTGAACGTGCACTTTTAAATGAAGACATTGATATCATTATTGGTGATGATCTCGAAGAAGAGGAAGAAGAGCTTAAAGAAGAAGTTCTAGAAATCGAAGAAGAGGAAGAAGCTGATTTTGATTTAGAAGATGTTGAACCAGATGATTTATCATTATCTGGACTTGAAGTTGAGGAAGAAGAACTCATTAACATTGAATCGATTGCTTCATCGATTAAAATCGATGATCCAGTACGCATGTACTTAAAAGAAATCGGTCAAATTCCTCTACTTAACCAAGAGGATGAAAAGAAGTATGCTGTAGCTGTCTTCGAAGGACGCTATGCGAAAGAACAATTAGATGATGTTGAGGCTGGAAATTTAGAACTTTCAGATGATGATCTCACCGAATTAAAGCGTATTGTAGATAAAGCACAACATGCTAAAAACAAGCTTGTTGAAGCGAACTATCGTTTAGTTGTATCCATTGCAAAACGCTATGTAGGTCGTGGTTTACTCTTCTTAGACTTAATTCAAGAAGGTAACATGGGTTTAATGCGTGCCGTTGATAAATTTGATTACGAAAAAGGATTTAAATTTTCAACATATGCAACCTGGTGGATACGGCAGGCAATTACGAGAAGCATTTCCGACCAGGCGCGTACAATCCGTGTCCCAGTCCACATGATTGAACAGATTAATAAGGTTGTGCGCGAATCACGCCAGTTAATGCAGAAATTGGGACGT
>ERZ795053.5895-NODE-5895-length-12447-cov-4.688186_pt1 | contig 12447 bp, 9 predicted proteins | sample MGYA00375137_ERZ795053 | MGnify/ENA primary metagenome ERZ795053 (study PRJEB30182, sample SAMN05720284) | activated sludge metagenome | isolation source: Anaerobic digester | place: Hong Kong | collected 2014-12-17 ... | reverse complement strand
ATAACCGAACGTGACTGGAGTTCAGACGTGTGCTCTTCCGATCTCGTTGATGGCAGCTTCCAACTGACCCCAGCCGGCCCAATAGCTGACCGTCGCGCCTTCCGCCGCCGGTGCTGCATCACCACCAGCGGCCGTTTCTTCGCTGCCACTGCCGGCCGGCGTACCAGCCGGGGCACATGCCGCCAACGCCAATGCTCCACCAGCCATCGCACTTACTTGTAAGAACTGGCGGCGACTCAAATAACTCTTTTTCATACGTATGCTCCTCTAACTTCGTTTAATCTGTTGCAAAGTGGGTAGATTGGGACTGCTCTCGATGTTCTCATGGGCACAACAGTGAACTGATGGCAATTCTCATAGACCACCTATGTAAAAATAGACAACCCATGTAAAAGTTGTACTTAGTTCGCGTGCTTTTACACGGGAGGAATTGTACAACGTTTAAGGGGTTTATCAATCAGGTAATGTCTATCTGCTTCTGCTCGAAGACCACATGCGCCAATCGCAATGGCCAGAAGCAGCTTTGGGGCCGTCGCGAATGTATGGACATTGCGAGACGGCTTTGCACTGCTTAATCCACAGGTGGTTGAATCAATGAGAGAGTGTGTGATGTCAATGGGGGAACGGCGTTCATGCCACTTGTTGACTGCATCATCCATCATAGCACTGCGTCAAATTGCTGTCAAAGCAACTTGCCTTTTATCTGTTGACTATTAACTCTCTAAATATTATTTCGCTGACTACAACGGATGATGCCAATGCACACACAGACTCGAGCGACTAACTGCCTGTGCGACAACGGATAGAATTTTATCGTAAGGGTCCGGCAGGAAAAGTGTAGCAACTACACGTGTAGTTGCCACTACATTGTAGCGAAAAGATGACACGCCGTCAATTTGAAGCACGCTTCCAAAAGTTTCTCTCTTGGCTGACCAGATCCGTCCATAGCGAAATTGAAAATTCCTGGGTCTCTTTTCAAATCAGTTGTGAGAATCGACAAAAGTAGATAAAATAGCAGAGGCCCTCTGTTTCTGTTGGAGCCCAGCGGGAATAGAGACTTTCAGCCGGTCACTCAACAATGATAGGAAAGAAATGATAGGAAAGAACTGCGATGAAGGTATTAATCACTGGTGCCAATGGTAAACTGGCAACCTATGTCATACGGGCGCTTGCCGGGACGCATGATCTCGTGCTCTTCTCCCGCCGCCAACCGCGGGCAGAATTTGCCCAGTATCCCTGGATCCAGGGCGATCTAACCGACTTTGCCGCCTGTCAACGCGCAGTTAAGGACATCGACGCCATCCAACACATCGGCGCACAGCCCTGGCCGGTGGACCACCCCAGCATGCGTGAACGCGCGGCAGAACAAGGATATTCCTTTGATGCCACTTTCAAAACCAATATGCTTGGCACCTACTATCTGATGCAAGCCGCGGTTGAGGCCGACGTCAAAACTGTCGTCATGGCGGGCAGTAACTGTGCTTTGGGCCATGGGTTCCGCATCAGCAACACCCCCTTTCCCATTTCCCGTTTGCCCATTGACGAAACCCACCCGACTTTTCCCGAAGATTCGTACAGTTTTACCAAACGGGCCGGCGAGGATCATCTGGCAAGCTACAGCCGCGCCTATGGCATCCGTACCTATGTTACCCGCATTGCCGGCATCTGTCCGGAAGAACGGCGCAAACAGATTGCGGCCAATGCCAAACCGATCAGCGGCTGGAGCGAATGGCTCTGGTGCTGGGTCGGCAGTGAAGATGTGGCCGAAGCGCATCGGCTGCTCATGGAAAAAGCGGAGTCACTGCCCGTCCACGATGTCTACTTCCTCAATGCCGATGACACGACTTGTCTGGAACCGTCACGGGAGATTGTCGAACGCTATCGCCCCGATCTGTTGCCAGTGGTCGAGAAGCTGGAGGGCCATCAATCTTTCCTTAACTGCGACAAACTCAAAAATGCCGTCGGCTGGGAACATAAGACCTCCTGGCGGCAATATCTATCTTGATGCCGATACGGCTACGTTTACGCATCACGTTTTACGTTTCACCTGTTAATTTCATCAATCACCCAATCACCAATCTCGATCGGAGCAACACATGAGTAACCAAGTTCGTCTCGGTATTGTCGGCACCGGCAGTATTTCACTGCGTGGCCTGCTGCCCCACCTGTCAATGGAAGATGTCCAGGATCGGGTCAACATTACCGCGGTCTGTGATCCGGTACTGGAACGGGCCCAAGCTGCTGCCGCCAAGTTCAATGTCCCCAATGCGTACGCGACGATGGAAGAGATGATGGCGGCCGGCGTGGTCGACGCTGTTAGTATTGCCTCGCCCATCGGTTTTCACTTTGAACAGGGTATGTTGGCTGTGGACAACGGTGTCCATGTCCATTTTAACAAGACGATGACCACCACCGTCGAGGAAGCTGACAAGCTGATCGCTGCGGCCAACGCCAAAGGGGTCAAACTGGTCTCATCGCCCGGCGAATTGATCAACCCTCGCCTGCAACGGATCAAAGAATTGGTCGAGGGAGGCGCATTGGGCACGCTGACCTGGGCGGTTACCGGCGCCACCTTTGGCCAATATCACGAGAACGAAACCCGCGTGCGCGGCGGCAACGACCCGCTGACCAACGTCAACCCGGCGTGGTATTTCCGCAAACCGGGCGGTGGTCCCCTCTTTGATATGACAGTCTATGGCCTCCATGCGTTGACCGCAGTGGTTGGCCCGGCCCAACGGGTAACGGCCCTTTCCGGCGTGCGCATCAAAGAACGTGAGTTCCAGGGACAAATGCTGCCCACCGATATGGATGACCAGACGCTGATGGTCCTCGACTTTGGCGATGCCTTCTTTGGCTTTGTCTTCGGTGTGGCCGCGGGACGCTTCCCGATTGGGCGTCCGCATATCATGGGCACCAAGGGCACGATCAACGGCGGCGACCTCAACGGCGAACCAATTGATTACGAGGGCAAGGAGATTGCCGATGAATTCGGTTATACCGCTACCTTGCCCCACGTCGTCGGCGAACACCGCAAGCAGGAAGAAGCGCACGTCTATGAAGATGTGATGCAACTGGTTGACTGGGTGCGCGACGACAAACCGACCCTCGCCACTGCCGAGCACGCCCGCCATGTCATTGAGATCTTTGACGCCGCCTATCGCTCGGCTGAGACTGGGCAAGTGCAGCAATTACGTACAACGTTCTGACGCTAGGCTGGAACCAATTGGCTCACGCAAAGGCGCCAAGCCTACAAGCCTACCAAGCATTCGAGGATCTTGGCGTCTTTGTGCGCTTTGCGTGAGGACTGGATATCACTTAGGCTTCTGCAAATAATAAAACACCTCATCCTGTAGGCGCCTAGAAGGCAACCGCCCTTTGCGGGCGCCCGCAAAGGGCCGCCTCTACGGAGGATTTATTTTCTTGCAATGGCCTTAGCCGGCACTTGCCGCTTGTATTTCAACGTTGGCTCAGCTGTGAAACGTGTGAGTTGCCGGAGGCGGTGATAAACGGCTTGGTGCTCACCTCACACTTTCGGCTGATGAGCGTTTAATGTTATGTGAATAGATTACTGAACCAATGACCCATCCCATTCAAATTCCACTGCCTATTCCCTATGCCGTTGGCCCCGTCAATAGCTATCTTTTCCTTGATCCCGAACCAACCCTGATCGACTGTGGTGTGAAAACCGATGAATGTTGGCAGGCACTGGGCGCTGGGCTGGCCGAGTATGGCCTGACCATCGGAGATATCCGGCGCGTTGTCATTACGCACGCCCATGTCGACCATATTGGACTTGCCGGCAAGATTATTGCGCATAGTCAAGCGAAGGTGTGGGTCTCTACGTTGGTCGAGCCGTGGGCACTGCACATCACTGATAAGTGGCCGAGTCGCATCGACTTTCTCGTGGAGACCCTTCGACCCTTTGCTTTTGAAAAAGAGCATCTCTCCCTGTTGAAGCAGGGGATGGCGCGTACCACAGCCATGTGGGATCCGGTTCCTGTTGAGCGTTTGGTAACCTTTGGCCTGACAGATACGTTGGAGCTTGGCGGCATGCCCTGGCAAGTGATCTATGCCCCGGGCCATTGTAACAACCAGACCTGTTTTTTCCAAGAAGACACGGGCCAATTTTTGGCAGCAGATATGTTACTGGCCGTAACTCCCACACCCGTCATTGAGGAGCCACTTGATGGCGGCACTGAACGCGAACCAGGGCTGCCGCTCTTTCTCGATTCCCTTAGCAATGTTGATGCGTTAGCGATCGATACCGTTTATCCAGGGCACGGTCCGATCTTTCATGACCATCACGCCTTGGTTGAGCGGCAAAGCACACGGATCGCCGAGCGGACCGAACAATGTTATGAGTTGATCGCCGGCGGTGTGGGTACCTTTCGCTCTCTTTTGGCTGCCATGTATCCCGAGCGCTCGCTTGCCGATAGTTTCCCCGCCATCGGTATGTTGCTTGGTTACATCGATCTGCTCGAAGGGGGTGGTCTCATTAAAGGGCACCATCAAAACTCGGAGATCCACTACCGGGTGACCCACACATAATGGAAGGAACCTTTGCTGCCGTCACCAAAAGCCAGGTCGTGCGCTATGTCAGCAATCAGGCGCACACGCAGGCAATTCTCGTCTTTACTGACGATAGCCGCCTGTTCTTTGAGCATACCAGCCGCGAGAATCGTTGGGCCAAGGCTTCGCAGGAGCAGAGCCTGGCCGAGCGTTGCTGTCAATTGTTGCAGCAGTTTCGGCTGAATGCCAAACATTTGCAGCTCTATTTCGTCGATGGGAGTGATGTTGAATTTACTACGTGATCGTCTGTTCTCTTTGCAGCGCCTGCGCGAGGCCTTTCGCTTTATGCGGGGCAACATGTTGGTACTCTCACTCACCCAACTGCTTGGCAACTTTAGCCGGGCAATGGCCTTTCCCTATACCTCACTTTACATTCTAGCGTTGGGCGGTCAGGCCGAACAGGTCGGCTTTATCACGGCGCTTTCACCGCTCATGGGGCTTGTGCTCTTTCCGATTGCCGGTCACATCACGGATAACGCGGGTCGGGTGCGGATCATCGCCTTTTCCTACTACCTTTCCGGTTCATTCCTGTTACTCTTTGTACTGGCACCGACCTGGCAGTGGATCGCCGTAGCCATGTTGCTGCGCGGTGTGATGGCGCTCCAGTTCCCGGCGCGCTCCGCCATGATTGCCGATTCGCTTACCCCTGAAGAACGGGGAACCGGTGTTGCGACCATGAACACGATTGCCGGCACGCTCTCGATTGTGGCACCCTATGTGGCCGGCAAAATTGTCGAATCCTATGGCCCCAACTGGGGAGTACGCGTGCTCTATGCGGTCATGCTGATTTTATATATCAGCTCCGGCTTCATTACGCAGCGTTATCTGCAAGAGACCGCAGTCAACACCGATCGGCGCATCGATGTGGCGGCGTTGCGACAATCGTTTGTCGATGCCTATGGTGGTCTTTGGGATCTCCTGCGCTCTGTGCCGCCGGTTGTCCTTGCGTTAACTGGTGTCATCATTCTCTGCTTCATGACAAACGGCATCACCAGCGCCTTTTGGGTCGTTTATGCCGTGGAAAAAACGGGGCTGTCGCCGGTTACCTGGGGCTTGATTCTGCTGTTGGAGACCCTTGCGCGCAACGTGCTCTTTATCCCCGGTGGCATATTGGTGGACCGGCTGGGCCGCGCGGTGGCGTTGGGCACGGCGTTGGTGCTGGCCCTGCTTGCCATGCCCCTCTTTGTTTTGGTCAGTGGTTTTGTTGGCGTGCTGCTCGTGCGTCTGCTCTTGATCCTAGCGCAGGTGCTCTTGATTCCTGCGTCCATCGCGCTCATGGCCGACACGATTCCGCGCCGGATCCGTGGACGAGTGATGGCGGCCACTGGCCAAGGCGGCGTGATGTTGGGCGCGGCTGGCGGCGGCACGGGTGGTCCAGGGACAGGGTATCTGATCACGATTCCGTTAATGCTTTCGTCGGTGGCCGGTGGCTATCTCTATGCACTCAACCCTGCCTATCCCTGGTATGTGGCGGCTGGTCTGATGTTGCTGGCGATCGGCGTGACTGTGGGATTTATTCGTGATGTACAGCGTGCAGAAACTTGAGCGATGGCCTCGCACTTTTTAGCGTTGCGTCCCTTTTTCAAAAAGGGGGGTACGATTTCGAATATTTATGGTATGATAGACACCGTCTCATAAATAACACCACAACTGGTTAGCTTTTCAATCAATTCCTGTCAAATCACGCTCAACAGCCAAGGCGGCATGAAGCCGTAGCGTGCATTATGAATCAACTCTGTAAATCACCATGACTTTAGAAATTGGCCACCAACTACAAAATGATCGTTACCAAATCCGTGCCCTGTTGGGCCAGGGCGGCATGGGTACGGTCTATCTGGCAACTGATCGCAACCTTGCTGGTCGACAGGTAGCAATTAAGGAAAATATCGAAACGGCTTCTTTTCGGCAGGAGCAATTTCAATATGAAGCCCTGCTGCTCTCCCGGCTATCCCACCCCAATCTCCCGCGTGTTTCCGACCACTTTGTCGAAGCTTCCGGCCATCAATATCTCGTCATGGACTATATTGACGGTGTCGACTTGCGCACGATCTTGCATCAGTACAAGGAACCGCCGCCCGAGGGGTTGGTCCTGTTTTGGATGGATCAGGTTCTGTTTACCTTGTCCTATATGCACAATTGGTTTGATCCGTTGACCCAAAAGCCGTCGCCGATTATCCACCGTGATATCAAGCCGGCCAATATCAAGCGCACGCCGGATGGCCGCATTGTCCTCGTCGACTTTGGTGTCGCGAAAATTGATGAAACGATCGAAGGCACTGTCATTGGTGCCAAGGCAACAACCGCCGGCTACTCGCCGCCGGAGCAGTACACTGGTGGCACCGATGCACGCTCCGATATCTATGCCTTGGGCGCCACCTTGTATACGCTACTGACAAATCAAAAACCGCCCGATGCAACGGCGCTGGCTGCGGGGCAAAAGTTGATCTCCCCGCGCCAGCTCAACCCACGCATCAGCCGCGCCACGGAACGAACAATCCTCAAGGCGCTTTCTCTCAACCCGGCGGATCGCTTCCAAAGTGTGGAAGAGATGCACGCTTCACTGCCCCGCTATCGCCAGAGTGACACCACCGATCCACGGACAACGTCACCGCTCTTTGAAACGAGTTTTTCGACTGACCGCAAGACCCGCTTTCAAGCACCGAAAAAGCGTTGGCTTTCCTGGAGCCTAATTGCCGCGTTAACCGTTCTCGCCTTATTGATCGTAGTGCTGGTTGCCCTTCCCGGTCGGTTGAATGACACGTGGTTGACATTGGTTGCACCAACCCCACCAACCAGCAGTACATCCATTGGCGCTAACAATCAGGAGGCATTGGCCTCCTCCCCAACCCCGCCGAGTAGCGCAAGCACGGCTACCCCTGCGATCGTTGCGAATGCCGGCATCACCGAAACCGAACAAGTGCAGCCCGATGCCACTCTCTCCGATGGCATTGCCGTGGATAGTTCGCAAAGTGACGGTCCACTGGTGGAGGTGATTGAGGTCGATCCCTTGCCAACGGAGACAGCGACCCCTGTCCCAACCGCGACACCGACTGAAGCGCCCGCCACGGCGTCACCAACCGATATGCCCGCAACCGCCACGGCAACCGCATTGCCGACTGCCACAGCGAATGGACGCGTTACGTCTGCTGTCGCTGCTGTGGTTGCCACCAATACTGCTTCGGTGCCGACGCCTCTCTTGATCGCCACCAATACACCAGTGCCAACACCAACTGCAGTACCGACAACGGCAGTTCCGACCCTTTCGCCGGTGCCAACTGCCACTGCGACAGAAACCGCGGCTCCAACTGCTCTGCCCACCCCCACCGCCACCGTAACTGCGCTGCCGACCGCCACCGCACCGCCACCACCAACAGCCACCAATAGCCCAGTCCCCACGAATACCCTCATGCCAACCGATACCCCGAGGCCAACATCGACGCCATTCAATCCGGTGGCCGGTGATGTCAGGACCATTGGTGGTGTGCGCTTCGTCTACGTGCCGCAAGGCTCCTTTCTGATGGGCAATAGCGATCAGCAACTCCAGGATGCATTAGATCTCTGTGTGCCGTTGCGCCCCAACGGCTGTCAACGTGCCTGGTATGAAGATGAACAGCCCCAGTTCACCGCCAATACTGATGCCTTTTGGGTAATGGAGACCGAGACGACCAATGCACAGTTCCAACGTTTTGTGGATGCCGGCGGCTACAATGTGGAGCGGTACTGGACGCAGAATGGCTGGGCTTGGCGCAATGCCAACGGGATTACGGCGCCTGACGGCTGGAATGATGCGCAAGCAAGTCCTGACTACCCTGTAATTGGCATTAGTTGGTACGAAGCAGTCGCCTACGCACGCTGGTTTGCCGAAACAGCGGGGGAAGCGGCTCGGTTGCCCACGGAGGTCGAGTGGGAAAAGGCCGGGCGCGGGACAACGGAGGCAATGTTCCCTTGGGGCAGTGCATGGGTACGCGAAAATCTGAACTTTTGTGATATCGGCTGTGAACGCGATTGGAAAGACAACGCCTTTGATGATGGTTTTCTAACCACATCACCGGTGCGCACATACCCCGGTGGTCGAAGTCCATATGGCGCCTATGACATGGCCGGCAACGTCTGGGAGTGGGTGAGTACGATCTATGATGCCGAGCGTTTCCCCTATCCCTATCAAAACGACGGTCGCGAAGTTCTTGATGACCCAGCCCAACCGGTGGATATTCAGCGGTCGCTTCGTGGGGGCTCCTGGACGAATTTTGCCCTTGACCTGCGCGTCGCAAACCGCTTCTCCAACGTGGCCACGCTGCGCAATCCCAGTGTGGGCGTACGCCTCGTGGTTCCCACCCAATAGCACGCATTGACAATTGGTATGCCAACCGTTGTGTGGGTTGCCAAGCAGTCCAGAGGACAAAGGGCTGTTCACACAACGGTTGTGCTATCCATGATTCACACCAGGGCGTGCCACAACAGTCATTCCCTGCGGTTGGCGTACCCTGTCCATTTGGACATCTCCGCACCATGGCCGATTCCCCTTCTGAGCAGTCACTGCCTCTCTGAAAACTGTCCTCTCTCAACTCACTAGACTGTCCGGACGAGCATGGCACAATCTCATAACGCATTCTATACTGAAATCACAACAGCTGCTCGCAAAGACAAACGGTCACTGTTGCAAGTTTCGCTATCAAATTTGAATCAACCAAGGAGATTGTGCGATGTTTACTTTTGTTGCTCACAAACTGTCCCTGAAAATTGTGACCTTTGCGGCCATGGTGTCCCTGGTCTTGCCTCTTGCCATGACGGCGGATGTGGCCTACGCCAAAGATGCCAGCCGCGTTCGCTTTTACGGCATCATCCAAAAGAAACCGGCCAACCTGCGTGGCACCTGGGTGATCGGTGGGCGCACAGTCCGTGCTGTGCGCAGCACCGAATTCGATCAGGTTGATGGACCCCTGGTCATTGGTGGCTGTGCTAAAGTCGATATTCGCAATGGCCGTGTGCATGAAATCGACAGCGAACCGATGCGCAACTGCCGGTAAAGTTTTTTCGATAGTTCAAAAGGGAGTTCAACTTCGGTCCGAAGTTGAACTCCCTTTTGAACTATTCCTCTCGCCAATACTGCGCCCCATCATTTGTACGCTTCAACAGCCTCAGATCCACCAATGACCGCCGCAGATACGCTGGATCATCATAGGTGTGCCACTCGTTCAGCAACACATTGACTGCCGCTTCGGTGTACCGCTCCCCAACCGAAAATTTGGTAATCAAATAGGCCAACACCGCCTCCTGCCCTTTGCGTTTGGCCGGCCATGTCGTCACCAACCCGTCGCGGTCGAGGAAGGGGCGCAGCTCTGCCGGCAGCGTCAGCCGCACATCGGTGAGCACGAGCTGTGCGTTCTCGACTGACAGCAACTGGGTCAGGTTATAGGTGACCTCGCCAATTCGATCTCGCTGTAATTGATAGACTTTGTTGGCGTCCCCGGCGCGTTCTTCACGGAGAAAGCCGGCGTTGACCAGTTGTTTGAGATGGCGCGATACAGTCGACTGGCTCACATCCAACTGCGCGATGATCTCCTGTGCCCGCAATTCCTCCGATGCCGCCACCATCTCTAAGATCTGCAGCCGTGTTTCATCATCGAGCGCGCTGATCGTGCGCAATACTTCCGTGCGCTGGATCGGTTCCGTGCGCATGGGCCACACCCAAAAATCGGCCCAAAGAAACAGATAGAGTGTCGGCGAACCGGTGTCGGCTTCTGCAAAGTGGGCCGCTTGCAACTGCATGTAGGGCGAAGGGACAAAATTGACCCGTTCTACATTGCCCAACTGCCCAGCCAGCCACTCTGGTACCGGCCGCCGCAGGAATGCTCGAAGAAGTGCGCTTACTGATGAAGTGGGCCATGGGCGACTGTTGAGTTCACGCGCCATATAGGCCATCATTGACTGCTTTTGCTCCCACGGTTTCGCGAAATAGTTCTCCCATAGTGCGCACAAATGACCGACAATCTGTTGTTGTAACGCCGCCGGGTCGGCAGCGAGTTGGGCCGCGGCGGTCTGTTGCTCCGTGGGCAACTGGTTGCGCTGACTCTTGTCGGCTCTGGCGGCAAACGTCGTCGCATCCTCTGCAGCCAAGGCAGCGAGATAGGCAGGAAAGTCGGCGGCGTCTGTGTGATTGGCCAACGCGTTGCTGAAGGCACCAAAGATCAGTTGATTCGTTTGGCGCTCAGCCGCGGTCAAGCGCGCCGCCGTTTCCAGCAGCCACGGCTCTGTCCCGTTCAGAGCGGGCCACGCCGTGAGCAACGCCATGCTCAACAACGTTTGCTGTACCGGTGCCAACGCAACGGTTGAGGAAATGGTGCTGGTGGTCTGTTGGGGGAAGGTTGTAAAATTCATTGTTCGCTCCGAAATCCTTTTTATGCTACCATGCGATTATGCGGATATCCGCATAATCGCATGGTAGCATGGTGTGTCTGGGTTGTCAATCCCCAATTTTGAGCAGAATTTACGAAGATGCGTAAATTTCTTTCCTGTTCTATAATTTAGCGACACAATATTAATCTCGTTCCAGAGGAATGCACATCCCTTGAATTATGCTTCGTCTATTCTCCTTTCTCATACCGCACAAACGCTTTCTCACCCAACTGGTGATCGTAAACGTTTTGCTGTCGGCGATGTTGACGGTTGCGCCGCTGATCATCAAGGCGATTGTCGATGATGTGATCACCGCGCAACAGTATAACCGACTGCTGCCCTATCTCGGGTTGTTGCTGCTGGTGACCGCGGTGCGCGTCACCTCCACCTATTTCTACACCTACGGACAGCACAAGTTGGGCCAATTGGTGATGACAGACGTGCGCAGTGCACTCTACCGCAAGTTGTTGGCGCTACCCTTTAGCTTCTACGACAAAGAGCAGACCGGGCGCCTGATGAGCCGCATCAGCAGCGATGTGGAGAGTACCCGCATTTTCCTTTCGCAGATTCTGGTCGATGCCATGAGCCATTTCATGACAATTACGTTGGCCTCCATTGCTTTTTTAAACCAAGACCCCATTCTAGCTGCGATCGCTGTGGTACCCGTACTGATCTCGGGTGCCGCAATGTACTATGCCCATCACGAATTGACCGAACCCTGGTCTCTACAACATGACCGCCTGGCGCAAATGTCTGCGCGGTTGCAGGATAGCTTGGCGGGGATCAAAGTGGTCAAGGCTTTTGCGCAGGAGGAACAGGCGCAGGGGCGTTTTCAGGAGGTGCAAGGTGCCGTGCGGACGGGTAGTTTGACTATCAGCGACCTTTGGAGCAAACGGTGGGCGCTGATTGGGAGCATTGGGCGTTTTATGCAATTAGGGTTGTTGTTGGTTGGTGGCTACCGGGTGATGAATGGAGAGATTACCCTGGGGACATTGGTGGCGGTGCTCAGTTTGAGCCTGTTGCTATTGGGCGCGGTCAACGCCTTGGGCACCCAACTCAACAGCGTCAGCCAAACCGCAACCGCCGCGGTGCGCATCTTTGAACTGCTCGACGAGCCAGTGACGATCCAATCACCGTCTCCCTCTTCCGATCCCGTGGCGGCTGAATCTAAGCCCATTCCTCGGCGTGTCGATGAGTGGCGGGGCGAGATTACTTACAAAGACGTGAGCTTTATTTACCCGACAGCCAAGGCGCGCACGCTGATCGATATCAACCTGCAAATTCCCGCCGGCTCCTCACTGGCGGTCGTCGGCGCCACGGGCAGCGGCAAGAGCACACTCATCCACCTCATTGGGCGCTACTACGACCCCACCTCCGGCCACGTGCAGGTCGATGGCCGCGATGTGCGCAGCCTCAACTTGACAAATCTGCGCCACCAGATTGGTATGGTGGCCCAGGATACACTGCTTTTCAGCGCAACCA
>ERZ795053.5892-NODE-5892-length-12450-cov-5.417668_pt1 | contig 12450 bp, 12 predicted proteins | sample MGYA00375137_ERZ795053 | MGnify/ENA primary metagenome ERZ795053 (study PRJEB30182, sample SAMN05720284) | activated sludge metagenome | isolation source: Anaerobic digester | place: Hong Kong | collected 2014-12-17 ... | reverse complement strand
TGCGCCGTTTCGTGTGCCACGTTTGAGATTACCCCATGACGACACGCCCCTTCACCTGCCGCCACGAGCGGTTCGCTCTGAAGGTGCCGTTCGTCATCTCACGGGGAACGAAAACCCACGCCGACGTGGTGGTGGCCGAGATCCGCGACAAGGACGGGCGCACCGGGCGCGGTGAGGGCGTTCCCTATGCGCGGTATGGCGAGACGGTCGAGGCAACCTGCGCGACCATCACAACCTACCAGGGCCCGCCGCACCGTTCAGCGCTGCACGACCTGGTGCCACCCGGGGCAGCGCGCAACGCGATGGATTGCGCATTGGCCGATCTGGAAGCCAAGCAATCGGGCCAACCGGCAGCGCGGCTGTTTGGCGCTGGCAGTGGCGGTGGCGTTCTCGATGCGGTCGAGACGGCCTTTACGATCAGCCTTGCCACACCCGAAAAGATGGCAGCAGCGGCGCGCGCCGTGCCTGAGCTGAAGCTGCTCAAGCTGAAACTTGGTGGCGCGGGCGATGCGGAGCGGCTTGCCGCGGTCCGGGCAGCCCGACCCGATGCACGGCTTATCGCCGACGCCAACGAAGCGTGGAGCGAAGAGATGCTCACGCCTTTGATGGCCGCGGCGGAACGAGCGCGTGTCGACGTGGTCGAGCAGCCGCTTGCCGCCGGCGCGGATGAAGTGCTTGGCCACATCGAGCGGCGCGTTCAGGTCTGCGCCGATGAAAGTGCGCACACGCGTGCCGATCTCGCCTCACTTGTCGGGCGCTATGACGCGGTCAACATCAAGCTGGACAAGGCTGGCGGGCTGAGCGAGGCGCTCGCCATGGCGCAACAGGCACGCCAATTGGGACTTCAAATCATGGTTGGATCGATGGTCTCAACCTCGCTGGCGGTGGCGCCCGCGTTGATCCTGGCGCAACAGGCACGATGGGTCGATCTCGATGGGCCGCTGCTGCTTGCCGAGGACCGTCCGCACGCGCTGAAGATCCGCGATGGCTGGATCATGCCGCCCGCGCGCGCCTTGTGGGGATAGAGCGCCGTGCGAAATATCGCGCTGGCGCCCTCACCGGTTGGTAGCGGGGTTCGCCCCTGCCGAAGGCTCATCCTCCCACAGCAGACTGCCGCTCCACGAGTGCGCCAGGATCAGCCCCGCGGCAAGGCCGATTGCTGCCAGCAGTGCCATCGCCAGATAAGCACCGCCGCCATAGCGGGTATAGATGAGACCCGACAGCAGCATGGCCGTGCCCTGCAACACGCCAGACGCCAAGGTTGCATAGAGCGCCTGGGCGGTTCCGCCCGCCGACTGCGGCACCGCGCGGGCGATGAAGTGGATCGCCCCCAGGTGGGAAGCGCCGTAGGTCAGGCCGTGCAGCACCTGCAATGGAATGAGCCAGCCCAGCAAAGGGTCCAGGCTCATGGCGCTCCAGCGGACAACGGCAGCGATGGCGCCTGCAAGCAGCAAACGCACCGGGCCGAACCGGGCGACGACCCAGCCAGAGCCTGCAAACAGCGACACCTCCGTCATCACGCCAATGGCCCACAGCGTACCGATCCAGGCGGGGGAAAGGCCGCTGGCGCGCCAATGGATGGCGCCGAAGGTGTAGAACATGGCGTGCGCGGCCTGGACGGTCCCGACGGCGAGAAGGAAGATCAGGAACACGCGATGGCGCACAAGGCGCACATCGATCACCCGGCCAATGCCGCGTCTTGGCGGCTGGGAAGAGAACGAGGGCTCGGGAATATCGGCATTCGCATTGGCATTGGCATTGGCACCGGTCGCGTTTTGCTCCGCGCGCTTTCCAATGCCATCAGGTGCGGGAAGAAGATACGCAGCCCCGAGCGTTGCCAGGCAGCCGGTTACGATCAGCCAGATGCCAATGCCGCGCCCCGCCCAATCAACGGCCATGCCGCCGAGAAAACTGGCGGCGATGAAGGTCAGTGATCCCCACAGCCGCATACGTCCATAGTCAAGCCCCTGGCGTACGCCAGCCATGGCAATCGTCTCGGTCAGCGGCATGATCGTGTAGACCGATATTGCAAAAAACAGTGTCGCCATCAGAATCGGCCAGAAGCTCGATAGGCCCGTTAGCAGCAGGGCCGACACAAGCGCCAGCCACGCCAGCAGCCTGATCAATCGGGCATGAGCAGCATTACGGTCGGCCAGGGAAGCCAGCGACGGCGTCGCGATGAGGCGCAGGAAGAAGGGCGCGGAGGTGATGATGCCGATCTGGGCCGGCGTCAGGCCACGCCATTCCAGCCACAGCGGCAGGTAGGGCAGGTGCACGCCATAAATGAGGAACAGAGCGGCGAAGAACACGCTGACCCTGATGCCATAGCCTGTCATGCAGTTGCGTCCGTTCGCCAGATCTAGATCGTTTCCGCTTTGGGCGGAAACGATCTTATTTGTTATCGCTCACGAGCCGCACCGGCCTTCGGCCTGGCTTGGCGCGGGCGCGGCGCATTGGCGCCCAGGCCGCAGTCGCGGGCTGAGCGCTTCCACCTCATCGTGCAGGCGCTCTAAGGTCCGCCAAAATCGTCTACCGATGCAAACGCTCGCGATCTGCGAGCATGGCGCCGTCTTATCCCTAACTTTTCCTGGCGTCACGGTCGCAATGGCCTGAAACGTGAGGGGTCGGCGCCAACTCCATCCACAGCAATTGTCCGCACACACACCCGTGCCCCCACTGCAACGGCGAATCACCTATCACTTCGTAGATGACACTCCAGACAGCAGGATGGGAAGCCATGCCCGAGACACAGGCGATCGCGGTACAAGACAGCGAGCAGGAATACCGGGCCATCGAACAAACGCTGCTCGAAACAGCCCGGGGCCGCTGGTTTCTGGCCGAGCACGGACGCCGCTCGCGCCGCCTCGACACGGTCCTGCTGGAAGATGCGATCGGGCGGCTGTCCAATTCGCTGTCGCAGCCACCGCCGGTGTTGGCAACGCTGCGTGCCGAATTGGAGAAACTTTCCTCCTTCATTGCGCAAACGAAGTCGTCGATGCTGGCCAAGTCCAGCGGCAAGCCGGCCGCCACGGGCGACACCAAAGCTGGCGCGCCAGGAGATGCGGCGGCGGCCACATCGGGCGAGCCGTCGATCGCACCGGTAGCGCGCATGCTGCGCATGGCAGAAGACATCCATGAACTGACCTGGACGCTACAGGCTGATGAGTTGAGCCCGGAAAGCTGCGAGGCCATCGCGCGGCATGCCTCGATGCTCTATGCGGTGAGCCGTCAGCAAGCGATGGACTCTGAGCGCGCGCTTCAATTCGCCAAGGCCCTCGATGACGCGGCAAGCCGCATGTCGATCCTGCTCGATACCCTGGTGCACGAACTCAATACCTACCAGGGCACGCCCATGCCGCCCCCCGACGATGATGAGATGCCGCGCAAGGCAGGCTGACGGGCGAGCGGGCCGAGCGGGCGTTGCCCGTGTTGTGGATGGCAGGTTTGGCATCCCGGGCAAACCTCGGCAGGGTGTGATCACGCCTTGCCTGACGCCTTTGGATCGCCCTGACGCCAGGCGTCGAACTTCTCCATCAGCCAGCCCCAGGCTTCCTCTTCGCGCGGGCCGGCGGTCTTGGAGACGGCGATCTCCAGATAGGCCAGCTCGGCTTCGATCTTTTCGCGCGGCAGCATCTTTAGCCGTGTTGCCAGCACCGCCGCTTCGATGACCGCCGCCTGCGCACGGTTGAATCCGCCCCAGGGCCGGTGTGTTTGCTGATGGATGATGCGGCAATGGAAGCGCGGCCGCTGCGGGTCGTCCTCAAACCGTTCCACTTGCATCTCCCAATGGACCGCCGCATTGGTGAGCACGCCGCCATCACCCTTGACAGCGCGGCGCACCGCCCAATGGCGGCGGCCAACAACACAGCCGGCGAAAACGCGCACGTCACTGACGTGATTGGCCACGGCAAAGCCATTGGTGAGGAGATTGTCGAGCGTGCGCGAGGGGCGAAACGGCGCGATGACCCACGCATTCGCATCCATACCCTCACCGTCCTGGATCAGGCCCAGCGGCGCAATATGGACGTGACCGTCCTCGCTGCGGGTGGTGACGATGGTCTCGACAATGAAGGCCATAGCGTTCCCTTTCCTCTTCGAACCCAGGCCGATCCGTCCTTCCACCCGTCAGCCAATCGTGTTCACTGTGGCGTCGTTTTCGTTGTGCGCTCGGCCGCGGCAGGCTCTATCGCGTCCGGGCCCTGGCGATCGCCATCGGCCGATGTCACCGCACGCCCCTCCTCTTGTGCGCGCTTTGCCTCGCGTAGCCTTGCCGCTGCCTGAGCCTTGGCCTTCAGCGTCGCGCCTTCAACCGCGTGGCGCGTCAGATCCTCGTTAGCCCTCTGCGCGGCAATGCCCCAGTCAAGCGGCCGGTCCTGCACGTAACGCTTGGCAAGGCGCCATGCCGTTTCCGCCTTGGCCAGTTCATAGCCCAGATAGAACGCATGCGCAGCATCATCGGTCACATCGAGTTTGGCGTAAAGCTCGAGCGGTGCCGTCGAAACGTGATGGCCTTCGCGATTGTAGATATGCACGCCATCTTCGCCGACATCGATGCGGAAATTGAGATCACGAACGGATTTGGCAGCGGCGGCGATATCGTCGACCGTTTGCGGATAGGGCAGCAGATCGTGCAACGAGATGAGGCCGTTGCCGCCATAGCCCTTGGGCAGACTGGCGTCCTCGCGGGCCCGATACATCAAACGGCGGGCGGCGTCATGCTCTGCCACCGTGCGGCGCGTGTGCGGCGAGACCTGGACGATGAGGGCATTGCGAATGCCAAGCTCCGAGCAGATCCCGACAAGCAGCGCCGTGACGCCCTGACTGTCGGCATCGGTCAATTCGGTAAGATTGCCAGTCCCCATCAGGATCTCGACGTCAGGACGCAGGCGACGCAACTGGCCATAGCGCTCCAGCGAGGCGGTGAAACCGAAATGGATGGGATCGAGGACCGGATCGGCAATATGGGGCAGTCCCATTGCCGTCGCCTTATCGATGGCGCGCAGCAGCGAGGCCATGTCACCATGAGGCCGAGGCACCAGAATGGGGATGCACGGCGTTCCCTTGATCGCATCGAGGCTCGTTTCATCAAGGCTGAGAACATAGTCCGCACCGGCCCTTGCCGCGCGCTCCAGCTCGGCCACATCACCGCTATCGACACTCACTTTCAGCCCCTCGCGCTTCAAAGCTGCGATGGCGGCTTCCAGATGCGCAAACGGCGTATCAGGCTGGCATCCAATGTCGATGACGTCGGCACCCGCCGCGCGATGCTGCAAGGCACGGCGCACAAGCCCATCAACGCCAAGCTGGGGCGCTTCGACGATCTCAGCGAACAGACGCAGCTCGTGACGGGAGAAATCGGGCGGCTTGCCACCGCGACCCAGAAACTGCGGCAGGTCGATGATCTCGTCGGGACCGCGCACAAAGGGGACGCCGTAATGAGCGGCCAGAGCGTCAAGGTTCATGCGGCAGCGCCCTGGCACAATCACCCGTTGCGCGTTGCCGGCATCCGCCATCCGGTTCTTGATGATGGCCTCGCTCATCAGTGCGGCAACCTTGATGCCGATATTGACGACCCGCCAGCTGCCGGCGGGCAGGTCTGCGCCTTCGAGCATTGCAACGAGGCGTTCCTCGGCAAGCCGGCCAGTCAAAAAGAGTTCAGGTGACGACATGACACTTCAGCTCGTGAGCAACCGCTGGGGCAGGACGCGTGCTGCGGTCAATTGCGATGAATAGCAGAAAGTCCGCCCACCGCACGCCTGACACCGCGGCGCGTGCGGTCGAACCTGGCACAAGGGTGGCGGACATGGAATGAGGCGACAGCCATCTGCGGTGTGGCCAGGCAGATCTCGGCTAAAGCGCGCTCCTCACCTGGGCCGACAATACGGAAGGCCAGACCGGCCCGCTCCACAACACCGCCGAATGCTGGGTCAACGATACCCTCGCAAGCCAATTCGGCGGCCGAAGGGCCGCGCGGCACACAACGTGACTTGATCAGAACGACCGCCTCGAACCGCAAGCGTTCCGCAAGGCGCGCTGCAAGCGCATCCGATGTTACCGACCAGGTCGCTGGAATTGTCTTGTCGTCACCAGCCAGCTTGAGCGGCAGCCAGATCGGGATGCGGTTGGCGGCCAGCGCCTGGCGAATGGTTGAAGCGCTATCGACGGCAACAAAACGGGCCTGCATATCCTCGATGAGCAGACCTGTCTGGTGCATGGCCAAAAGGGCCATCTTATGCGCGGCACGCTCGGACGTTTCGTTGGCTTTCTGGGTCGTGCGGACTTGGTCGGCAAAAGGACCGCCACCTGGGACGATCACGACAGGTCGGCGCGCCCGTGCTAAGATCGCGACAATGGCGGACAGGCGCGCGCCGTTCGCCAGCAGTGATCCCCCGACCTTGACAATGAGCGGTGCTAGTTTGCGTCGATCTTGCCGGTCGTACACCACTCAGCCTACCCCGCATCCCGCTTGATCGGACGGACGATCTCGACGCCTACGGCCGCCGGACCACGCTCCAGCTTCTCGACGCGCACGCGCACCTGCACGATGCGCCGATCAGACAGGCAATGAGCGGCGATGCGCTCGGCCAGCGTCTCGACGAGGTTGATGTGACCGGCAGACACGATGGCGCGGATGCCTTTCACGATGTCGTCGTAGGAAGGAACCTCGGCGATCTGATCATGGCGCGCCGCGGCGTGCGTTGCCACTTCCGCCTCGACGGTGAAGCCGACCTTCTGGGTGATGCCCTGTTCTTCGGGATAGACGCCGATGTGGATGGGCAGAACATATTCGCGCACGAAGATACGATCACGCGCGGTTTCCGTCTCATCGCGGCGCCGTACGGCACGGGCGGCCAGAATACTCAAATCCGTCATCGCGGGTCCTTCTCCTCGCCGTCTCCGGCATGGGTCCCTTTGCAATTATTCGGGCGGCGGCGGCGCCCCCGACAGCTTCTTCTTCGTACCGGCACCGTGCAGCACCGCGCGAACCTGCCTCACGGCCTCCAAATCAAGGCGCGCGGTGCGGTCCTCATGCCGGCACAACGCTCCGCGGAAACCGACAACATCAGGCTCCAAAGCCCTCACCTCAGGGATATGCCGGAGACGCAGCGCGCCTGCAAGCCCCGCGAACAAGCCAGCACTGCGCGCACCCGCAATAAATGTCTCGATCTCACCCAAGGAAACAACGTCCAACAGCGCACCGGAGGCTTTGTCTTCAGTGTCGAGCATCACACCAGAGAAACCGGCGGCAGGCAACCGGGCAACGATATTCCAATCGGGTGCGCGATCGGCAAGAAGCACGGCAACGCGGCGCCCAAAGGCATGGGCTTCATCATGATGGGCTGCCAACGCCGCAATGAGAGGTGCGGCGGGCGCAGGTCCAAAAAAGCCGATCTTGACGATATCGACGGACGTGGCAGCGACGCGGGCAACTTCGTTAATGATCGATTGAGGCTGATCAACCGGCAGGTCCCCGGTGGTGGCGCTCAACGGAACGTTTGAGGCAACAACGGCGCGGATGGCACGCAGCGTTGTGCTGTCGAGAGCGCCAAGTGCGCCGCGCGCTGGATCCTTTGCATCGATCACGTCAGCACCACCAGCCATCGCCAGGCGCGCTTCTTGCGGCGTGGTCACGCTCGCCAGCAGTCGCATTGCCCCCGATCTCAATGGCCATGCGTGGGAAGAAAATGGCTTGATCGTCACGTTCAGCCGAATATCCGCTGTTGCTCTTGCATCACCGCCGCCCGGTCAGAACGGTCATCGCGCGCCAGCGCGACGTCGGTATCGGCGTGCACTGTTGCAGGGGTGCCGTCCAGACGCAAGATGCGCGTACCCAGAGTTACCGCCTCGTTACGATCATGGGTGACGAAGAGAACCGTCGTCGGCCGGCTCTTCCACAAGTCGATGAGCAGGCGGCGCAGGGCATCTGCTGTGGGATCATCGAGTGACACGAACGGCTCGTCCATCAGCAGCACGTCAGGATCACCAACGAAGCCGCGGGCCAAGGCAGCGCGGCGCTGCATCCCCAGCGACAGGCGCTCAGGATAGACATCGCCCGCCTCGGCAAGACCGACGCGCTGCAACAGCTCGGGAATGCGGACCAGACGCTCATCGCCTTCCGGCAGCGCCAGTGCGATATTTTGATAAACAGTACGCCAGGGAAGCAAACGCGGGCTTTGGAACACGTAGGTCATCGCCGGATCGGTCTGATCAAAATTAACGCTACCTGCATATTCCTTGTCGAGACCAGCGACGATGTTGAGAAGCGTCGACTTCCCGCATCCCGAAGGACCGGTAAGAACGACGAACGAGCCGCCCGCGATATCCAGATCAATCTTGCCGAGCACCGGCTGGGGTGCGCGCTTGGCCAGCGCCGGCCAGATCTTGCCTTCAATGCGGATACGCACAGCCCCGCTCATCGACGCCACCTGTTGACGCGCGCCTCGATCGGCTGCAACAGGCCAATCTCGATAATCTGGACAACGATGATGAAGGCGACCGCATAGGCCAGGATCATGGGCACGTCGAACAGCTGGAATGCGACGTGGAGCTGATGGCCAACACCGTTTGAGCGCCCCAGGAGTTCAACCACCAGAACGATCTTCCAGACGAGTGCGAGGCCCGAGCGGGCAGCGGCGGCAAAGAAGGGCGCCAGCTGCGGCAACGTCACGTGGCGCAATGTTCGCCACCAGCCGAAGCGATACATCAGCGCCATCTCGTTGAGATCGCGCGAGAGCGCACGCGCGCCTTCGCGCACCGTCACGGCAACGTTGGGGATCTTGTTGATGGAAACGGCAATGATGGCGGCGGTTTCGGTCAATCCAAACCAGACGTAACAAAGGATGATGATGACCAGCGCGGGAAGGTTGAGGAAAAAAATCAGCCAGCTATCGAAAAAGCGGTCGGCTGTTGCGCTGCTACCGAGCGCCAAACCGATCACTGAACCGATCAGCATCGCAATGACGAACGAAACGACGACACGGGCCAGCGTGGCGCCAACATGATGGGTCAGCGCGCCGCTGGCAAATTCGGCAAACATTGTCTTGCCGACGAGCAGCGGCCCGGGAAACAGACGGCTGTCGAGGACGACGGCAGCGATCTCCCAGACCAACAGCAGAGCGACAAGCGAGGCAGCCGACCAGACGAGCCGCGCGCGCCACGCCGACGACTCCATGGACTGCCTACGAGATGAACTATCTGTTGCTAGCGCCATCGAACAGGTTCGGGTCAAATTTGGTGCCGCTGCCAATCAATTCCTTGCCACCTTCGGCGGCCAGCAGATCGAACAGCTTCTCAGCCGATGCGGTCTGCTTTTCTCCCCAGGGCTTGGGGATACCGGCGCGATAATAGGCTTTCAAGGCAAAATATTCGCTGTCCGATTGGGCGTGCATCAGCGGCTTCAAGCGCTCGAAGGCGGCGTCCGATGTGGCGAGAACCTGATTGGCCTCATCGAGCGCGGAAAAGAACGCCTTCAGTTCGGTGGATTTGGTGGTTGCCGTCTCCTCGCGCCAGAGGAAACCGACGAGCGGAGGGATCGGCTCGATGCCGAGCTTAACCATCATGTCATCAACAGCCATCAGTGGGCGGTAACCGGCACCCTCGAGCCGCGCGGCAAACGTCCAGAAGTTGAGGCAGGCATCGACGCGACCGTTCTTGAGTTCCTCGGTGACGAGGGGTGCGGCGCCAAACACCGGTTCGACCATGTTGGCGATGTCACGGTTCAACGTCCTGCGCGTGTAGGCCCGCAAAAGTAGCCAGCTCTTATCAATGGCAGAGCCGGCGATGGCCATACGCTTGCCTTCCAGGTCCTGCAGTGACTTGATCGGCCCATCCTTGGCAACCATCACGGCACCGAGCGAGGACGAATAGGGGCGGAACTTGAGCTTTTGACCCAGTGAGCGCTGACGCATCGCCCAGGGCCAGTCGCTGACGATGACATCAACCTCGTTGGCGAGCAGCGCAACAGGTCCGGCCTGGTTCGTTGCCACATCGAGGATATCGAGCTTGACACCCGCCTTCTGCGCCAGCCCTTCCGCCTTGATTGTCTCAAGGAGCCAGCTGAGAGAGCCGAATTTCAAGGACGCGATGCGTAACGTCCCAGCTTCGCTAGCTCCCGCCGTTATCGGCAGCACGCCGGCCGCCAACGCGGCACCGGTTGCTTGAAGTACCTGCCGGCGATCAATCATTTGGCCTCTCCTGGTTGCAGCAGCTTGCGCTCGGCAAGATAGCGGACGCCCCGCAACCATGCCTCGTCCGTACTACCCTGAATCGTTGTCGACATGATCGACACCACCTTTTGATGCGCGACATCGCGCAGGTAAAGATTGAAGTTGAACAGCAGGTCCGACAGCTTTTCGACCGTCGCGATCAAGGCCAGCGGCGCAGCAAAGCGCTTGGCGATGTCGTCTTCGCAGCCGTTGCACTTGTAAATGGGGCCCAATTTTTCGACTTCGCTCATGAGTTCGCTGCCACCAACCGGCTGGTAGCGGCCATCCTTGATGATGCGGGCGACGAGATCGTCAGAGATGATCTTTAATCGCCGCATCTCGTCCTGGTCGGGGCCCGTCGGCAGACCGCCTCCCAGCTCATATCCCATCGGACCCGATCCGCGTGTGACATCGATGATTTCGAAGGGAAATACGACGATTCTCTGTGCACCCAGCGCTTGAGGCACACAGAAGATCATCACCGATGACACCAGCGCCAATGCAGCGATCAACGATGCCAGATTGCGAACCATTCATCCTCCTGCACGCCGTGTGGCGCGCTTATGCCATGTGTGCGTCGGCCCATGTGTGCGTCGGCCATGTATGCGTCGGCCATGTATGCGTCGGCGGGGCATCATCGGGGGGCCCAAAACCAGACAAAGGCCAAGCGCTTTACGCAACGAACATTTTCAGCTGGGTGCGGTTCCCACAACAGGCTTGCGCTTCGCACACCCTATGCTCACGTGATTGTGACCGCTCACGCAGATTTGGCGGGAACCTCCCCATTGGCAGCACTTTCAACTTGAGATCGGAATGGATGTAACTAAGTTACATCCAGTTTCAGTGTCGAGGAGCTTATCGCATGCGATCGCGAAGAACCGCTGCACCGCGCGCTCACGTTCGCCGCGCCAGGTGGGCGAGAGGTGTCGCAACGCTGACGACTTTGGCGCGGGGTTCGCGGCGTTGTTGGGTACACGCGGGTCTCACCATGGCAAGCGTGATGTGCATGAGCCTCGCGATGGCTGTTAACGCAGACGCCCAGGACGCGACACCATCCGCGCGTGGTACGGGCGCTGGCGCTGGCGCGGGTGCCAACAGCCCAGCTGACAAGAAAGCGGGTGTGCAAACCATTACGATCTTGATGGCGAGGGAGTTGCGGGACCGCCCCCCTCCCCTCTCCCTGCTTGACCAACCCCCCCTTGATGACGGCGTTGGCGGAGCGCGTCTGGCCATCGACGACAACAACACGACGGGCAAATTCCTCAACCAGGAATTCAAGCTCGATGTGGTCGAGAACAAGAATCCGGAGCTGCTTATTTCGCAGGTCGTCGCCAAGGTAAATGGTGGCGTCGGCTTTGTCGTCACGGACGTAGCGCCCACAACGCTGTTGAAGCTTGCCGATGCGATTGCCGGGAAGCCAGCGGTGATCTTCAATGCGTCGGCCCCCGATGACCGCCTTCGCAATGAGGACTGCCGGGCAAACCTCAAGCATACCGCCCCCTCGCGCGCGATGCTTGCCGATGCGCTCGGCCAATATTTAGCCGTCAAGCAATGGAGCAAATGGCTTCTGGTGGTGGGGCCGACGCCGGAGGACAAGCTTTACGCAGATGCCATCCGGCGCACGGCCAAGCGCTTCAACCACAGGATCGTCGGCGAACTGGAGTTCAAGTATCAGGTCGGCAGCCGGCGTGCTGATGGCGGCTACGAACAGATCCAGCAGCAGATCCCCTCCTTTTTGCAAAAGGCGCCGACGCATGACCTGGTTGTCGTTGCCGATGAAGGTGAATTGTTCGGCGATTATTTCCCCTACCGAACGTGGGACGCGCGCCCGGTCGTCGGCACCGCCGGACTTTATGCAACAAGCTGGCATCCCGCCGTCGAACTGTGGGGCGGAACGCAATTCCAAAACCGGTTCAAGCGGCTCAACAACCGCAACATGCGCGCGCTCGACTACAACGTCTGGATGGCTGTTCGCGCAGTGGGCGAGGCTGCAACGCGCAAGCGCTCAGGCGACCTGCGCGACCTGATCGCCTATCTTCTCTCTCCCGAATTCGAACTGGCCGCTTTCAAGGGCCGCAAGCTCACCTTTCGTACCTGGAATGGACAGCTGCGCCAGCCAATTCTGGTGACCACCGACAAGTTGAATGTCACGGTGTCGCCGCAGCCGCAGTTTCTGCACCAGTTTTCCGAACTCGACACGTTGGGCTACGATAAGCCCGAAAGTGCCTGCAAGGCGTATGCAAAA
>ERZ795053.5890-NODE-5890-length-12455-cov-4.716855_pt1 | contig 12455 bp, 10 predicted proteins | sample MGYA00375137_ERZ795053 | MGnify/ENA primary metagenome ERZ795053 (study PRJEB30182, sample SAMN05720284) | activated sludge metagenome | isolation source: Anaerobic digester | place: Hong Kong | collected 2014-12-17 ... | reverse complement strand
GGTTGCTTAAAATAAGATAAAGATCCACGAGAAAAGGACGACCAAGGTAATCAAAACGAAGGTCAGATTTACATCGGGAGGCAGCCCGGCAATCATTTAAGCGCAATCAACTTTCAAGGGATGAGCATATTGTCAATTAACCGCACCCCGTCGACAAACACCGCCATCGAGAATAAGGCCCGATCCTCCACCCTATCCAGTTCGGCCAGCGTTTCGGGGTGAGCGATGCTGACGTAATCCTCTTGAGCAAGACTGGCTTGGCCAATCACATCGAGCATCATGCGCCGCAGCTTATCGGCATCCCGCTCGCCCTGCTCATAGGCGGCCTGGGCTTGGGTCAATGCGCTATACAAACAGGTGGCCTGCTGCCGCGCTTCCGGCGACAGCTTCACGTTGCGGGAACTCATGGCCAGGCCATCAGCCTCTCGCTGGATAACGCCAACCACAATATCCGTGTTGAAATTCAAATCCGCGACCATCCGTTTGATCACAACGACTTGTTGAGCATCCTTCTGGCCGAAATAAGCCCGGTGAGGCTGAAACACATTGAACAATTTGCTGACTACCGTCGTCACCCCGCGAAAGTGACCGGGGCGGGCCGCGCCTTCCAACAAGCGGGTGATCTGTTCAACCTCTACGTAGGTTTGGAAGAGCGGCGGGTAAACAATCTCCGACGTCGGCGTCCAGACCAGATCGACCCCTTCAATTTCCAGCAGTTCCAGATCTCGTTCCAGGTTGCGAGGATACCCCTCCAAATCTTTGGCATCGTTGAACTGGGTGGGGTTCACAAAAATGCTAACGCCCACGCGATCATTCTCGGCCCTGGCCCGCTGCACCAGGCTCAAATGGCCCTGGTGCAAGTAGCCCATCGTCGGCACCAGCCCCCAACTCAGAGAGGCGTCCCGCCAGCGTTCGGCGCGAATTTCTGAAATTTGAGTAAACACTTTCATTGTCTTACTCCTTTAAGGCTATAGAGTAGCACAAATTAAAAAGGAGTCCAAAGTGGCCTTTGGACTCCTTAAGTCGATAATTTTAGACGTTGGCTAGCTCAGCCTGCAAGCCTTCGAGAGTTAAGCTCAAGAGGCCGGCCTCCTTTGTTTTTACAGCCCATAACAAAAATTTATTAATGGGCGTCGGAATATCCAAACTCTGACCAAAGCGCACGACTGCCCCGCAAATCGCTTCGATCTCGGTGGGAGCGGAGCGACTCATATCTTGCAGCATCGATGAGCGATTGCTGGCTGTGGCCTGGCTAACCTCGGCGGTTTTGAGCGTGATATCGGTAAACGGGAGTTGGATACCCCGCGCTTGGGCGATCTGCGCCACCTCGCTGGCCGCCGCCGACATTAACTGCCGCAGCTTTTCATCCTGAGCCAGGGTTCCGTTGGGAACCTCCAGCAGGGCTGTCAGCGGATTGATCCCGGCGTTGATGGCTAACTTGCCCCAAATGACACTATCAGCATTGTCGATGACCTCGGTGGTAAAGCCGGCCTGGTTGAACAACCGAGCCGCACGGACAACCCGCTGCTCCAGGCTCGGCGACTGGGCCAGATAGGTTATCCCCTCGCCGGCGTGGCGCAGTTGGCCCGGCTCCAAAATGGTGGCCCCTTGCGCCGTAACACCCTGAACCGCCCGATCCGAACCGACAGCTTCGGCGACTTTTTCCAGATTACCCAGTCCATTCTGCAGGGTAATGGCGATGCCTTCTCGGCGCAGCACCTGCGCTGCCTGACTCGCCGCCCGCGTGGTTTGGTGACTCTTTACCAAAATTAGCGCGATATCTGCCGGAGGTATTTGATTGAGATCATTCGTCACGTTCAAATGGTAGATCGACTCGCCCCCATCAGGTTGGATGACCGTTAAACCCTGTTGTAAGGCCGCAATTTGCTGCGGCCAGTGACCAAAGAGGGCAACATTAGCCACGCGGCTTAGGCGACTACCAAAGAGAGACCCCATCGCCCCCACTCCAAAAACGGCAACGTTTAATGACGATTTTTTAGCCATTGTCGGGTTACTCGCCACCTGTTAGTTGAAGCTCTTTGCTAACGTGACCATTAAGCTGGCGCAGCTCCGCTTCCGAAATCTTAAAACTATGGGCTTCGGTCGGAAAGGCCCTGCTTTCGACCTCCTCTCGATACGCGCTGAAGGCGTCGATGATCGGCTGGCGCAGTTCGGCAAAGCGCTTGACAAATTTGGGTGTAAAGCGGTCGTACAAACCCAAAACATCGTGAAAAACCAGCACCTGACCGTCACACCCTACGCCGGCCCCAATTCCGATGGTGGGAATCACCAGTTTCTTACTCACCGCCTCAGCGATGGGCGCGGGAATGGCTTCCAAAACAATCGCGAAACAGCCCGCATCTTGTAAGGCCAGTGCGTCATCAATCAGGCGCTTGGCTGCTTCGGCGGTTTTGGCCTGAACTTTGAAGCCGCCCAGTTTGGTCGCCGTTTGCGGTGTCAGGCCCAAATGGCCCACGACCGGAATACCGGCGTTGACGATGGCGCGGACGGTGTCAACGACTTCGCGCCCGCCTTCCAGCTTAATGGCATCCATGCGGCCTTCTTTCATCAGGCGACCGGCATTACGGACAGCCTCGCTGCGGTCCACTTGGTAGGACATAAACGGCATATCGCCCACCAGGAACGCCCGTTCAGCCCCACGCGCAACGGCTTTGCAGTGGTGCAGCATTTCATCCATTGTAACCGAAACGGTGTCCGGATGACCCAGTACGGTCATAGCCAAAGAATCACCGACCAAAATCATATCGATGCCGGCCTCGTCGACCAACTTGGCCCCCGGATAATCATAGGCGGTTAACATGGTGATAGGTTTTTGTTCAACTTTTTTCTGTTGAAGATCTAAAATTGATACTTTTTTGGACATCTCTGCTCTCCATGATTAAGTTGTTAATAGCTGCGGACAATAAAAAAACCCCGCAGCTGAAGCCGCGAGGCCGAGAGAGCACAAGACGTGCGCCAAGTCAATGGTAGAGCATCTACCACGATGCTATAGCGTCGTCCCGGCCCAACGGGGTCCAAGCGACTTCATGGTTAAAAAATTTGAAATTTTTTATATTGTTCACTGCTGGCTAATTGCCAGTCAATGACTTTGATATTATATCACAACTGTCAAATTTTTGAACAATTTTGAGTGACTCAGTTCGTAACAGGAATTGGGAATCAACTCACACCAATAATAATAGAAAATGGTTGTTTGCACACCGGATATTTAGACAGGAGTCCGGCTGGCGCATCGACGAGTTTTACCCTGGCCGAGTAACCAGGTGTGTCATCAAAAATGATCAGTTTTTCTAGGGAAACAACGGGTTGATTACTGTGGTCGTCACGGTCAATAGTAGTCACCATACTATCCCAACCACAAGCTGACGACCGGGGGAGAAAAGCCGACCCGAGTGGACTACGAGTCGTAGGTCATCAATCTACGCTCACTTGATTGCCAGATTATGTCTGGCACCAAACGACTGAAAATGGAATAGCTAAAGTCACTTGGCCTTCTAATTTGCAGGCTGAGACTATAAATTCAGCCTGAGCATATTTAGTTTCTGCGCCGGCCGTAAGGGCGGCGATCGACCGGGATAGGAATAGGCTGTGGGTGCGGTCGGCTGCCGGCCAGCCAATCGTCAAGCGCTTCGCCTAATTTTTCCAGCGCCTCTCTAATTTTTTCCTGAACGCTTTTTGATTTACCTTGATCTGCCATTAAACTCTTTCCACGTTTTCGGAATTTTTTCTAATTATATTATAACCATTTTATTTAAGATAGCTTATAGTAGTATAAGCCTATCCCGTTAGAATAACGTTAAATTTTTTTAATTCTGTCATTTGCTCCCAAAAAGTTGGGATTTTTGGGGATTTTTCGCCCCTATCGAATAGGGCTTACGCCGTTGGGTTATCGAAACAAGGTGACAGTCACTTAGCGGTCGGCAAAAAGTGACTGTCACCTTTTGGAACTGTGTAACGACTAACCCATAACCGAGATATCAACGGAGGGGCGCAGTTCGGCGCAGACGGATAACACCTGATGAATGTCGCTGCTCATAAAGTTATCAAACTGCTCTTCATCAACTTGAAGCCCTTTGTCCAGAGCGGGGAAGGCTTGCTGCGCCAGGATGTAGTCGAAACGCGGGGCCCATTTACGAGAGCCAAGCCGGGCCGTGGTTGAACAGTTGTCAACCATGTAGGCCACGCCTTTATAATCCATGTAGGGATTGAGCGAATCAACGGCTTCGATGATGCTCTCATTGGCAATTTCTGAGTAGGGATGGCCTTTTTCGCGCAGCAGATCGATCTGGGCCATCATCGTGGCAATGTAGACGCCGGCGGTGACGGGATTAATCGGAATCTTGTTTGGATCACGGTTAGCGCGTACTTCTTCGCCGACTCGCCACATTTCAGTGCCGTCAATTTTGCCCATCGGGTAGCGAGCAAACCGTTCGCTGGCGTCGATCACGCTGCGCAGTTCGTTGCCGGAGGCTACCTCGTAATAAATTTCCATCAAAATCTCAAACGCCGGATGATAGGCGGCCGAGTAAGCCAGCCGAAACGCTTCCTGATCCGCTTCATCGAGCGACTCATAAACAGCCAGCATGCCTTTCTTGGAAATCAATTGGCTGATCGGGCCGGTAATCGATTCGACCGAGTTAATAAAGGCATCTTCCTGGGAATAGCCGTGTTGAAGAAACCAGGTGTACAGGCTCTCGACGATGCCATGGACCGCGCCTAACAGAATACCTCGCTCACCAAAAATATCGGATTTATATTCCGACTCAAGCGTGGTCATAAAGGAAAACGGCGAACCCAGCGCTATCGACCAACCTAAGGCATAGTCGGTAGCCTTGCCATTGATATCTTGATAGATGGCAAAGCTGGCGTTAATCCCCGCCCCGTTGACCTCTTTACCCTGCTCATACAAGCGGCGCACTGAAGGCCCCATCCCTTTGGGGCAAACGCCGATGACGTTGATGTTTTCCGGCACGGAAACGCCAATGCTTTTTAGGTAACCAATCAAGAAGCCATGAGAAAGCCCCAGCGTTGCGCCGGGGCGTAGGGCGTTGAAGACTTTTTGGTAGTTTTGCGCTTGCGCTGCGTCGGAGATCAGCAGCAAGACCATATCCGATTCGGCGATGACGGCATACATTTCGCCCAGCGTGCCATTTTCTTGGGTAAAACCGACCGCTTCGGCTTCCGGAATGGATGATGAATTCTCCCGTAGGCCAACTTTCACCTTAATGCCGGTGCCTTCTAGCGAGTCGCGTAAATTCTGAGCCTGAGCCGGCCCCTGAGATGACCAACCGATCACCCCAATTTGTTTGATGCCATCAAAGGCTTTGGGCAGGAGTGGAAACAGGTGGCGCCCGCCTCTTACAATGTACTCCTCGGTATCTGCGAGAACAATTTTCTCTTTTTCAAATACGTCGGTTTGAAAATCTAAGGTCATACAATTTGTCTCCTAAATGGATTTTGGTTCTGTAAGATTTTGTAGGGTTGGCATTATAAAACGTAAAATCGTAATGCGTAAATTTATGGTTTGACGAAGTTAGCCAACCTCACGAAATCCAAAAAAGCAGAAATGATGAATACACCCAGGGCGTAAATACCGGAATAGTTCGTAGTAACCGCTTCAGCGGTACTACTTAGGAAACGGCTAAAGCCATTACTACGAACTAAAGGGTTATTTATGTCTTAGTGTTTAGTGTTTACCGTTGGATGGAGCCTTGGTTGTCCCATTGGTGCGGGGCATCACTTCGCCGCGAGTCATGGCGATCTTGCCGGTTCGCATAATCTCTAAAATCGTGAAGGGGGTCAGCACATTAATGGCCGACTCGATCTTTTCCGGCTCGCCGGTCACTTCGACGATCAGGGTTTTGGTGCCAACATCGACAATGCGCCCGCGATACATCTCAACCACGTCCATGACCTGACCACGGGTAACGGAGTCGGCCTCAACTTTTATAAGGGCCGTTTCACGCAAAACGCAGGACTGTTCGGTGACATCTTGCACATCGATGACGTTGACCATCTTGAATAGATTGGCTTTGATGATATTACGACGCAGCATTTCTTCTTCATCGGTGACAATGGTCATGCGGCTGACGCCGGGAACCTCGCTGTGACCGACAGCCAAGCTCTCGATATTGAAATTCCGCCGCCGGAACAGGCTAGCCACCCGATTTAAGACACCGGGTTTATCTTCCACCAGAGCGATTAACGTTTGTTTCATGATATCCTTTAACCTTTCTAGACTATATCCATATTTTCAAAACGCGGGTGCGGGCGGCGGATCATATCGTGCAGGTCAGCTCCGGCAGGCACCATGGGATAGACGTTGTCAAACTGCTCAACGACAAATTCGATCAAAACCGGCCCATTATGTTCTTGAGCCTTGCGCATGGTCGGCAGAATGTCTTCGATCTTCTCCACTCGATAGCCGGGCAGGCGATAGGCTTCGGCCAGTTTCACATAATCAGGGCTGTAAATGGGCGTTTCCACGTAGCGGCTCTCGTAGAACATCTGCTGCCACTGGCGCACCATGCCCAAGTAACCGTTGTTAATAATACAGATGTTAATATTGGCGTTTTCCTGAACGGCCGTGGCCAACTCCATAATCGTCATCTGGATACACCCATCGCCGACGATGACCCAAATTTCCCGATCCTTCACATGGAAGCTGGCGCCGATGGCCGCCGGTAGACTAAAGCCCATTGTCCCGGCCCCACCGGAGGTGCTCAACGTATACGGGTCATCATGGCTGTAATACTGGCACTCGAGCATCTGGTGCTGGCCCACATCGGTCACCACAAAGGCGGCCCCATTCGTACCCTCCCAAATTTTGCGGATGGCCTGGGCCGCCAGCAGCGTCGGCGATTCAAACTGCAAAATATCGCGCTCATTGGAGTCTTCTTCCCAATCCTTGATTTTGCCAAACCAGGCCGAGCGATCCACGCGTTGGACGCTGGGGTTAATCTGGCGCAGCACGGTCCCCAGATCGGCATGGATGCCGACATCAACTTTCACATTTTTGTTAATTTCAGAGGCATCGATTTCAATATGGATTTTCTTGGATTTAGGCGAGTATGTCTTGAGATTGCCGGTGACGCGATCATCAAAGCGCATGCCGCAGGCAATCAGGAGATCGGCTTCTTGAATGGCGTGGTTAGGCCAGGATCCCCCATGCATACCCATCATGCCCATATTCATCGGGTGGCTGGCCGGCAGCGCCCCGATGCCTAATAAGGTGGTTGTCACCGGGATATTGCCCTTTTCGGCCAGTTCACGCAGTTCCTTCATGGCTCCGGAGATAAGCACCCCGTGTCCGGCCAGGATGACCGGCCGTTCGGCTTTATTAATTAATTCAAGAGCCGCAGCCACCTCTTCATCGGTTGCTTTAGCCGGCGGATGGTAACCGGGTAAATCAATCGGATCGGTGGGGTAGACAAATTCAATTGACGCATTCTGAACATCTTTAGGAATGTCGATAAGCACGGGGCCGGGCCGCCCGGTGCGGGCGATATAAAACGCTTCACGAATCGTTTGGGCCAGATCATCGATGTGAGTGACCAGATAGTTATGTTTGGTAATGGGGAGCGTTACCCCGGTCATATCGGTTTCTTGAAAAGCATCGCCGCCAATTGCACCGGTCGTAACCTGGCCGGTAATACAGACAATCGGCGATGAGTCCATCATCGCCGTAGCGATACCGGTCACCATGTTGGTCGCACCGGGGCCGGATGTGGCCATCGCGACGCCCACTTTGCCGCTGGCCCTGGCGTAGCCGTCGGCCATGTGGGTGGCGCCTTGCTCGTGGCGCACCAGAACGTGTTTGATTTTATCGTTGTATTTACTGAGGGCATCATAGGTGGGTAAGATAGCTCCGCCAGGATAACCGAAGACCACCTCGACCCCTTCCCGAAGGAGACACTCCCACACAATTTCTGCGCCCGTTTTCATCTCTGCCATATTGTTTTACTCCTTGTTAGATAAAATAAAAAATACCGTTATTAACAAAAAACGCCTCCCAGGTGGGAGGCGTTTGCTTGTATCACTGTTAACCCTTTGGTTTAGCCAGTGTATCCAACCTCAAACGCCCCCTTATGCCCTACTACAATAAGGAGGATGCTGGATACGATGACTACTACCACAGGCGATTTAAACATTTTGGCCGAAACCCTTAAGTAACGTTTGTGAAATCTGGCTAATAGTAACATAGGTGGCTGTATCTGTCAAGCGTTTTGGCTTTAAAAATACCTAATACTAACTGCTCGATATGTTGCAAGGACGCTATGAAGTAAAGTATACTACAATTTGAAAACACCAATCTTCATAACCTAATCACCAAAAACAATCAAAATGAGGGGGCTGTGGCATGAAAAAAATCAATAAAATTGGGGTGTTGACCAGCGGAGGGGACGCTCCAGGCTTAAATGCCGTGATCAGAGCTGTGGTCATTACCGCTACGCGGCAGTACGGGTGGGAAGTTGTTGGCGTTCACAAAGGATTTGAAGGGCTATTGGAGGATCCGAAATCTTCCCTGGTACATTTAGAACTGCAAGATGTTATCTCTATTCTGCAACAGGGGGGAACCATTCTGGGAACGACGAACCGTGGTCACTTTGTCTTTTCAAAGGAACACCCTGAGGAATTACAAGACCCGGCCGTGGCGTTGCAGGCGTTGCAATTTTGCAAAGATAACGGCATCGATGCCTTGGTGGCGATTGGCGGTGACGGCACCCTGCAAATCGCCCACCAGCTTGAGCGGCGCGGCCTGCCGATTGTCAGCGTCCCCAAGACGATTGATAACGACCTGCTAGGCACCGATTTCACTTTTGGCTTTGACACAGCCCTGACCACGGCGACCAACGCCATCGACCAGATTCGCACCACGGCCAGCAGCCACAACCGGGTTATGGTTGTCGAGGTTATGGGCCGTGATACCGGCTGGATTGCCCTTTATGCCGGCATCGGGGCCGGGGCGCACATCATTCTCATTCCGGAGATCCCCTTTAAGTTAGAACCGCTGTTAAAACAGATCGCCTGGCGAGATAGTTTCGGGGCTAATTTCACCATCATTGTGGTGGCAGAAGGCGCCAAACCCGAAGATGGCGACGCAATGTATCTCAAAGAGCGGGAAGAAGGCGGAATGGCGCGTTTAGGCGGTGTTGCTAAGTGGCTGGTCAACCAACTCAAAGGCCGCTGTGGCGATCACGATGTTCGCGAGGTCGTGTTGGGCCACTTGCAGCGAGGGGGGTCGCCGACGGCATCTGATCGGGTTCTCTGCACCCGTTTCGGCGCTGAGGCGGTCCATCTGATTGCTCAGGGACGGACCGGAACGATGGTCTCGCTGCGAGGCACGGAGATTCGGGCTATCGACATCTGGAAGATTGTGGCCCGGCAGAAATATGTTCCCTACAACGGCGACCTGGTTCAAACAGCCCGTGGGTTGGGCATCAGTTTAGGCGATTAAAAGATAGAGGGCGAACGATGAGGTTCACCCTCTATTTATATCCAACACTTGGGATTAGTTTATGGGGACAGCGGCGATCAGGCGGCCATCGCCAGCATTAGTCGAGTATTGGCTGTGCGCTCAACGGCGTTGGCAATATCGCTGACCAGATCGAGCAAAAAGCAGAGATATTCCGCATCATAAATTAGACCGGGGTGATCGAAATAGATGCGGCCCTTCTCCAAAATAATCTTGACCGGCTGATCCAGATTTTTGAGCTTTTCTTGAACGGTCTCAAGAGAAAGCAGTCGGGTGGTCAAGTGGACGTGACTGGCCCCGACAAAAAAGCGCTGCTCGTGACCAACTTGCTTAAGCTTAGCGGCACTAAATATATCCGTTAAGATTTCATCGGTCGAATCTTTTTCGTTTTTCGGATAAGGTCCGCGCAGTCGGAGTGAAGCGTTACTCATATTGTCAATCATCATCTCGATGCGCGTTGAAGGTAAGCTAAACATGCCTCTGTCGCTGGAGTTTTTTAGCACCACAAAACGTTCTTGATAAATCCCTTCCAGGTAAACCGGATTACTTAGCCATGCGCTGCCCACCTGACACGTCAGATCGGTTCGTCTGACCAGTTCGCTCCAGTTCCGCTGTTTCATCTTGGCCGAAATCACATTTTTATGAAGGGCAAACATAGATAGCCCAAAAACAGCTCCGGCCACAAATAGGCGATTGGAATTTGTTTTGAGGACCGGCCCAAAGACAATCTCAACGAAAACAATTAATAAAACAACGGCTGAAAGATACGATTTGATACCCCAGTAATGCTCAATATTCTCCGGATGTGGTTTAACTGCAACTTTGTTCATTGATCTCACGACTCCCTGCACAGGTTGAAGATAGAATTGTTGAAAGATTTCAGGCAGAATTGATTAGGAATTGTGGCGCTACACTGTGCTGCATTGCGGGAGCTACGTTGCCGGGGAAAAAGTGGGTTAAAAACCTTGGTCAAAACAAACTAACTTATTGCAATTGTGACATAACTCACAACTATGGTTATTATAACAGCTTACTAAAGTTTGTTTAATCTTAGATTAATAATCTAAGATCAAACAACTCATCTATGTATATAATTTACCACAAATATCATTAATTTGAATAGAGCCTAAGTACTGATTAGTTCCAATACTATGTACAAGTCTGAGGTATAAAGTTTTTGAGTAATTTGGTAATGCTAAATCGGTCCCCGAATTTAACGTCAGGCGTTAATACAGCCAGCTTTTGATTTGTATACGTGCTTGTATCTTAATTATATTAGCTGACAACTTTTTTTGTTCTACACTATCGGGCGATTTTGAAGTAAAAAGTGGGTTATTTTTGTAAAGCCTTTATAGCTCTACCAAATCTTCCGGTCGATCAACATCCTGAACAATGCCTGGCTGAGTTACTATCACCCGTTCAGCTTGGTCTTGGTGAGCGAGCAGCACCGGCCGGCCGCCGGTATCGCCGCTGATGTGGCTTAGTTCGGGAAATAGGGTGCGATCAAAAAGAACCGGGTTACCGCGCCGGCCGGCGAATTCCGGCCAGACGAGAGGGGCCAGGGTTTGGCGATGACGTTCGATGACAGCGTTGAGTACGTCCGGCGTCACGCCGGGGAGATCGACCAACAGAAACAGGACGCTGCCCACATTGGGCGGGAGAGCCGCTAGCCCGGCCTGCATCGAGGTACTCTGCCCTTCGGCCCAGCGGTCGTTGATGACAATCTCTACCGATTTGTGCTGCAATAGGCTGCGGCTTTGCTCCACCTCAGCGCCCAGCACCACAATCACCGGATCGGCGGCTGAGGCCAACGCGGTATCGACCACGTGCTCGATGAAGGTTTTATCGCCCCAAGGGGCCAACTGCTTGGGGGAGCCAAACCGGCTGGAACCGCCCGCGGCCAGAATCACCGCCGCCGACCGGCTCCACACCTCCAAAATCGGCGCGGTTTTAGCCTGCACAGCGCCGATCGCCACCGAGTCGATCCGCTCACAAGCCAATAAACGAGCGGCCAATTCACGAGCGGCCTGCTGCTGAGCGTCTGTTTCGACTTTGTTGATCAAAGGCACAAGCCGCGCCCCGTCCGGGACATTTTTCAAACCGCCTTGCCGGTGACAAAAAACTTCGGCGATGGTTTGGGTCGTAACCGGCTCACCAAGTGGGGTTTGGCTGAGTTGGCTCACCCGACCGGCGCGATGCACCGTCTCGTCGCTAAGTGGACGGCCCAGAACATCGATGCCCACCACGGGTACGACCCCTGATGTCAGCGTGGGGATGACCGGCTCATGGTCAGCGGGCGCTTTGAACGGACGCATGCGAGAGCCGTCGGCCTCTACCAGGATGGTATCAAACTGCCCGGTTGTGGCCAACGCATCGATCACCTCCGGCGCAATGCCAAACGCTTTGCCGCTCTGCCGGTCGATCTGGCCAATTAACAACACCTGAGAATGGCGGGCCAGGGCGTTATGCAATGCCGGTAATATGTCGTGGAGCGTTTGCCGATTGGGGTCAAACGTAACATAGGCCGGCGCCTGTTTGATTTGAGCGACAAAAATACGGGTACTGGTGGTCATCAACACGCGCCGGGTCGCCGCCAGTTCAGCCGCTAATCGAAACAGGGTGCTGGTTTTACCGCCGCCGCCAACCAGCGCCACAACCTCGCTTTGCCCCAAGCGCAGCGCTTGGGAAAGCGATAGACGGCCGGTCGGTTGTTCAGATGGAAGGCTCTGAATGTCCATTCAAGCGCAAACCTTTACGCTTTTTCCTACTATAAAGAGCGTGGTATAATTGGGCTATCTTAAGTTGGAGTTTTTTACATAAATTGCCATTAACTATACGGAGGTCAAAATTGTCATGCGTTTTGTAGCCGGCTTTCTGATCGGGCTGGTGTTGGGGGCGGCAGTTGTTCTGCTAACCACACCTCGCAGTGGCGCCGATATGCAGTCGCAGGCCAAATCCT
>ERZ795053.5889-NODE-5889-length-12456-cov-5.765019_pt1 | contig 12456 bp, 10 predicted proteins | sample MGYA00375137_ERZ795053 | MGnify/ENA primary metagenome ERZ795053 (study PRJEB30182, sample SAMN05720284) | activated sludge metagenome | isolation source: Anaerobic digester | place: Hong Kong | collected 2014-12-17 ... | reverse complement strand
CCAGCTTCGCAACCGATCGCCCGAGCCGGTCGCTCGCCGGCTTCATGCGGCGTCCAAGCGGGAACACGAGGACGCGCATCAGATGACGGGCTGGTGCCACCGGAAAGTTGTCGATCGCGCCACCCAGCGCCTGCTGGAACCTGTAGAGCCCATTGCGCGCCGCCAGCTCGACGATCACCCGATCACCGGCGGGCTTGCCATCATCTTCATAACGCTTGAGAACACACGCCAGCATGTAGAGTTCGGCCAGTGCGTCCGCCATGCGCCCGGTCAGCCGCTGCTTGGTCTTGAGGCCGCCGCCTAGCAGCGCCACCATCAAGTCCGAAACGAGCGCAAACGAGCGGCTGGCCCGCCACAACTGGCGATACCACTCCGCGGTACCGTACGCCTTCTCAGGCACATCGCCGAAGAGCCCACCCGTCACGTTGTGGAAAAAGGCCCCAGCAACATTTGAAAGTGAGAAGGCGATGTGGCCGTTGAACGCCGCTTCGAAGGCCTTCAGACCTGCGTTGGCGTTCGGGTTCTGCGCCGCTTGCACCTCCTTATAAAGGTAAGGGTGGGCCCGCAGCGCGCCTTGCGCAAACGTGATCAGCGTGCGCGTCAGGATGTTGGCGCCCTCGACCGTGATGCCAACCGGCACCATCTGATAGGCCGACTGCAGGTAGTTCGATGGCCCATCGCAGATTGCCCGCCCGCCGTGGATGTCCATGGCGTCGTTGACGGACTGACGCAAGCGCTCGGTCGTATAGTATTTCATCACCGCGGAGATCACCGACGGCTTCTCGCCGCGCGCCACCATCGATGCCGTCACTGCTCGCGCGGCTTCGTTGACATAGGCCACCTCGACCATCCTGACGAGCGGCTCCTCGATGCCTTCCATGTGAGCAATGGGAAGACCGAACTGCCGGCGAATGCGCCCATAGGCCGACGTGATGCGCAGCATCGCCTTCGCACCCGCCGTTGCCGAGGATGGCAGCGAGATTGCGCGCCCCGCTGACAAGCATTCCATCAGCATGCGCCAACCCTGGCCGGCCATTTTTTCACCACCGATCACGTACTCCAACGGGATAAAAACATCCTGCCCCCAGTTAGGCCCGTTGGGGAACGCCGCCCCGCACGGCAGATGCCGCCGGCCGATGTTGACCCCGGGATGGTTGGCCGGAATGAGCGCCACCGTAATTCCGATGTCTTCACCCTTGCCGAGCAGGTTATCGGGATCGAACAGGCGAAATGCCAGCCCCACGAGCGTCGCGTTGGGTCCAAGCGTGATGTAGCGCTTATCCCACGACAAGCGGATACCGATCACCTCGTTGCCCTCGTGCGTGCCCCGGGTCACGGTGCCGATGTCACGCATCGTTGCCGCATCCGAGCCCGACGTTGGACCGGTCAGCGAAAAGCATGGCACTTCCTCACCGCGCGCCAGCCGCGGCAGGTAATAGTGCTTTTGTTCATCGGTTCCGTATTTCTCGATGAGTTCACCTGGACCCAGCGAATTTGGCACCATGACGATGGTCGAAACGTCAGGCGAGCGCGAGGCGACCTTGCCGAGGATCAGGGATTGGGCCTGCGCCGAAAAACCAAGCCCTCCGTGAGCCTTCGAAATCAACATGCCGAGAAAGCCGTGCTTCTTCACAAAATCCCAGATCTCCCGTGGGATCTCCTTGTCGCGGACACGAACCTGCCAATCATCAATCATGGCGCACAGTTGTTCGGTTGGCCCATCGAGGAAGGCGCGCTCTTCATCGCTGAGATGGATCGCGGGAATGGCTCTGAGCTTGTTCCAGTCGGGTTGGCCGGAAAACAGTTCCGCATCGAAACCCACAGTGCCCGCATCAAGCGCCTGCTGCTCTGTGTCCGAAACCTTGGGCAGGATACCTTTGACCATGCGAAAAGCGGGCTCAACCACCGCCGCGCGCCTGATCGAGGGCACCGACAACAGACCCAACACCACCACAGGGATCCAGGCGATCAGGCCGATAAGGCTGGGTGTTCCAATATTGTAATGACTGCCAACCAGCCCTGATTGCGCAGTCATCACGAACGCGGCGCCAGCAACCGTCCATAACCACATGGGGGCACGGTGCATGGCCAAGGCAAGCACCACGGCAACAAACACGACCAATAAGATCAGACCTGCCATCCACCACCTCCAACAGCATTTTCCGACGAAGTGGCACCGGTTCGCCGGTAAAACGCCCTAAATCATGGGTCTTGTATTGCAATTGTGACTTGCAACCGTGCCGCTTGGTTTCCAAGCACCTCCCAGGTTCCAGAGTGTCTGCCTGAAAGCCTAGGCATCTTTAAATTTGTGCTCTGGATCAACTGACATTTGACGATTTGCATCCGGGACTTGATACGTCAGCTTCAGAACACGAGGGTCCCGATTCTCATTTTCATCGCATTGCAAGGCGCTCCCATAGTCGGTCCGACTTGAATATTGAACCACCATTGAACCACGCTTAGCCGTGCTCTCCTGCTTCTCAAGGCTCCATTTGAGAGTTTGAAACAAGCCTTCGAGGGACGCTCAACCACACCCCTCTCCGCCGATCAGATCCTCGTGCGAGGATCACAAAATTCGCACCATATTTTACGTTTCGGCCAGATTGAATTTTCGACCAGGCTGCAATCGGACTTCGGAAGGCTAAATCACACTGGATATAGATATTACAGACATCTCGCACATCGCAAAATTCGTTCGGATAATGCTGCGAAATGAGACGAATTTTGCGACCGCAACACAAGCGACAACTTGCCTCTGCACAGCCCCCATCAGGACGCTCCCATGCCTAGAACAGGTTGACGCAAACGTCAACCTAAAGGGTGTAATTTTCCCTTAATTCTGGTGGTTTGTGTGAGCCTGCAGGTTGAATTTCAAGCAAATTGCGGAAGCCGATTAGCGTTTGCTGCGTTATCCAAAAAGTTGACTTCACACCCATTGAGATAGGCTGATGTTCTAGAAAAGCAGGCAAACATTGACGTTCGACATGCGCAGTTTCTTGCGGTTGCTAGGCCGTACCTTTATCGTAACAATGCAGGCAGCTGTCGAATCGAGAACTGTTGCGTGCTTTGGGATTTGATTTCACAAGCCAACTAGACAATCACATCATGAACTGTGCGACCTCTGCCGAAGACTTCAATCTGGATGAGCCCGACGGTGACGAACTCGTCGACGGCATGCGCACCGCGGCCAGCGAGGCGACAAAGCTGCTACGCTCCATTGGCAGTCCGCACCGTCTGATGATTTTGTGCCTGCTTATGGACGGTGAAAAGACGGTGACGGAGATTTCCGATGCCATCGGCGCGCGCCAGAGCCTGACGTCCCAGCATCTGACACACCTGCGGCTCCACGGTCTCGTTCAGGCCGAGCGACGCGGCCACTTTGCCTACTACTCGCTCAAACACGAGGCCGCCCGCGAGATCGTTGGCACTCTCTACCGTCATTATTGCGCAGACGGATTGCCTAACACGACCGAAGGACGATAGTCTCCTCCCTCAGATTTCCCGGCGACAAGCAATGGCGTCAAGCCCATCCGGGATTTTATTGATGGGAGGAAAAGTCGTATGGGCAAGTTCCCTGGCCTCGTCGCTCTAGGCATCTCTGCCTGTACACTACCGTCAGTTGCTTCAGCCCAAACCGCCGATGCCAATGTTCTGGCTTATGGAGAGCACCTGTCAGGGGAATGCACCACGTGCCACCGCATTGATGGTACCGACAACGGGATCCCTCCAATCATCGGCTGGCCGATCGACACGTTCTTCGCCGTCATGACCTCCTACAAACAGGGCGAGCGCACCAACCAGGCGATGATCTCCGTGGCTCAATCGCTGGATGAAGACCAGATCAATGCACTCGGTGCGTATTTCTCAAGGCTGAAGCCGAAGCCATGAAACCAACCAATCGCCACCGCACAGGCTGCTGAGAACGCGGGCCTTGCGCCCATGCCAAACCGCCCTGTCTTGGGCTTATTGTTATTGGGGTCAACCCTAGAGCGCCGTGCGCTTAGTCCGCACCGCAATGCCAAGCATGTCAGCGCCGCGGCAGGGATGAGTGCGCACGGGCACTCGTTCTATTTTGTTGACTTGCCGATTTTGTTGACCTGGATGAGCCGGCTCCATGACGCCTCCGACCTCAACCTCTGCCGCTTCGCAGCCCAGCGCCGATGGCGGTCTGCGCGCCAAGCTCAAAACTGCGGTACTGGCACCGGTATTAGCCTTCCGACTGTCCTACCTGCCGCTGCTGATGGTCTATTTCGCCTATGGCGCGCTTGGCCTCATCGCCGTGGGTGAGAGCTTCTGGGTGAAGAAGGCATTGACCCTCACCCCGGCAGCGCTGGCGCAACTGGGCGTCTGGTTGACGCTGCCATGGGCGATCAAGATGGTTTTTGGCGAACTCGTCGATACCGTTGCGATTTTAGGCTCGCGCCGGCGCGTCTACGTTTTCATCGGTGCCGGCATGATTGCCGGCGCCCTCGTCATGCTGGCTGGCGCGGCCGGCGGCTGGATCACGTTTGCCTCCCTCGACCGGATCTACATCATCGCTTCGCTGTTGATGGTCACCGGCACCGTGCTGCAGGACGTCGTGGCCGATGCGATGAGCACAGAGGTCGTGCAGCGGATCAATGAGGATGGCACGCCGCGGGCGCAGGCCGACATCGATCACGATCTTGGCATGGTGCAGGTGCTGGGCCGGCTGTCGCTTTCGCTTGGGGTTTTCCTGACCGCCGGGCTTGCCGGCTGGCTGGCGCAGACGACGAGCTATGAAAACGTCTTCCTGATCGGCCTCGTCGTGCCGGCGCTATCTGCGAGCGGAGCGATACTGGTCAAGCTGGAATCGGGGGAAAGCCGCCCGACCGACTGGCCGATCCTGTCCGCCGGTCTCACCTTCGGTATGCTCGTAACCGCTTTGCTCGCTGCTGACGTAGCCTTTGCACAGGAGATCGTGTTCATCATATCGATGACCGTCATCTCGGCGATGCTCTATCACGTCACCCGCGATCTGGCATCCGAAACGCGCATGCGCATTTTCTATGCGGCGATCATTATCTTTGCCTTCCGTGCGGTCCCAGGTGTTGGCGAAGGCTACCGTTGGTTCATGATCGACGTGCTTGGGTTCGATGCGTCATTCTTCGGTGTACTGGGCCAAACCGGCGCCGCAATCGGCCTGGGGGCGACATGGCTGTTGTCGGACACGATCACAAGGCGACCAATCACCAGCGTGCTGCTCATTTTGACCGTGCTCGGCGGCTTGATGTCACTGCCTGATCTGGTTTTGGTGTTCGGCGGCTACGAGTGGACCCAGGCGCATCTGGGGTTTGGTGCACGTACCATCGCGCTCATCGACACAGCAGCCCAATCACCCCTTGCCCAGCTCAGCATGATCCCGCTGCTGACGCTGATCGCCATCTACGCACCACCCTCCAAGCGGGCTCTATGGTTCGCGCTGATGGCTTCGTTCATGAATCTTGCATTGGTCGCCGGCCAGCTCCAGACGAAATATTTGAACGAATGGTTTGTCGTCGATCGCGGCGCTTACGAATGGTTGCCCTACCTGGTCACCACCGTCGTCATCCTCAGCGTGGCGGTGCCGCTGGGCACCATCGCACTGTTCGCACGCAAGGTTCACCACGCCGCCGCGCAGCCATAAGGCCGCTCCCTTGCGTGCGCGATTGAATATTTCATTTTCGCCATATGTCTTTCACGGCTGACATCGCTGATCGGCCGCGAATCCGCCGAACCCGCCTGCAAGGTTGCATGCACTCCTGCAGGTGTTTTGGACAACCGTTGATGGGCAGGCAACGGTGTCCATTGGGCTTGATGCATCTGTTCACGAGGCCAGCGAGGCACCGCGCGGTCAACTCTTATGGCAGCCCTCGTTTACACCTGCGAGAGCCGGAATTACGGCGTTGGAGGAACATCGTGTCGTGCGTTGCGTTGCTGGTTGAGCACGGGTTCACATCCGAAATCAGGAGACCACGGCTCTCGCCTTGACCCTCGATCGCCAGTCCGGCATCTACACCCCACCTCCGGCGCGTCAAGATTGATCAAACTCAGGTCCGGCTCGCTGAACGGAACCGACTTGCGGGATCAAAAATTGCAGGTTCTGAACGTCAAGGAATGAGAATGAGCGACGCACCTGGTAGTTTGGTATCAAATGAAAGTTCTATTTCCGGTCCGACGCTGCGTTGGGTCTTGCGGCGCGCCGCACTTGGCATTGTCATTCTCATGGTAACGGTCACGGCTGCAGCTTATCTGTTTTATGCTGGCATCGAACCTGATCGTGCCGAGGCGAGTTCGGAGATGGCACACCAGGTCAGCCAGCAGATGCTAACGGGCTCGGTGCCTGCCACGGGACATTAATCACGTGCGCCGGCACACGCAGATATGCGTTGCACGCGTGCTCGCCCGCCAAGGCATTGAGGCGTGATATGCGCCTTGCCGGTCGTGCGATCGCCCGTGAATTGGACGGCCGCGATCAGTCCGGTTGAAGCACTTTTCGATCCAATGGAATGGGATCAGCGCTTCAACTTTATGGTTTGTCGTACTTTTTTTGACAAACCGGTGCCCACCTCGTCGGAAAATGCCATAGCGCACAGTTCGCAGGATGCCACCAACTCAAAGGCCGCCCATGCGTTTTGTCATGCTCGCCCGTAACCCCAACTTGTATTCGCACCAACGCATTGTCGAGGCTGCGAGAGGAGCCGGGCACTCGATTGACGTGATCAACACGCTCCACGTTCACATGAACATTACCTCCAACAGTCCGCGGCTACGCTACGGCGGCCAGGACCTGCCACGCTACGACGCGGTAATCCCGCGGATCGGTGCATCGATTACCCATTACGGATTGGCTGTTCTCAGACAATTCGAGATGCAAGGCATTTATCCGCTCAACGAGAGTGTTGCCATCGGACGCTCGCGCGACAAGCTAAGGGCGCTGCAAATCCTGGCACGCGCCGGCGTCGACATGCCAACCACCGCGTTTGCCCACGGCCCGCGCAAAGCCGAGGACGTGATCCGTGAAGTGGGCGGCGCACCCGTCGTCATCAAGCTCCTGGAAGGAACGCAGGGCATGGGCGTCGTCCTGGCGGAAACCGAAGCATCGGCCAAGTCGGTGATCGAGGCCTTCTCGGCAGCCAACGTCAACATCATGGTGCAGGAGTTCATTCGCGAATCGGAAGCTTCCGACGTGCGCGCATTCGTGGTTGGCGGCCGCGTGGTGGCGGCCATCATGCGCATCGGGCGAAAGGGCGAATTCCGCTCCAACCTGCACCGCGGCGGTCAGGCGCACGCCACCACAATCAGCGGAGAGGAAGGTGAAGTTGCGGTCCGCGCTGCGGCCGCGCTCGGTCTTAACGTGTGCGGCGTCGACATGCTGCGCACCAAACGCGGACCGATGGTGATGGAGGTCAATTCCTCGCCCGGGCTGGAAGGCGTTGAAAGCTCAACCGGCGTCAACGTTGCCAAGGAGATCATTACTTTCCTGGAGCACAATGCCCGCCATGGCGATACGGTAACGCGCGGACACGGCTGACAACTGACAGCCTGTCAGGTGCCGATTCCGGCCCTGGCAGGCGTCCTGCGACGCTGACTCCCGTTTTGCTTGTTAAACAACGCCTTGATCGGGCTGCCCCGACGATCGTATCATATTGTATACGCGTCGGGCGATACGGGGTTGACCGGGGTAGTGCCTACATGAGCGAGCAGCAAAAGCACTTTCCGGAATTTTATGTCACCGCACCGCAGCCGTGCCCCTATCTTCCTGGACGACTGGAACGCAAGCTCTTTACCCACCTCTCCCCCGACAAACCTGACCTGCTGGTTGACAACCTGCTCCGCGGCGGTTTCAGACGTAGCCAGAACATCGCCTACATGCCCTATTGCGAAGGTTGCCATGCCTGCGTTTCCGTACGTGTTCTGATTGATGACTTTGTGCACGGGCGAACGATGCGGCGGATTTTTGCGCGTAACAGGAAGCTGACGGTAACCCGTGTGGCGCCGCGGGCAGTGGGTGAGCAATACGCCTTATTCCGATCCTACATCGATGCACGGCACGGCGACGGCGGCATGGCTGACATGACGGTGCTTGACTACTCTATGATGGTCGAAGACAGCGCGGTGGAGACGTTCTTGTCGGAATACCGCGATCCGCCCGCTGACCCGTTCGCCAAGTCGGGCGCTGCCTCCAAAAGCCCGCTGCGCGCCGTGGCTCTGTGCGATCGGCTCTCCGATGGCATCTCCATGGTCTACAGCTTCTATGAACCTGAGCTGGAGAACGCCAGCCTGGGCACCTATATGATCTTAGAGCATATAGAATATGCCCGCAGCCTTGGCCTGCCCTATCTCTACCTGGGCTATTGGATCGCCGGCTCGCGCAAAATGACCTATAAGACGCGGTTCCAACCGCAGGAGCATCTGACGTCGAGCGGCTGGAAGCGCGCTTGACCTTGTCCCTGCTTGCTTGCGGCTTGCCCTGCGCACCTTTCTGCTGCCGTGAGCGCCCCCGTCAATGCGTCCAACGTCAATGCGTCCAGCGACCCAGCCGTCCGAACTTGAAATTGTCAGCGTAGGATTTGGCCTGATGCTTGCGCACATGCGGCTCAGACAAGGTGTAGGGTAGACCATTGCGCTCAGCGTAGGCGATGGCTTCTTCCTTGGTCTCGAACGTCATATGGACCTGGGATTTCATATCCGAGGAGCTGGTCCAGCCCATCAACGGCTCAACTTGGCGCGGCGCCTCCGGTTCGTATTCGAGCACCCACACTTTTGTGTTGGCGAGTCCGGACTGCATGGCCGATTTAGCCGGCCGGTAGATGCGTGCCACCATGATCACGACCCCAATTGCCAACGCCCTTGATGGCGCCCTTTGACCTGTTCGTTCAGGTTTGACCCCGGATGTTCAGGCCGTCGTGCCGTCATTTTCCAGCCAAGTGCTGGTCGGGGCAGCGGGATTCGAACTCGCGACCCCCTGCTCCCAAAGCAGGTGCTCTACCAGGCTGAGCTATGCCCCGATTGAACGGCGAATGGATGTGTGCCGCTTCGCGCCCTTCCGGTCAAGCGTGTCGTTAGCTTGCGGCCGAAATCTGGACATCCAACGTCTGATTTGCGGGCGGTTCCCACCACCATCGGCTCGTGGTGGCTGTAGGCCACTCACGGTGCTGTCTGGCCAGAAAAATGGGGATACTCCACCCAGCTCTTCCCGGCTTGGATTTTGTAATGGTCGGCGGCCCCTGCCTTGAGTTCGAGCACACCCAGCGCCGGCCGGTCGGACGAAATGATCGCCTCCGACATGGGCTCCGTGTTGCGAGCCACCCGCACCACCGTCCCGTCCGCACCGATGAAGATCATATCAAGCGAGATATAGGTGTTGCGCATCCACATGGTGATCTCTTGCGGGCGGTCGTAGGGAAATAGCATGCCGTGCCCGTCCTTCAGCTCGGTTCGGAACATCAGGCCTAAGCGCTTCTTCTCTTCCGTATCGGCAACCTCCAGCGTAATCGGATGGCGCCCGCTCTGGGTCACCAGAGTCAGCCTCGAGGCTCCCGGCTGCTGCTCACCACTGCAGCCAGCCGCCATCAGCACCGCCCCGAACACAAGGGTTGAAACAAAAAACAGGGCGGCGCCGGGCGCCGACCTGTCTGATTTCTCCGGTTTGTTGCGCGAACTCGCGCCAGCCTGCTCGCTCATTAGTGCTGCGAAGGCAAGCCACTCGCCGCACCGTCAGGCTTCAGCTCGGCCGCCATGCAGCCCTTTGAGCCATGCCCCCAGCGCACCTGAACGATTTGGCCCGGCCGAAGCTCGGTAAAACCGAAACGTCGCAGTGTCTCCATGTGCACGAAGATATCGGGTGTCCCTTCTCCGCGGGTCAAGAAACCAAAGCCACGGACACGGTTGAACCACTTGACCATGGCCCGTTCCCAGTCGCTCTCAGGCTGCACGACAACGTGCGTGCGCTGCGGCAACTGTGAGGGATGGATTGCGGAACTCTCGTCCATAGACAAGATTCGAAACGCCTGCATGCCCTTTGGCCGCGCCATCACCTGACAATGAACGCGGGCCCCCTCGTAGGCCGTTGGATACCCGCCAGCCCTCAGGCACGTGACATGCAACAAGACATCGGGCAGTCCATTATCGGGAACGATGAACCCGTACCCCTTTGAAGCATCAAACCACTTGATTGATCCTGCGATTTCGAAAATTTCCGCAGTTAAGTCATCGTGCCGCTCGACACTTCCCACCTGCCCAACTTCCGCGCCCGGAAGGTCGGGAGGCAACTTGGATTCCCCCATTTGGTACCCCACTTCGACTATTCATACCGTTAAACATTCACAGTTCCTGCCGCCCCGTAGCTGTCCGTCGAATTGCCCCTCTCCGCACAGCTGTCATGGCGTCAGCAACGTGCCGAGGAATACCAAACGCAACCTCCTCGGATAGCCCCCCACGGTTGAAAGTTGTTGTCATTTGGCCATCATGAGATCATCAACACGTGAGGAAAACATGGTTAACAATCTGATAAAGCGGTCTATTCGCGCATATACACAACTTCGTTAAAATTGTGCATATGCGACACGGGAACGCCATTCAGCATCGGCGCTCTGGCAGCGCATCGTGTGTTTGGAAGTCGATTCCGATATGATTGATTCGGTTATATGACCGCCGCACAACCGCCTTATGTTCAATTCTTGGACGGTGTTTCGTGGAGCCATATCCGCGTGCCCCTGGCCACATGCAGTTTAGCCAGCACGCGCAATCCAGAGTTGTGCCGACAAGGCGATGATTACTGCAGGACGCCATTGTGTGTCTTTTTAGGCCGCAAGGTGTAATCAGATCGCAACCAAAACTCCGGATACGTTGTTTTAACACCATAAATTGAAGGCTCGTTCGCTGACTGACGTTTCTTCATTAAACAAGTGGCGTGGGCCAGCCACTCGGTCGGGATGGGCGACCTGAAAGCCGAGCGTTGATGGCAAATCGCACTGGAGCCGGGCCTATTTCATGAACCGGTTCCAATTGTCGGCGCCTGGCACTAATTGGTGGAAGACGACATGCAGATCCCTGCCCGGCTCTGCGTTTGTCCCTTCGGGCGCAGGATCGTTCCCAGGGGACAAGATTCCATGACCCCGATAAACTTCACGATCCAGACAACGGGAACATCACCACAATGCGCTATTTGCACACTATGATCCGAGTTGCTGATATCGATCAGAGCCTTGACTTTTATTGCAACAAGCTTGGCATGCGGGAGATGCGGCGCACCGAAAGCCAGCAAGGCCGCTTTACATTGATTTTTCTGGCCGCGCCAGGAGACCGCCAGCGCGCTGCGCAGGAAACCGCTCCGCTGTTGGAGCTGACGTTCAACTGGGATCGCGAGACCTATACCGGCGGGCGCAATTTCGGCCATTTGGCGTTCGAGGTCGACGACATCTATGCCACTTGCAAAGAGCTGTCTGAAAAGGGCGTCACCATCAACCGGCCACCGCGCGATGGCCGCATGGCGTTCGTCAAATCCCCTGATGGCATCTCCATCGAGTTGCTTCAGAAAGGTGACGCGCTGGCAGCGTCCGAACCATGGGCCTCGATGGCCAACACGGGGACCTGGTGACGACATCCCGAACCGTAGATCAAACTATCGATCGACGCGCCGACGTGCCAGCGCAGCCTGATGTGGTCATCGGCACCAGCCCACGCCACGACATCGCGATCGTCGGCGCGGGCCCTGCCGGTCTCATCGCCGCCGAGCACTTGGCGCGGGCAGGCCATGCGGTGGTGCTTTATGACCGCATGCCTTCGCCGGCGCGAAAGCTGCTTATGGCCGGACGCGGTGGCCTCAACCTCACGCACTCCGAACCCCTCGATCGGTTACTTGAGCGCTACCGGCCGCAAAACCCACAGTTGCTGGATGCCGTGCGCACCTTCCCACCCGAAGCCCTGATCGCATGGGCCAACGGGCTGGGCATAAAGACCTACGTCGGCTCCAGTGGCCGCGTCTTTCCGACCGCCATGAAGGCCTCACCTCTGCTGCGCGCCTGGCTGGCGCGACTTACGGGGCTGGGGGTCAAACTGGAGCGTGAGCACAGCCTCGTTGCCATTGATGACGCGCCTCATGAGCACGCAGCTCAGGGCGAGAACATTTCAACGCTACGTCTCACCTTTGCACGCAAGGCCGCGGGCCCCATCACGGTTAGCCCACACGCCGCGCTGCTGGCCCTGGGCGGTGCCAGTTGGCCGCGGCTGGGATCGGACGGCGCCTGGGTTGATCTGCTGGGCAAGCACGCCATCGACATCACGGCGCTGGCACCAGCCAATTGCGGGCTCATCGTGCCCTGGTCCGATCATGTCATCGACCGTTTTGCCGGAACACCACTGAAACGCATCGCCATGACAATCGGCACCAACCGCTTTGCTGGCGAATTGATCCTTACCCGAAACGGCCTTGAAGGCAGCCCCGCCTATGCCGCA
>ERZ795053.5887-NODE-5887-length-12458-cov-8.713779_pt1 | contig 12458 bp, 4 predicted proteins | sample MGYA00375137_ERZ795053 | MGnify/ENA primary metagenome ERZ795053 (study PRJEB30182, sample SAMN05720284) | activated sludge metagenome | isolation source: Anaerobic digester | place: Hong Kong | collected 2014-12-17 ... | reverse complement strand
GTTTACCCTCGTTCTGGCCGACTGCACCGGCCACGGTGTACATGGCGGTTTTATGAGCATGCTGGGCATGTCGTTCGTTTCGGAAACCTACGAAACACAATCGAATCCAAATCCCTACGCAATTGTAAATGGAATCCATAAACACTTCGCCGAGGCGATAATGATGAGTGCCGACAGGAAACTTATTACAACTGGTATGGATATTGGAGTTTGCCTTGTTGACAGGGAAAAAGGGACCATGCAATTTTCGGGTACACGTTTACCACTCTACATTATTAGGAAAAATGGTGATAATGCTGAGTTGATAAAATTCAAGTCGGGGAAAAAGCCCGTAGGCTCACCTTGGTTTACAGATGATATTCCAATGCATGAGATTGAAATTTTTAGGGGCGATGAGATTTGTATCTCAACCGACGGAGCCTTCGACCAGCTTTCGAAGGTTGAACGCAAGCGTTTCAACAGGGCACAATTCGAGGAGCTGCTGGTGAAAGTAAGCGATAAAACCTTTGAAGAACAAGGTAGAATTATTGATGAAAAGTTAACAGCCTGGCAGGGCGGAGGAGTTCAAACCGACGATATTAGCGTTTTAGGGTTTAGGATTTAGATGAGTTTTGAGGCCTTGCCTCAATGTGGTAAACTGCTCCCTGTGGCGTTTTGAATGCTTCAATATTACCGGAAATTAGTGAAAGTCGCGATTTTATGGTTTCCAAGCCGATCCCGTTACCGGTTTTTATATCGAAATTGGTGCTGTCATCCTCAAGATTGATACTTATCAATCCGTCGATTGAGCTAACCGACATTTCAATGTTGCTGGCGTTTGAGTGCTTAACAATATTGCCCAAAACTTCCTGAACAACCCTGTAAACATGCTGCTGAATTTCTCTCGGAAAAATTTCCCACGACGAGTTGGGAACGCTCGTGTAAACAAACTTTTTACCGTTCTGCGAGTACAGTCTGCTTAGCAGTAGCTCCAACGCTTCGTCAACATTTGAGTTGAAAAGTTCCTTCGGTGCCAGGTTGTGCGACATATTCCTTAAATCGGAATGAATGCTGCCCAACCAGCTACCTGCCTTTTTCAGCTCCTCGTTCTCGTAGGTGAATGGTTCGATAATATGCCTAACCCCAAGTATTGCCGAGCAAGCACCATCGTGCAGCTCCTTCGAAATTCTTTCACGCTCCTCGTCCTGTCCCTTGAAGTAGCTTTCGGCAATCTCCCTGCCAGGGGGTATTTTGGTTTTAATTTCGTTTGAACCGAAGGTTTTGCCTCCATTCTTCCGAACGAAATGTCTGATTATAATGAAGGCAGTAAGCGCCAGAACAGCGACAAGCAGGATTAAACGTTGCCCTTCCAGCATTTTTATCCGTTCGCCGGAAGTTTGAATGCTAACGAAGAGGGGTTGGTATGTAATGTTTACGAGCGGCTGAATCATATGTTTGAAAGTTACTCAAAGTATCCTAATTCGTTGGCTTTTGCAACCAGGCTGGTTGCGTTTTTAACATCAAATTTCTGGAAAAGAGAACGACGATACGATTCAACAGTATTCTCAGAGATGAATAGCTCCTGAGCAATTTTTTGGGAAGTGTAACCACGATAAATCAGGTCGAGTACAATTTTTTCGCGTTGTGTGAGAGTGATATCGTTTGTGTCAATTGCTGAATTCAGCAATATTTCTTTGGCATCGTTGCAGTAGTAAACTTCACCCTTAAGAACAGCGTTTACCGCATCGATAATTTCTGATGGTGGTGAGGTTTTGAAAATCAATCCGTTGGCTTTTTGTTTTGATATTTCTTTAATCCGCCAAACCTGCTGGTGCATTGTTAGGAAAAGGATTTTTACCTCGGGTAATTTTTTCTTAACTATTTTGGCCAGCTCAATCCCATCCATTCCCGGAAGGCTTATGTCCGAGATTATTAGCTGGGGAGTATTTGTTTCAATCGCATCTAAAAGTTCCTCGGCTGATCCAAACGATTTGCACGAGCATTTTACGCACGATTCGGTAATTGTGCGCTCAAGCCCCTGTGTAACCATCGGATGATCGTCGACCAGAAAAATTTTTTGCATAAAGTGTAGCAGATAAGAGATGTAAAAATATAAAATATCACGGAAAACCGTGAGAAAAAAATCAAGGATTTCCGTGATTGTGTTGAAAAATAATTCTAATAATCTTTGTTGAGTTATAGTACATTCTGTAAGCAAACAGATTCATTCTACAATATTTCATTGTGTACTTGTTTTAGTCCATAGGGTTGGAATGTTCGAATTTTGAAAATGACGTAAAAACCAAAAAACTAAATAAATCTCTTGTGAATATGGTTGTTCCGAGAATATAAATTTCTAAATTGGGATGTTAAAGTTATTCCAGTTAGCAACCTTAATTAAGAGAGCTATCAGTAAATAATATTAAACCTTATTCACTTAGTTAATTGCATTTGAAAAATAAGAGGATAGGCAGAGGAGTTTTATTTAATGAATTTAACATATCAAACTCATGTTTGATAATAAACAATATAAAACGAGAAATATGAAAGCAAAACTATTTTTTGTTGTAATTATCCAGTTGATTATTTTATCTCATTTAGAGAGTCGTGGCTCTGATTTTTGGGAGGGCATTTTATCTACAACCTCAACAGGACAACACACTTATGCAATTGTTAACAACGAAATTTATCAGTTAAACAATAAAGATTGGGTATATAAATCGTATATGTATGTTGATGGCTTAATGAACTTGATTGTTGCCAATAACGATGATATTTATGCGGTATATTCAAATTTCATTAACAAAAGTGTTGATGAAGGCATTAGTTGGGTTAATGTTCCTACTCCAGTATCAGAAACTATTTATGGAGCTAAGATTATTGGTGACAATGTTTTTTTAAAATACTATCAAAAGGTATACAGAGGTACCTTATCATCTGAAAACATTACTTGGGAATTAATATACCAAGGAGATTATTATGATATTACAATGACTCAAAATAACAACATGTATATCACGCCAGGAATGCTAAAAAGTACAGATAACGGAAATACATGGGTGCAGACCAACTGGCCTGATGATGTGAGTTCAACCCCATACGTATTAAACCACTATGAGAATACAGTTTTCGTTGGAACCTACTGGGAAGGGATACTATATTCCGATGATGGTGGAAATACATGGCATAGATCGGCTGGGCTTCCTGAAGGCAGAGGAGTTAATGGCGTTTATTTGTATAACAATCAGGTTTTTGCTAGGGTGGGCGATCAAAAGGGTGTGCTTGGTTTGTATATGAGCACAAACAATGGTGCAAGTTTTAATAAATGCAACACCGGTTTGAGCGTTTGGGTTGAGCAACATTTAAGCGGGTTATCATCAAGTGGTAATAATCTTTATATTAGTGTTGGTAAAAGGGGATTTTTTTACTCAGATGATTCAGGGAATAGTTGGCAAGATTGTAATAATGGAGAAAATAATATAAAACCACATAATGTACAACAAATTCAGGTTGAAGAAGATGGAACAATATGGGTTCTTATGGCGCCAGTGAAAACCAGTGGTCCAAATCCTAGTTATGGTGTTCTAAAATCAGTTGACAGGGGAGTGACCTGGATTGAAGCAGACAAAGAGCTATGGGAAGAATATATGACTTTGGAAGATATATTGGTTACAAAAGAAGGGAAAGCCTTTGTTGCTAATTATAATCCTGGTACAATTAATTTTTCAATTGATGGTGGAATTTCATGGACTAACCAAGCGGTTGTAATTGATGGGGGAGAAGATGCCGAAGAAGGTGGAATCCAATCTACAATTGATATATTGAGAGCAAATAATTCTAATGACACAATTTTTGCTGGTACTTATTGGGATGGAATTATTAGAAGTGTTAATGGTGGCGCTAGTTGGACAAAACTAACCAACGGTTTGCCTTCAAATACTGGAGTTTGGGATATTTCTATAGATAATAATTCCATTTTTGCAATTATTTCCAGTCAGGCTGGTTATGATGGTGTGTATATTTCGAACGATGGGGGTGATAGTTGGACAAAAATTAGTTCAAAATTCTTGCAGCGTATAACAAAAAGCGATGACATACTTTACGGTTACGGTTTTAGTAATGAGCTGGGTTATTACACTAACGTCTTTTATATTAGTAATGACAATGGTCAAACTTGGTCATATGTTACCCAAGGATTACCTTCAACAAATATTAAAATATATGATATTCTGATTACACCAAATCCACCCAAAAATAATATTGAAAAGCAACTTCTTATGGCTACAAACGAAGGGCTTTATCAACTGAATTTGGATAATAATACTTTTTCAAAGGTTTCGAACGATATTATCTTTACACTATTTTGGGATATCTATAATAATGAAATAATTTTAGGGAAAGAAAACGGAATTGCAATCACTACCGATATTTCTTTAAATATTAACGAAACCTCTTTTCCAGTAAAACATAATCCAATTCTTTACCCTAACCCATTCTCAGCTTTGCTTCAGATTGAAACGTCGCTTGATTACGAGGTAATTAAAGAGGTTCAGGTTTTTGATTTTAATGGACGACAGTTGGAATCATATCATTTTAACTCAACAAGTGAATCAATAAATTTATCTTATTTAAATTCAGGTGCTTATTTTGTTAGAATTTTAACAAGTTCAGGTGCTTATTATGAAAAAGTCATTAAGTTTTAACGACTTTGAACATTACAAAAAACGATGAGCCCCCCCCCATTCAGCCGAGGTTTATACCTCGGCTGGATATTTTCGTACAGGCCCTGCCTGAAAAATCTTACGGTAAATAATCCTTAAAAGGCAAACAAATTTTGTGCAATTATTTTAGGTATACCTAAAATATATTTATATATTTACAAAACATTTAACTATACCTAAAAAATATGCAAAACCTAAAAAGAGAAATCTATTTAAAAAGAATTATCCCATACATTGGGAAAAACCTGATAAAAGTAATTGTAGGTCAGCGTAGAACAGGGAAAAGTTATCTGCTTAGGCAGATAATAGAACTGATAAAAAAGCAGCATCCTGAAAGACAGATAATCTACATTAACAAAGAGGACTTCGCTTTCGATTCAATTAGAACCTACTCAGATTTAATTGAGTATGTTGAAAAAACTAAAACCCACAAGGAAGTTTCTTTGTTTGTTGATGAAATTCAGGATATTAACCAATTCGAAAGGGCTCTTAGGCACTTCCTCCTAACTGAAGAGTTTGATATTTACTGTACTGGAAGTAATTCTACAATTCTATCGAGCGATATTGCCACCTTGCTGAGCGGAAGAACAATTGAAATAGAAGTTTACAGCCTTTGCTATCCTGAGTTTTTAATGTTTCATAAGCTGAAGGATAACCACGAAAGTTTCGAGAAATATTTAGTTTATGGCGGAATGCCCAATCTTATACATTTACCCTTTGAAGATGAAGTTGTTTTTAACTATTTAAGTAACCTTTTTAATACCATTGTGGTCCGTGATGTAATTGAAAGGCATCAGATTAGAAATGTAACTCTACTAAGAAACCTTTGTGAGTTTATTGCCGACAATTTAGGGTCGTTAGTTAGCGGGAAGAGAGTTAGCGATTATCTTAAATCCCAAATGATATCTATGTCACCGGCCATGGTAATTGAGTATCTCTCATACCTCTGTGAAGCATTTTTTGTTTTTAAAGTCAAACGAAGCGATTTGCAGGGCAAGAAAATATTGGAGGTGAATGAGAAGTACTACTTTAATGACATTGGCTTACGGAATTCCCTTGTAGGTTATAAAGCGATGGATATTGGAAAGTTGCTGGAAAACACTGTATTTCATCATCTGAAGGTTGCTGGCTACCAGATTACAATTGGTGAAGATAGAACCAAAGAAATTGACTTTGTTGCCAGGAAGAATAACGAAATAATTTACGTTCAGGTGTGCTACAAGTTGGATAGTGAAACTACGGTTAATAGGGAGTTTGGCAACCTGTTAAAGATTAATAATAATTATCCAAAGTTTGTAGTATCAATGGATTTAAGTTCCAAAGCTACATATCAGGGAATCAGTCATATGCACGTAAGAGATTTTTGCAAATCAATAATAGGTTAAAGTTAACATGTGAGAAGTTTCTCTGTGTTTTCTTAATAGGCATACAACCCCATTCGGACTCTCAGATCAGAAGTAATGGAAATAAAAAATCACGGTTTTCCGTGATTTTTTTGTTGATAAATACTACTATCTTTGTTTGAGTGAGATAAAAAACAGTTAAACAAACTGCCTTCTTTCTAAACCGTTGATATTGAGGTGAAATCAAGATTTTAGAGGGAGGGTAATTCGTGTAGTTTTTGTTGATTCAATTAGCTAAACAAACATAAAAAACCATACTAAACCTTAAATTCCATTCTATGAAACGATTTGCTGCTCTTTTTATGCTGTTGGCGCTCTTTTCGTGTAGCCTAGCTGCATTGTGCCAGAACGATAATTTTGGTACTAGCGAATACAAAGCCTTTAAGGAAAAGTTGGCCCTTGAGGCCAAAGGTGAAACAGGGGATCTAATGCCCTTGGAGTTTTCAGGAAACATTTTTTTAGGTAAAGGCGCAAACGATTTCGGCCCTTCGCCCGACCCGGTTTGGGCAAACCATTTTGGCGGAACTGCCAGTGATATGGCAAACGCGGTTGTAACCGATAATTCAGGAAATATTTACATTACGGGGACATTCTCAGGGAAGGTTACTGTTAATGCAACCGAATACAACTCGGTTGGAACCAACGATGCTTTCGTGGCGAAGTTAAGCAATACGGGCACGATTATTTGGTTCACACAAATTTCTACAACTGCTGGAAACACTGTGTCAGGCAACGACATAGTCATTGATGCAACAGGGAATCTGTATGTTACAGGTCATTACACTGGCGTGTTAACTTTAGGTGCAACCCAGCTGCCTGATATAAATGGCTTTCAATTCTTTTATGCAAAACTAAATACTAGTGGAAGTATTGTTAATGGTGCCTACCATAGCGAGGATGAGAACGAGAGAGGCATTTTTATTGATGTTGACAACTCAGGGAATGTTTACGCAACTGTTACAAAATCGCTTAGCACCGATTCCAGGCACGAATCGTGGATACTAAAGTACGATTCAAACGCTAACCTTTTGTGGGCAAAAAGTTTCGACGAGAGTTTTAATAGCATAATTGTTTATGGTGAAAACTTGTTCTTCTCTGGGGTGATGAACAACTATAACGATGGTTATATTGATGAGAGTTTAACCCTTGCAATGCCAATTTCGTATAACGATATTTTTATTGCAAAATCGGACTTGAATGGCAATTTTATTTGGGGTTACGTTGCAAACCATAGCACATACGGCGATAGCTACCAAGGATATATCGACAGCGATGGTAATGGTAACTTCTACCTTACTGGCTTTAATCGTGGATCAATTGATTTTAGTGAACATTCACTCTCGGATGATGGCGATTTTGTAGGAAAGTTTGATGTGGATGGAACATTCAGCTGGCTTTACAAGATAAGCACGTCTGGCACTTCTAAAATTTCGGTTGATGGCACAGGGAATTGCTATGTAGCTAAGAATTTGGAAGTATTTATGCTTAATTCCATGGCTGAATGGCAGTGGTCTGCACCTATAACAAAATATGCAAGGGAGATTGAGGTCTCTTCATCAGGTAAAATAGTTGAGGTTGGGACAATAAATGGGCTTGCCTACACCTCGCAGTTCGATAATGCTGGGGTTGAAGAATGGACTGCCCAGTTTAATGGAAATTCAGGAACAGGAAGGGTAGAGGGATTGGTTACCGATAATGCTGGAAATATTTACACGTATGGTAATACAACGGCTCCAGCCAACTACTTTGGACAGGAAATTGGAGTTGGTACGTTTATTTGTAAGCAGGATGCCAACGGAAATGTGGTTTGGTTAAATCATTTCCCCGAGGTAACAGTAACAACTCCATCTTTTGGTAATCCAATAATTCTCGATAAGCAAAACCAGAACGTTTACATTTGTGGATATTTTGAAGAATCACTGGTAGTTAACGGAACAACAACTCTTACTGCAGCAACCGAGGGAAGCACTTTTGTTATTAAATACGACCTTAATGGCAACTATATTAATCATTTACAGGAAGATATTGTTGGCGGAGGATCTCTTTCAGTTGTAACCGATTATTCAGGTAACCTTATTTTATGCGATACTTATAGTGGGACAGTTAATGTTGCAAACACATCATTAACTTCTGTAGGATCAAGCGATGGGTATTTGGCTAAATATGATACTAACTTAAGCCCCCTTTGGGCACTTAGCGCAGGAGGAGAAGATGTTGAATACAATATTATAGCATCAACCGATGCCGATGATAATATATACATTACAGGTGAGTTCTACTCCCAGAATGTTAGCGTTGGTAGTTACCCTCACCCGATGAATGATGGGGAAGGAAATGTTTTTCTTGCAAAAATAAATGCCAGTGGTGAAGTGCAGTGGGCAAAGTCGCTGGCAGCGGCTGGCTCTAACTCAAGCGATTATAGTTGCTGGCCAACGGGCATTGTTTCAAATGACCTTGGAGAAACTTACATTAAGGGTTGGCATGGCAAATCAACATTTTTCGATGAAATTGAGATAACAAGCCCATATAACTATAACTACTTTATTACCAAACTTGATGCTGATGGTAACGTGCTTTGGGCAAACTCTATTAACGAGGCAACCTACGGATTTGATTATAACCAGTTTGCTGTCGATGCCAGCGGTAGCGTGTACCTTGGTGCGCAGGCAAAAGGAGCATTAACATTTAGCGATAGTTACACTTACACACCTTCAAGTGGTTACGATTTATTTGTTGCCAAGTACCGAACCGATGGGGTTTTAGATTGGGTAAAAACTATTCAGAGCATGGGTTCATACTACTCATGGATTAGTAGCGTTGCTGTATATAACAATGAAATTTATGTTGGTGGTTACTTCGATGGTTACCTAAATATCGATGGGCAGGAACTGCAAACCAATACAAGGCATGGTTTTGTTGCTAAGCTACAGAACCAAATTTACGATGTAACCTTCAACGTTGATATGACTGGGGCAACCCAGTTCATTCCGGGAACCGACAATGTTTACCTAAGCGGAACCATGTATAACTGGGCTGAGCCAGCGTCAACAAAGGCAAGTCAACCCTTAAGTCAGGTGGGTGAAACTATGATTTGGTCAATTACCCTTCCGTTAATCGAAGGCGGTTACAGCTATAAGTACTTCATTAATGAAGGCAGCGAGGGAATCGAATGGCTTGATGGTCCAAAACGAGAAATTGAAGTTGTTGAGGAGATTCCTTCCGACGATGTTTGGGCTTCGGCGTACCCAGAACTTTTTGCAGGAGGTTCCGGCACGGAGGATAATCCATTCCTTATTTCAAATGCCGAACAGCTAAATAACGTTCGACAATTCCTTGATGCCTATTATCTGCAAACAGCAGATATTGACCTTGACCTTGCACCTTGGAATGAAGGGGAAGGCTGGGAGCCAATAGGAAATGCTACTATCAAATTTTCCGGTTCATACAACGGGAATTACCAAATAATTAATAACCTGTACATTAACAGGTCTTCAGTAAATTTACAGGGTCTGTTTGGCATAACTAGTAATGCCGTAATTAAAAATATTAAGTTATTGAATGTTAATGTAACTGGTAAAAATTATATTGGAGCCATAGCAGGTCAGTCGAATTACTCAAGCATTGGAAATTGTTTATCTACTGGTACGATTACTGGAACAACATACGTGGGCGGTTTAGTTGGGTTTAACCAATATGGAGATATTAACCAATGTTTTAGTAGTTCAAACGTAACAGGTACTAACTATATTGGAGGAGTAACAGGAGTCCACCAGGGAGATAATTTGTTGCTAAATAGTTACAGTACAGGAACTCTAACTGGAGGTGATAACGTAGGCGGGCTTGTTGGTACAACCGCTGTTAATAGTCTAATTGAGAATAGCTATTTTGCAGGAAGTATTTCAGGAACTTCAGGTTTAGGGGGATTGGTAGCATATAGGTTTAGTGTTTCCGCTGTCAAAAATAGCTTTTGGGACACCCAAACCAGCGGAGTAGCTACAACCGAAGTAGGCGGTGAAGGAAAAACTACCGCCGAAATGAAGGATATTTTTACCTATACTTCGGCAGGTTGGGATTTTAAAGGGCTTGGCGCTGAAGGGATTTGGAATATCGACCCCGATGGTTACCCATACTTGAACTGGATTTACCCCGAAAACACAAGTTCCCAGGTTCCCGTTTTGGCCAATGTGGTGGCTGATGATGTTACTAATGTTAGTGGAACGGGAGCAACCGTTAATGCTACAATTACTTGTATCGGAAATCCTGAGTTTACGCAGCATGGCGTTTGCTGGAATACAACCGGAGAGCCAACCACCGCCGATAGTAAAACAACTTTAGGTACAATAAGTGAACTGATGTTTGGTTCAGATATTACAGGGTTAACTCCAAATACTGTTTATTACGTTAGGGCATACGCTGAAAATACTCAGGGTACAGCATACAGTAACGAGCTTACCTTTGTAACAGTAGTGGCTCCAACTGGCGATGGTTCGCCCGAAACTCCATACCAGATTTCTAGCCTGGCAGAGCTATACTGGCTTGCAACTACACCATCGGTTTGGGGTATGAACTTCATTCAAACCAACGATATTGATGCATCGCAAACTGCAAATTGGAACAATGGCCAGGGATTCCAGCCTATTGGCAACATTGAAAATCCTTTTATGGGCATATATAATGGGAATGGATTTCTGATATCAAACGTAACCATTAACCAACCCGATAATGATTATGTAGGTGTTTTCGGAAAAATTCAGGATGCAATTTTATATCAGGTTGGTGTTGCAAATGCAAATATTGTAGGAAGTAGCTATGTGGGTGCGCTTGCAGGTGGAGTTAGTTTCTCAATTGTAGAGCAATGCTTTACTTCAGGAAGCGTAGAAGGAAAAGGAGGAAATGACGGAGGATTATTTGGTGTAACAGAACAGGGAGAAGTAAGAAGTTGTTACTCAACATGCAGTGTTACAGGATATGTTGGTTCTCCAGGGCAAGGAGGGCTCATAGGATTAGTTAATGAGACTTCAATTCGGGGTTGTTATAGCATGGGTTTGGTAACATCTCCCTATGCAAATGGTTTAATTGGAAACATCAATGGAGGAGAAGTTGAAAATTGTTACTGGGACACCGAAACCAGCGGTTGCTTAAGTTCAGTTGCAGGAACAGGCAAAACCACTACCGAAATGAAGGATATTTCAACCTTCCTCAATGGCGGTTGGGATTTTAAAGGGCTGGGTACTGAAGGTGTTTGGAATATTGGAAATGAAAGAAATGACGGATACCCATACCTAAACTGGCAGTACCCGGAAGACCCGGCAATTTCGATGGAAATTTTACCATCGGCAGTAATTACAAATGTTACAAACATAACACAAAATAGCGCTTCGTTTCAAATCGAAGTAACGAATATTGGCAACCCCCAGGGTATAAGTTTTGGAGTATGTTGGAGTAGCACAAACCCTGAGCCTACAGTAGAAGATTTTAGCCGAGTAAGTGAAGAAAATTTTGCATTAGGTTCATTTATTGAAGATGTTTTTGAGTTTACGCATTCCACTGTTTATTACGCACGGGCATTCGCTTCAAGCACAAATGGAACTGCCTACAGCGATGTGGTTACCTTTAACACTGAGTGTGGAGCACATTCATTGCCATTAACTGAAAACTTCGACAACTCTTATGAATTCCCAAATTGCTGGAATGCATTTACAGTAGGAGATGGAAGTGTACTGATTTATAACTTTGAGCCAACTTCAAATCCAAACCATGCTTGGCTATTTGCTCAGGTAGTTGGAGCAGAAGCATACCTAGTTTTACCTGAACTAGATGCCGATATTAATACGCTCAACCTACAGTTTATGAGCAAAAGTGGAGCAACCGGTTACGGTTGGCCTTCCGATATGGTGCTAGAGATTGGTACTATGACCGACCCAACCAATGCTTCAACTTTTTCCTACTTTACTCATATTCAAACGCAAGATATATACGAGCAGCAAAATATTTCGCTGGCAACCTTTGGGGGTACCGACAGGTACATTGCCTTTAGGGTTAGCTCAAATATTCAGGAGCAAGCAGGCTACGTGTTTATCGATGACGTAAATATTGTCAGCAATATTTCTTCATCCTTAGTTACTTTCAATGTTGATATGACCAACGCTTCAGGGTTTAATCCCGCAGAGGATGTGGTTTACATTACAGGAAGCATGTTCGGTTGGGCTGAACCCGGCGCCAATCCTGATAATCAAACCATGACCAGAGTTGAAGAATCGATGATTTGGACAAAAACCATTGAGGTTGCTCAAGGAAACTACGAGTATAAGTATTTCCTGAATGCAGGATGGGAGAATGGTGAATGGAATGGCGA
>ERZ795053.5884-NODE-5884-length-12464-cov-8.326779_pt1 | contig 12464 bp, 7 predicted proteins | sample MGYA00375137_ERZ795053 | MGnify/ENA primary metagenome ERZ795053 (study PRJEB30182, sample SAMN05720284) | activated sludge metagenome | isolation source: Anaerobic digester | place: Hong Kong | collected 2014-12-17 ... | reverse complement strand
TTGGATCTGATCTTCAGGGTGGTCGCGGTTCTCGGAGCGCTCTTGACGTGGGTCATGAATCGCTGGGTGCGGCGGCGGTGGCGCTGAGCACGGATCTTACCAGGTCTGCGTACTCCTCTTTAAGTACGTAAACCGTTGGCAAACGGTAGGATTTCTTGTGCGCGCTGAGGATTCCAAGCTTCGAACATATGTAGCCCAACAGCGATGCCACTACTTTGCGCGAGGTCTCGAACTGCTCTTTGACCGCCTTGTATAGAGAGCTTACAGTGATTTCGCCCGCTTCCAGGATGACTCCCAGAACGAAACGCCTTCTCCCATCCGTGTCCAGGTCCAGGAACTGGACAAGACGGCTGGCGATCTCAGATTGCATCGAACTCATATAACATCACCACCGTCCGAGTACATGCGGACAGCGCATTGCGGCCCGGCAATATATATCTTGCCGTAATTGGGCTCTTCCCTCCGGCCGACCAATGGATCGTTGCGGCGTCAGATGACCCGAGGGCGGCTGAAGGGCCCAGGCCGGACTTTGCCCAACTATAAATAACCATTGAATATCATAATATATAAGCTATTTGTCTCGCGGCCTATTTGGGGCTCAATAGATCTCCCTTCGCTGACTGAACCGCGGGAAAAGGTCAAATAATCTCAATACAGCTTCATATTGGGGGTTGAAGATGAAACGGGGGCCAGAGGGTTGAGTCCGCCGGGGTCAAGGGACGGTTTTGAGGAGGACCTCTCCGATCTCATCGAGCTGAACGGCTACGATGTCGTCAAGATATCGAGATCTGACGACGGAGGATCGGAGATTATCGCCGCCAAAACCGATGAGGTGGGCCACAAGGTCGCCTACCTCATCCACTGCAGGAGATCGGAAGCCCCCATCGACGATGCCGAGGTCGAGGGGATCGCAAAAGCCCGGGAGAGGTATCCTGGAAGTATCTGCGTGATAGTCTCGCCCTCTTCCGGATTTTCGAGGTCTGCAGCGGACCTGGCCGAACGGCGCGGGGTGAGGCTGTGGGGCCGGGCTGAGATAGAGAGGCTGCGGAGGAACGTCGCCGAAAAGAGGGGCGTCCGACAGAGGGTGGCAGTCGAGGGGTCGGATGGAGGTGGGAAGGGGAAGAAGAGAGGTATGAAACGAAGGTTATTGGCGATCTTTCTGATATTGTGCGTTGCAGCCCTTTACTTCAAGTTCTTCAGCCTCGATTATCTCACCGGTTCGATCTCCCATTTGAGGGATCTTTTTGAAGGGACCGGCCTTCGCGACGAAGAGCTGGTGAAGATCATTGCAGGAAGGGCCCAGGAGACGCTTCTGGATCTCCGTGATGTGGCAAACCGAATCTCGGAATATGTAACTCAGAAGATGATCGAACTTTCTCCTCCCCTTTGGCATCGTTTTGGTTGCGGATTGAATTAGAAAAGGCTTAACAATCACCGGGCCCAAAAGCCCGCCCTATGGCGGAGCCATATTTTGGCTGTTTTTCGATCGGGGCGGTGACCACATGTTAGATCCGGACGATTGGTACAAGGAGGGTGCTGCCTTCTACAGCTCGGGCAAATTTGAGGAGGCTGCCGCGTCTCTTGAGAGGGCGATCGAGATCGACCCCCTTTTCGTCGAGGCCCGGTACCTCCTCGGCGAGGCTCTCCGGAAGACGCTTCGCTACCAAGAGGCGTTGGAATCTTACGAGGCGGCTCTGGATTTGAATCCCGATCATCCTCGAAGCTGGCGGGGGCGGGCGGTCACCCTGAACGAGCTGAACCGCCCCGAAGAGGCCCTAAAGTCCGCCGACAGGGCCCTGGAGATAGATCCCTCAGATGCGAGATCCTGGATCGTCAAGGGCTACGCCTACCACACCATCGGAAGGTTCCAGGATGCCGCCGACTCTTACGACCGGGCCATAGAGACGGGGCCCCTGGGGTTGCGGGCGGGGAGGGCCTGGAACAACAAGGGCGCGGCCCTCGACAACCTGGGCCTTCACCAGGAGGCCCTCGAATGCTACGACGAATCGACGCTTATTGACCCCTTCGACTTCTACACCTGGAACAACAAGGGGGTATGTCTCATCGCCCTGAAGAGGCCCGAGGAGGCGGTGGAGTGCTTCGCGAAGGCGGTGGAGATCTACCCGGAGTACACCACCGCCTGGCGGAACATGGCTCTGGCCCTCAAATCCCTCGATAGAGACGAGGAGGCCGAGAAGGCGCTGGAGAGGGCGAGGGAGCTGGAGATGGAGTAGGACCGGATCAGAGACTCTCCCAGAGACGAGCGTCTTCAGATCTCCTATTGGAGGAAGTCGGAGACGTCCCACGGGCCGAAAGCGTCGCATTGGTCGGACCATCGGAGCCAGTTGTCATCTTCATCCTCATCATCCAGGTAAGTGACGGTCTCCGAGTCCTCCAGCGGGGGCGTGGGTCCGTCCGGGCTCGCCTCGACGAAGGCCCAATCATCCCCGCCGTCGGGATATCTGGACCAGCTCTTGTCGTCGTTCTCACCGTCGTCCAGGGCTGGGGTTCTGTCCACCTCCGCGCCCGTTTCGTCTCTGAGGATCACCAGCTCATCGCTGTTTCGGAGCCAGTACCCGTCGGCCCTCACCACCAGGAATCCCCACGATGGAAGGATCGTCCCCGGCTCGATGGATACTTCCGACCCGCCGGCCGTGGTCAGGGTCCAGTTCCCCAGGACGGCGTCCTCGGCCCCGTCGTTATAAAGCTCCAGCCACTCGTTATCCTCGTCGCCTCCTTCGGGATTTGACTCCACCTCGTTTATCACCACGCGGATATCACCGTCTTCCGAGAGCTGACCATCGGAGGCCCACCAGTCGGCGGGATCGAACTCGTCGCCCTCAGAGTCGTCGACCTCGGCGAACCCCGAATCCACCAGGATCCTGTTCACGGGGTGGGTGGTATTGACACCACCATCGGGGTCCACCAGGTAGACGACAGAGAGGAGCCTTCCCAGGGGATCTCGGCCGTCTTCGCTATCGTTGTCGATGTCCAGGGAGACGGTCCTGTTCGAAAGGAGGGATCGAGCAAACTCTCTTGCCGCCTCCCCTTCAGCCGATTCGGCAGGCGGAAGCTTCAAGTCTGCCAGTCTGACCGTCTCCACCCCAGATCCGATTCGAGGATCTGCATGGAGGATGGCGATCTCAAAGACGTCGCCGCTGATGACGGCGACCACCGTCCCATCAGCCTCGTCGGGGGCTGCCGAGGCGAAGGCCGCGACGAGGGTCAAGATGAGGATAGTTCGGAGGATAGTTCTCATAATCAACGCCTTTTGAGGGATCGATCACCGAATATAACGAGCCTGCTGAGGGATGACTGGAGAATCTTCGGAAATAAGGCCCTCCCCTTCCCCCCCAAGTTCAGGAGAAGTCCTGCCGCCAGGATCGCCGCCATCACCAGAAGGACCCTCCAGCCCGGAAGCTTCTCGTTCTCCTTTTCATCTCTGAAGGCGGAGTTCTCATCCGCGACGAGGGGCGCGGTCTTCGTTTCGGCCTCGACGTAGATCCTATCTCTCGATAGGGCGAAGGCCTCTTCGGTATCGTCGTCGAGGGTGGGGACTAAAAGCCCCTTGTTGTGCCAGGCGTACTCGTGGAAGGGATCTATGCTTATGGCCCGGTTGTAGCTGTCCAGTGCATCTTGATATCTGCCGAGCTGTTGAAGGGCGGAACCCCGGTTGTTCCAGGCGTCGGCATCCTCCGGCCAGAGTTCGATCGTTCGGTCGTAAGAGTCCAGAGCCTCCTGGTGACGGCTGAGCCTGGCAAGGACGGTGCCTCTGTTCTTCCAGGCGTCGGCATCCTCTGGTTCGAGCTCCACCGCGCGATCGTAGCTGTCGAGGGCATCCTCATACCGGCCAAGCCTGGCGAGGACGGTACCTCGATTGTTCCAGGCGTCTGCGTTCTCGGAGTCGAACTGCACCGCCCTATCGTAACTATCGAGGGCCTCCTCGTACCTGCCCAGACTTGAGAGGGCGGCACCCCTGGCAAGCCAGATCTCGGGGTCGAAGGGCTCCAGGTTTGACGCCCGATGGTAGCAGTATAGGGCATCCTCGTATCTTCCCAGGCTGCTTGTGGCGAGGCCCTTGTTGTACCAGAGGTCGGGGATGTAAGCGTCGAGGGCGATGGCCCGGTCGTAGCTGTCGATGGCCTCCTCGTACTCGCCCCGGTTGGCCTGGGCGTTTCCCATCTCCAGCCAGTCGCGGACGGATAGATCCTCCCCATCCACCGTTTGGCATAGGGGTAGGAGGGAAAAGAGGAGCGTGAGCAATACTACGACCTTTGCCTTTTGGGATCTGACCCTCTTCGCACCAGGGGCTGGCGCCCTTTCAAACTTCATTTTTGATATCATCCTGGACCTGGCAAGCCAACTTTTGCTTCGGTCAGTCCGCGCCACCCTTTTTGTCACTAAACAGGGCTGGTGGGGGTCAGACCTAATCCCCCGCGGCGGTCTGATCCGAGATCGATCTTTTCAAATTCCATGCGCGTCACCGAGCTTGAGGTGTAATTCCTCTCGATTCCCTTTTCGGGTTGGGTGAACGATGCAAAATTTTCGAACTCTTCGTCGAAATCGAGCATTTGGCTGAAGACTTCGAGCTCCGGTTCCTCCCCGGATTCGTTTGAGGCGCCTTCCAGCTTCGATGATGAGTTATTTCCGGACGGGTAAGCGTTGCCCGATCCGGCCATCTCCGCCTTGAATTCCAGCTTTTTGCCCTCATCGATGGTGGCGTTCGTCTCCAACAGGCCGATCTCAGGGCCCGTCTCTTCGGCCGGATTGGTGATGCTGCTCATAGCCCCCCCCTCCCCCTCCGAGTCGTTCCCGGCGGCCGCTTCGGCAGGATCGATGCCCTCGGAAGGTGGAGCAGCAGCCTTCGGCAGCTCCCTCTCAAATTCTGAGTCGCTCAGATCGGAGGTGGCCTGGAATTCGGATCCGATCTCCGCCGATTCAAAGCCTGCTCGGAGCGTGCTCTCTTCAGGGCCCGTATCGAGGACGACCTGATCCATCAGAACCTCAGCAGAGGACGATCCGGCCAGGCTTTCAGCAGCCGTTTGCCTGGATGCGTTCGGAGCCGATCTCTTCTCTCGCGCAGCATCGATGGTAGCGGATTCGGTCTCCGTCCAATCAGGTTTGAGGGGGTTTTCGTCCATCCTGATATCACTTTGAACGGGGACACCTTCATCGAGGAGATCGCCACCGAGGACATCAACATCATCATCAGCGTGGACATCATCATTGGGGAGATTGCCACCGGAGACATAATCATCGGGGTTTCCGACGGCGACGTATTCCTTCGATGCCTCGGGAGCCGCAGCTTCGGCCTCAATGGAGGCCACTGGAAGCTCCGATCCCCCGTCGGAAGAGGTCATTTCGGCCGGCCTTTCGGACTCGTCTCCGTCGTTCTGAGGTCTGGTCGGAGACGCCTGCTCGCCGGTCTTCATCTCTGATTCGTCGGCTTCTTCCATCACTCCTTCTTCCGAATCTGTTCCCGTCAACGGGAGATCGGAAGCTGGATCCGCTTTATAGATCACCGGGGTCTCTTCGGCATCGGATACTCGAGAGGTCGAACCTCCGCCGCCGGAATAACTGGCCTTATCATCGGGAACATCTCCGGAATTGGTGGTCGTCTCTGTAGAGGTGGTGGACGAGGTGGTTTTGCCGCCACTGGAGGACGCTTTCTTTCCCCCACCACCGCCGCCTCCGGAGGATCCGCCGATGGTCACCGTCCTCCCATTCGATCCGTCGTCATCGAAGGTTCTTGGAGTCTTGTCCAGCTTCTCAGAGGGGGGGGCCATGATGGGGCTTCCCGATGGGGTCGCCCTCAGATTCGAGCACTCGCCGACGCCACCGTCGCTTGTTGTCTGATCGCAGGATAGGAGAAAGCCCAATCCCGGCGATAGGAGGACTAGGCCCAGGGCCAGGAGGAAGCCCCATGCTCGAACCTGCTTTTTTGGAGGTACGTTGAGCCGCCTCAACACCTCCATGTCCCGCAGCTTTCGACCCTCTCCCCTTCGGGCATCTTGGATCTTGTATGCGGAGTACCCCGTGATAATGATACCTGTGATGGTGGCTGCAAGGGCTAACATGTCTCCCTCATCAATTTGACCCGTTAGTTGATATATATTGTAGTTATATATCAGTTACGCATAATGTTATTAAAATACTTTTCGTAGGTTGAGGAAACGCTCTAACCTTTAAATCGAGCTGACTCATTAAGACCGAGGCCTTTAGCATGAGAGAAGACGAGAAGTTCCAGATAATATGGGAGAACGCCCAGAAGATGCCGGAGATGGAGAAGACGATGTTCTACGAGCTTGAGAGGAAGAAGCCTGTGGTGGGACTGCTCTTGGTCGTCTTTTTATTTGGTGGGACCGGCCTGATCTACGGGGGGAAGGCGGTCAAGGGCGTGATATTGATCCTGGCTGATGTCGTCCTCCTCGCCGTCCTTCTCACCCTCATGGGATTTGGGCCCATCTTCTCAGGTGGGCTGATCGGCGGCCAGGGTTTCGATCTGAGCGAGACCTTCGGGGCCGCGACCTATATCCTGGTCTGCATAATTTTGGCCCTCTACATCTACGCCGCGTGGGACGTCCTGAAGACGATCCAAGAGTACAACGAGAGGCTGTACGTTACGGTCTTCGACCGGTCCCCGCCATAAAGACGCGGGATGAGGAGTTGGCCGGATCGCGCTGATCTCGCAAAAAATGTCGGGATCGGCGGCGCGAAGTTGCGCTGCCGATCTATTCTCTTTCTGGTCGGCGGGTTCGAGGTTGATCAGGTCACCAGGACCATCACCGCGGACTCGGCGCTGCACCCGGCAACGGAAGAGCTGACGGTGAAGGTCTTCAACCCCGCGGACCCGAACCTCGACTCGAGGACGTAAGTTCCCGTCGAGACCCTCTGGAGGGTGCTGCTGGTGAGGACAGCGTCAGCGGGGCTCCAGGTCAGCCTCAAGCTCGAGGGGTCGGTGAGGGCTCCCGTCGGTCCATAGAACCGCAAGGTGAGGGCGTAGGGGCTGTAGGCCGAGTTGGCGTTGAAGTCCATCGCCGCCCAGCATGACGGCATCTCGTCCAGAGGCCTTGCGGGCTGGACGAAGATGTCGCTTGCCTCGCCTTCCTGGAGGACGTAAGCCACCCATACGAAGCCGTCGGAGGGGCTGTAAGAGAGGGCCGGCCATATCTCGTCGCCGGGGGTTCCGGTGACTCTTGCCCTATCGATCAGGCCCCAGCTGGGGTTGAACCTCTCCAGGTAGAGGTCGTAGCTTCCTCCTTCGTCGGAGCTGTAGACCAGGTCGAACTCCCCGTTCTGCCAGATGAGGGATGGGTAGTCCTGGGCCGACGAGCTGGTGGTAATCCTCTTCTTATCGAGGATGTTGAGGTTTAGGTCGAACTTCTTGACGAAGACGTCCCGGTTTCCAGACTCCTCGGAGGCGTAAGCGACGTAGATCCTGTCATCGTCTCCGCGGGCGATGGACGGCCGGTCCTGGTAGCTGGTCTCGGTGGTCACCCTCACCTTTCCCGTCGACGTCCAGGCGGAGTTGAACCGCTCGATGAAGATGTCGCCGCCGAAGGCAGGTCCCGTCTCCCAGGATTGGTAGGCGAGGTAGAAGTTGTTGCCCACCTTTATGAGAGACGGACGGTCCTGGTCCTCTGCGGAGGTGGTGAGCCTCCGGGTCTCGATGAGGAACAGATCCGCGTCATACTTCTTGACGAAGATGTCCCAGCTTCCCATCTCGTCGGAGACGTAGGCGACGTAGTAGTATCCGTCGGCGTAGATCGCCGACGGAGTATCCTGGTAGGCCGTATCTCCGGTGGCCTGAACCGTCTCCGTCTGGCTCCAGCCGAGATCAAACTTCTTGAGGAATATGTCCCCGCTGTAGAAGGCACCCGTCTCCCAGGATTGGTAGGCGAGGAGGTGACCCGCGGCAGAGCTGACCAGTGAGGGTCTGTCTTCGATCACGATCCCGGAGGTGAGCTGATAGATCCCACCGCGGCTGACGAGCTGGTAGCCGCTGTAGCCCACGGCGCTGTCGTACCGGCCAGCCGGCTCATGCTTTCCGTCCCGTACGTAGACGTAGAGGTTGTACTCGCCGGCGTCGCCGTAGGCCGACGACCATGTCCATGTTCTGATTGTGCTCCAGTCCTGGACCACCGTCCATGCGTTCCCGGTGGAGGGGCCCTTAAGCCAGAACTTGTACTGGAGGGCGTCACCGTCGGGATCGGAGGCAGAGGCCGTCCATACGACGGTCGATCCCGCAGTCGTGGGACCCGGCGGGTTCGGCAGCAGTGCCGTCACCGTCGGTGGCCGGTTGGCAGGGGTGAGCTGGTAGTCTCCGTATCCTCTGGCGCTGTCGTATCGGCCGGCCGGCTCATGCTTTCCGTCCCGGACGTAGACGTAGACGTCGTAGAGGCCGGCGTCGCCGTAGGTCGACGACCATGTCCATGTTCTGCTTGTGCCCTCTTGGACTACCGTCCAGGCATTGCCTGTGGAGGGTCCCTTCAGCCAGAACTTGTAGAGGAGGGTGTCACCATCGGAATCGGAAGCTGTCGCCGTCCATACGATGGACGTTCCCTCCTTCTGGGGGCTCGCCTTGTTCGGCGCCAGGCCGCTCAGGTAAGGCGGCTGGTTCGGTGGCGTGGGTCTCCCCTTTATGGTGATGTAGGTCCCTGCCGCGTCATCCCACCCGCTGGGGGGCGCGTGGAATCCGTCCCGGACCCTCACCTCGACCTGACTCTGGCCCACGTCGAGGGAAGTGGTCCTCCAGGTCCAGGCGTTGGCCGTGGACCAGTCTTGGACCGTTCTCCAGAGGTTACCAGTGGACGGTCCCTTCAGGAGGAACTTGTAATAGACCGGACCACCATCCAGGTCGACTGCCGACGCCGTCACCCTTATGGTTGTCCCGGCGGTCTGGACCCCAGATGGGGTTGCCGAGAAGCTGGTGATCATCGGCGGCTGGTTGGGCCTGTACCCGAAGATCTGGAAGTTTGACCAGGCGCGGTCATCGTAGCCGGCAGGGCTCGCGTGGTGGCCGTCCCTGACCTGGACCATCACATCGCTCAGGCCGATGTCGGCTGGCGATGTCCTCCAGATCCAGCTGCTGCTTCTTGTCCAACCGGTCATATCGACCCATGCGTATCCTGTCGATCGTCCTCTCAAAAGGAACCTGTAGAGGATCGGCTCCCTGTCGGGGTCCCAGGCCGCTGCGGTCCACCTGACCCAGCTCCCGGCGTACTGAGGGCTGGGCCTGTCAGTGTACAGGAAACGGACGACCGGCGGCCGATTGGCTTGATCAAGCTTGAAGGAGACGCTCTTCTTGTCGTCCCACTGCTTGGGTATGGAATGCTTCCCGTCCTTCACCCAGACCTCGACGTTGTAGGTTCCGGGTGCCTGGCCTGAGGTGGCCCAAGTCCAGACGTTGTTTGTGGTCCAGTCGGTCTTTGCCACCCCGTTGACGAGGAACTTGTAGAGGATCTGGTCTCCCTCAGCATCGGTGGCGGTCGCCGTCCATGTTATCTGTGTGCCCACCTTCCGCGGGCTTGCCGGGCTGGGACTGAGGGACTGTATCACCGGTTTGGCGTTGTAGTTGCCGAAGTCCTTGCCCGCGGCGAACTTGTTGGCGGCATCAAGGGTGACGGTGTAAGATCCGCCGCTCGGCTCCTTCGCCGTCCACTTGGCCTGGGGCTCTTCCTGCAGGGTGTAGGTCCCATAGTTCAGGCCGGTGAATATGTACGATCCGTCCTGGCCGGTCACCTTGGTGTCGTTGACCGCTCCCAGGAGCTTGATCGTCCAGCCGGCCATGCCGGGCTCGTCGGGGTCCCTCTTGCCGTTGCCGTTCAGGTCGTTGTACTTCACCCCAGAGATCGAGTTGTCATCCACGCTGTTGCCGAAGTCCTTTCCGGTCACGTCACTGCCCACGATGGTGACCGTATGGGATCCGTCGCCGGAGGGGAAGGTCTGGTGCCAGCTCGGCCCCCTGGAGAGCTCGCTGATCTTGTACGTCCCCGGAACCAGGCCGTCGAATCTGTAGGATCCGTCGGTTCCCGTGGTGGTGCTGAGGGTCACATGGATTCCGCCGTAGGTGGTGGTGCCGTCCAGAACGATGCCCCATCCGGATATGCCGGTCTCGTCAGCGTCCTTGGTCCCGAGGTTGTGGGTGTCCAAGAACTTCATCCCGGAGATGGAGCGGGTGCCGGTCAGGCCGAAGTTCTGGCTGATCACCACAGAGGAGGTCACGGTCACCGTGATGCTAGACGAGGTGGTCATGACAAAGCCTCCTGGTGGCGGGTCGTTTATGATGTAAGTGCCTGGAGCGATGTTCTCGAAGGTGTAGGTTCCGTCCTCGTCAGTGGTGGTCGTGGTTATGAGCCTCGCGCCCTCCATCAGCTTCACCTCGGCGTCCGGAATCCCTGGCTCGTCCTCGTCTTGCGCTCCGTTGTCGTTCTGGTCGTAGAACTTCTTACCTGAGATAGAGAGGTTGCCCCGGTTTCCGAAGTCGATGCCGGTGGCATCTTCGTCGGTCAGGGAGACGGACTTGGATCCGCTGGCGGGAGCCGTAGCGACCCATCCGTCGAGGGGGACCTCGCTCACAGTGTACTCTTGGGGTGAAAGCTCGCTGAAGGAGTAGGATCCATCCTCGGCGGTGGTGGCCACATCGGTGACGTTGCCGTTTTGCTCAAGCTTTATCGTCCAGCCGGCCAGGCCATCCTCGCCGGCGTCCTTAACCCCGTTCCCGTTCAGGTCGTAGAACTTCGTGCCGGAGATGGAACGGCTGCCGTAGTTCCCGAAGTCCTGGTCCGTCACGTCCGCATCCTTCAGCTCAACGGAGTAGGATCCGCCCGCCGGGGCGGTTGCGGTCCAGCCTTCCTGGAGAACCTCGCTGACAGTGTATGATCCAGCGGCCAGACCTTCGAACATGTACGATCCGTCGTCGGCAGTCGTCGCCGATCTCTCTGTCCCGTCCGGTTCGACGAGGGTTATCGTCCAGCCTGCCAGGCCGGGCTCGCCGTCGTTCGCCCCGTTGCCGTTCAGGTCGTTGAACTTGACGCCTGAGATGGAGAAGGTGCTGCCTCTGTTTCCGAAGTCTCTGCTCATGACATCGGTCTCTGTAAGGTTGACCGTGTATGATCCGTCAGCCGGAGCGGTCTGGGTCCAGCCTTCCTGGAGAACTTCGCTCAGCTCGTAGGTTCCGGGAGTCAGTCCCTCGAACCTGTAGAATCCGCCCTCGTCGGTCGATGCTGTCGTTTCGGTTCCGTCCGGCCTTGATAGCCTGACGGTCCAGCCTGCCAGGCCGGGCTCGCCGTCGTCAGTACCGTCTCCGTTCTGATCCTTGAACGCCCTCCCCGAGATGCGGAAGGTTGCAGCCATGTTTCCGAAGTTCAGGTCTGTCACGTCGGCGTTGGCCATGGTCACCATTCCGTTCGCCGGCGCGGTCTGGGACCAGCCGGTCTGGGGAACTTCGCTCAACATGTAGGTGCCCCGGGTCATCAGGCCGGAGAACCTGTACGATCCGTCGTCGGCGGTAGTCGTCGATGTCTCGGTCCCGTCCGGTGCGACGAGGGTTATCGTCCAGCCGGCAAGGCCGGGCTCATCGGCATCTCTGACGCCGTTGCCGTTCAGGTCGTTGAACTTTACCCCTGAGATGTTAAGGGCAAGCGGAGTGGCCTCATCATCATCTTCAGGCTCGGTGATGTTCTCCGGAGGCGCTTCAGAGATCGCATTCCCGAAGCTGACATCTGCAGCGTCCGCATCGGATAGATTCACTGATTGGGACCCGGTATCCGGAGCGATCGGCGTCCAGCCGGACTGGGACTCCTCGCTGATGGTGTATGATCCGGCAGCCAGACCTTCGAACATGTACGATCCGTCTTCAGCGGTCGTCGTCGAGGTCTCGGTCCCGTCAGGTGCGACGAGGTTTATCGTCCAGCCGGCCAGGCCAGGCTCATCAGCATCTCTGACGCCGTTGCCGTTCAGATCGTTGAACTTGAATCCTGTGATGTTCCTTGTCGGCGCCTCAGGGGGCCTGGCCTCCTCCACGTTCCCGAAGCTGACATCGGTGGCGTTCACCTCGGCGAGATCCACAGTCTGGGATCCGGTATCCGGGGCGGTCGGGGTCCAGCCGTCCTGGGAAACCTCGCTGACGGTGTATGATCCGGCAGCCAGACCTTCAAACCTGTACGATCCATCGTCAGCGGTCGTCGTCGATGTCTCGGTCCCGTCCGGAGCAACGAGGGTTATCGTCCAGCCTGGAAGGCCGGGCTCATCGTCATCCTGGATGCCGTTGCCGTTCAGATCGTTGAACTTGACCCCTGAGATGTTCAGGGCAAGAACAGTGACCTCTTCGACAGGCTCGGTGATGTTCTCAGCGGGTCCAGCCTCTGCCGCGTTCCCGAAGCTGACATCAGAGGCGTCCGCCTCGACCAGATCCACAGTCTGGGATCCGGTATCCGGGGCGGTCGGGGTCCAGCCGTCCTGGG